>JAALOO010000235.1_pt1 | contig 51211 bp, 51 predicted proteins | sample 7257641 | NCBI WGS metagenome assembly JAALOO01 (sample SAMN14085613, study PRJNA598686) | mite metagenome | biome: ENVO:01001000; feature: ENVO:01001002; material: ENVO:01001226; isolation source: single female mite from University of Michigan culture on fish food culture... ...
ATAAGACTCATGGCTGTGCTCGTGCGTGTGCGTAAGGGGCAATTTGTGTAACATGGGGCTTAAAATGGTCGATATCTAAAAGGAGCTACTTTAAACAAAAGGATGTCACATGAGGCACAGGATGGGAAAAAGTGAACAAAGGATGTTGTTGTTGTTGTCATTTTATCAGGTGGCAAGTTGGCGAAAAAATAGGAAATCAAAAGCAAAAATTGAATGATTTTTGTCGGAGAACCACCAGTTCACCGGTTCTGAAGAGTGCAACAAAAAAAAATAGGAAATCACACAAAGCACCAAGCGTCAAGGATGTCCTCAGGAATGGCATTTTTAGCAAACAAAAAACTGATTCGAAATGCTTTCGCAAGGATTTTTGTTTGAAACAAGGATTTTCTGCCTACCACTTCGCCGCCTGGTGGCTGATTCAGCCCGCCAAAGTTTTCGAATTTTTAAAAAACGCTGCCACGTGCAGCCTGCACGGTGCAGGGCGCTCTCATCACAGCTGTGCGGCGGCCGTTGCCTGTGGCCGAAACGTTGCGGCAACGTGCTTCTGTTGTGCAGTCTGTCTGTCTGTCAGTCAACCTCAGACCTTGTTGCGACAAGCACGCCGATCACTGAACTGCGAATCGGCCATCGATCTGCCCACTTTTCAATGGTTGCCTGTGGAGCAGACCACCACCACCACCAACTTACTCACCATCCAGGCTGAGCAACTGTTTACCGGCAACAGAGAGAGAGAGAGAAAATGACGACCACCACCACCGCTGTACGAAGCCATGAGGCCGCCGAGAGCCCTCACAAGGCCGACTATGAAACCTACGTGGACTCGGGTTTGAAGAGGCTCGCCCAGCCGGGCACTCCACCGGCGGACTACAGCTCACATGTGGACGGTGGGGTGAGGAAGCTGCTGCAGCATCCGGGAACTCCCCTCGCCGACTACCAGTGTAATGTGAGCGGTGTTGGCGATTTGCTGCTGCTGCTGACACCACAGCCAGTGCAGCAAGTACAGCAGCCACTAGCAGCCACAGTTGCTTTGCAAAGTGAGCCTGAAGTGCTTGTCTGTGCTACCACTGAGTTCGATGACCACAGTGTTTGTAGTTACGACAACAGCATCGCTCCCACTGACAGCACTCCAGTCCTTCGGAACTGCCAAAGCCTTCGAAAGTCTTCGAAAACTCGTCGCCGAGGAGAAGGACTGCCTGCGGTCAAGGAAGAAAAAGAAGCAGAAGAAGAGGAGAAGAAGGAGAAGGAGAAAGTTGAAGAGGCGGAGGAGAAGCCTAAGCCCAAACGAGGTGGTGGTGCTCGTGGTCGTCGAAAGATGGCTCGCGATGAGCTTGAAGAGATGCTCGGCTTCAGTGAAACTCGTAAGTAAATGTTGTTGTTGTTGTTGTGACTTTAAACTGACTGTTTTTCCAAATTCAACACCCCATTTCTAAAACAGCCTCTCGAGCTCGACGCACTCGAGTCTCAAAGATTCTAGATGAAATGGAAGACCAGGACGCGGTTTCGTCTGTGGGTATCGGCAAGAAGAAGAGGATGACTCGCGGCCGAAAGTCGGCGGCCGAGGAGCGCCTCGACGAGCACTTTCAGCATGTGGACGCATTCGACGAGACGGCCGACGCCTTCTTCGCCTCCATTGAGCAGGTAAACACCACCACCACCAGGTCGCGCCGAGCCAGGCGGGAGGCAGCCCTGGCTGACATCTTCGACAGCTCTGTGAGCGTCAATGTCACCAAGCAGAGGAAGACAAGGGCGACGACGAATACTCTGGCCAGTGCAACCAAGCGACCGGGCCGCGGCGGCCGTCGACAGACGAAATGCACCGCCGACCAAAGTGACTTGCTCGGCGATTCGCCTTTGGGTTTAGGTGAAGAGGCTAAAGATGCTTCGGCTGCTGCTGCCAAGCCTACCACCACCACTACCACCCGTGCCTCTCGTGTTTCAAAGAAGGCGAAAATAATTCTGCCCGCCTTTGAGGCGGCAAGTGGAGTCATCTACCAGGCTGACATTGACGCCGCCGCCGCCGCTCAATCTCGATCTCCAGCCGCCAAGTAGTGCCAGCCAGCCAGCCAGCCTACTTCAATCGTTAAGTTCTTTTTCTTCCCTCTCTCTTCCTTCACTTCTACTACTACTACTGCTATTCAGTATTCTACATCATTTTTTTTCTCGGGTGCTTAGTCACACTGTCTTCCCTTTCTAACTTTTTCTTGCCTCAGCATACCATTTCATCATTTCTTACTTATCATACGCCTTTTCTGTGATCCCATTTCATAAATTCACTACCTACAATTCTCCTCCTTCCTTTCCGCTTCCCTCTTTCTGTTCAGACACTCTTTGCAAACCTCTTTTTGTCAGTTCTTTTTGCTAACTGCTACATATATACTCCACCACCACCACAACCGCCTGCAAACGCCCAACACTTTGTGATATGTACATTTAGATTCAACTCCGAGAAAACGGTATATTAAAAAACTGTATAACAAGTAGTAAAAAGAAGTTGGGAACAATTGAATATCATCTTTACTGTTTACTTTTCCTTCAGCTTCTTCTTGGCCGCCGCCACCATTTCCTCCACTGTCCTCGCCAACTGTCGATGTCGGTCGGTGCGCTGAATTCGCTCCGCGGCGGCTTTCAGCCTCGCCCTTAGCTCTTCACTGAAGAGGAGGCCATCAATGGCGGCCGTCAGCTGCTCGGCGGTGAACCGGTACGGATCGAGGCGAGCGCCCAGGCCGGTCTCCGCCAGGCGCTGCGCATTGTCGAACTGGTCGGCAAAGTTGGGCAGCACAATCATGGGCACGCCGTGGGCAAAGGTCTCCGTCACCGAGTTGCTAAGGTGAAAAGAAGTAGAGAAGAGGCTTTAGTAATGAAAAAAGTATTTCGTAAAGGATAACACGAAGATCCTACTTACTTTCCACCATGAGTGATCACCAGGTCGACCTGGGGGATGATGGAGGTCTGCGGGAGGAAGCGGTCGCCCCACATGTTCGCCGCCAGCTCGTACTGCTCCGCCTTGGCGCCCTTTGAGAAGATGTACTGGTGGCGGGTGGCACCCAGCACCTCCACCAGCCGCTTCATCAGCTGCAGGTCAACCGAGCCCAGGGAGCCCTGATAGAGAGAGAATAGAAAGAAAAACATTAGGTGAGTTTACACCGTTTGTAAACAAAGAAACAAGCGAGATCCTTTACCATTGAGACGTAGATGAGCTTTCCGCTGTACTTTTCGCCACTGGATCGGTCGCGCAGAAACTCCTCCGGCAGAAGCTTCTGTAGATCAATGAGCTCTCTGCTTTCGTTCTTGTTGAAGACCTCCAGGTTGAACCAGCCCGCTATCCGGCGAATCGGTTCGTAGTTGAGCTCCTCGGGCGTCGCGTAGACGGTGAGCATGGGCGAGTCGGCGGGCGACCGGGCGTCACCCGGATACCGCTCGTAGCCGAGCTCCTCAATCTTGTCGTTCAGCGGCCGACCGTAGAAGAGGCCCCGCCGAAGCTCGTTGAAGGCCGCCCACTCGGCCTTGTTGGCGCCATTGGAGGGGTAGCCTGCAAAATACATGTTTTAGAAACCATGAATCATCAAAAAAGAAGTGCAAACATACCTGAAGCTCCCGGCGGCAGACTTTCATCCTGAGCGTACATCAGCGGCGCATTGCTGAGAACGCGAACCCAGGGCACGCCTGAGTAGTGGATCGCCGGGGGACAGGCGTTTCCGTCGTAGAAGATCACATCAGGCGCCACCGAGCTGATCGCCCGCTTCAGCGCCTGGTCGAGCACGGCAATGTCCGCCAGCCGCAGCGGCCCATCGAGGTAGGCGACCATCGTGCGCATCTTCTCCTCCGGCGAGTCGGGACCGAACATCCTGCTGACCAGCAGGTCATCGGCCTGCTTCTCCCCGGCGCTTCTGGTAACCTTCTTCCCCTGGGCGTCCACCTCCGCATTGGAATAGAGCAGCTCTTCGAAGCCCAGCGGCGCCAGCTTCCCGGCAAAGGACTCCTCCAGGAGGTACACCAGTCGGTGGTGGCCAGTCTTCAGTAGACCGGAGACAGCCCCCGCGGCAGCGTTGATGTGGCCCCAGCCTGGAGTGGCCGATATCAGCACAGTTAACGACTGTTGCTGACTTGACATGGCAGAAAAAGAAATCGACTGACAGACGACCCAAAACAAAAACAGTGTTTTTTTCTATATGCACTCAATTCACTCTCCGCGATATAGCAGAAGAATAATTCTGCTGCAGAATTGAGTTCAACTGTCTAAGCTCTTTCGGGCGCGCCTTAGTGATTTTGCCTGCAGCTTTGCAGTTAGATTTGCAACTATAAAAAACACTTTTCTTTGACAAAGTGTCGACAGAGTGACAGGACAGAATGAACACAATGTGCACCTCAATGATGGCCTTTTATACAATATCTGCTTTGATGATTACTGAGGCTCACCACCACCAGTCCAATGAGGATTGCAGTCTGGTTGCGTCATGTGCACCTGATTGACAATCACAAGTAAACTCAGTGCATGTAAGTGTACGTGTAGTGATCGGATCAGAAATCAGAAAATGAACAACGGTCTGACAACAGGTTACGAGGTTGCAGAGCTAATGATGAGAACAGTAGAGAAGAAAGGGAAGATGGAAAGATTGAAGGTGATGATGATAATCGACAAAATGGGCCTAGCCCACTAGCCCATGTTGTGACGATTACCCTCGCCCCTGCGGTGCTCGTCCTTCCAATCGTCCATGCGGCGGCGGCGGGCGAGCTCCACCGGGTCGTCCGCCTCCTCGAGGCGCTCCTTCCGCTCCTCCTCGCTCACCTCTTCGGCGACCTTCTTCTCCGGGTCGTTTGCCCAGTCGTACAGCGAGTTCCCGTAGACGCGGCTGTCCTGGAAGGCGAGCGACCCGTCCGCCTCCTTGCCGCTGATGAACTCCTCCACGGTCATCGTCGGATAGGCGGGGTAGCCAATGCCAAAGACGGCCTTCTGCGCGGCGTCACGGGTGATGATGATCGGTGGCTTAGGTTTGGGCTTAGGAGCGACGAAGGGGTTTCGGTGGTGCGAGTGCGGTTTGCCAGGGTTCGAGCTGCCGCTAGCGTCTGCAGAGCTACCGGCCGCCACCGAAGCAAGGTGCATCTTTGCCATTGGCTTCTCCAGCTCGATGGAGGCGAGCTCATCGACGACCCGTCCCAGCCAGAGGCGGATCAGCGTGAGGTAGAAGCGCCGCTCGACGTCCTCGTCGATCTTCGACGGATCTTCCTTCTGCTCGGCGAGCAGCGCCTTTAGCCCGGTCAGCGCCTCCTCCAGTCGGCGGCTCTCCTTGTAGCGGTTGATCTTTGAGTCGCGAAAGATCGCCGAGCTGACCAGCGGGTCTCGCTTTAGTTTGCCCTGACTAGAACCTTCTTCTTCATCCTCCTTATCACTTCCTCCTCTGGCGATGTGCGGCAGGTCGCACACTTGGTACTCGTTGAGACGGCGAATGAAGTCGCGGTAGTACGTCTCTGCGTGCTGCAGCATTTCCAGGCGTTCGTAGGTGAGGCAACGCAGACTGAGATCTCCGAGCAGTGCCGGCAGAAGGAGGTACTTCAGATGGGCGGTGGTCACCTCCTCGATGGCCTCATTTCGAGAAAAGAGACCCAGCAGACTGACTTTTCGTGTCAGTTCCTCGAGGCGGGCAATGCCGGCGGTTACTTTTTTCTACAAGGGGATAAAATGGCAAAATTAGAATCGATGGTAATAGATGATTTTACCAAAGCTCACCTGATAATTGACATCGGTGCTGGGCGTTGAGGTATTGGCCAGCTCCTCGCGGAGATCGAGTGCCTTCTGAAAGTCGGCCGACAGAGTGTCCATCGCCTCGTCGCCCTCTCCTCCTCCTTCTTCGGACTTTTTTGATGTCAGTAAAGACATTGTGCGGCTGGTGGGGATAGTGGTAGTGGTGACAAATCAGACGATAGTCCTGATGTTATGATAATCCAGAGAATCAAACTTTTATTAGAATCCGAAGTTGGAATCGGATCCGTTTTGGCTTTGTTTATTTTTTTTCGGCGGCGATATGCACTCCGCCTGCGCCGTCTCTTTCCACTCACGTCAGATGCTGTTGCTGCGTTGTCAACAAAACAACACAGCTTTTTTTTCTTCTTGAGATCTCTTGAAGAGAGTGAAGACTTCCGCACAGATTGTAGACCTGAGATCAGCACTAGAAGCTTCAGCATCAACTGAACAACGATCATGATCTCGGAGACGACGACGACTACTACCACCATCATCACCTTCAGAGCTGGGCTTCAATTCTCGGGACAGTAGAAGTTGATGATCACCTTTTTGTTTGGCTTTGCTTCGTAGCCATCTGCAGGGCCAAGCTGAAGTAGCACTTGTACTTCCACACCTTAATCACCACCCACCACAATGCGGCCATCTACCTACCGGTTGATAGTGCTCTGCACGGTGGCCAACTTTATCAACTCGGCGGACCGGGCAATACTGCCCATCGCCATCATTCAGATGGCCGAGGAGTACAACTGGACGTTGGCCTGGCAGGGCTGGATCCTCAGCTCCTTCTCCTACGGCTACATCACTAGTCAGGTAAAACTGAAGAGTACAGCAATTTTCAAGTTTCAAGGCTAACTTCTATCATAACTTTCACCTTTCAGATCATCGGCTCTGCGGCGGCGAGCCGCTTCGGCGCCGGCAACATCCTCACCCTCTCCGTCCTCATCTGGTCGATGTCGATGCTGATCACGCCCCTGGTCGCCTCGAACCTCCTTTTGCTCATTCCGCTGCGCATCCTCCTCGGCCTGGGCGAAGGCCTTGGCCTGCCAATGATCTTCCAGCTCTTCGCCGCCAATGTACCCGTCTCGGAGCGGTCTCGCGCCTTCGGCTACCTGATATCGGCGGGCACTGTCGGCCAGACGGTGGCCGCCCTCCTCACGCCGCACCTCTACTGGTCGCTGGCCTTCTACAAGTTCGGCGCGCTGGGCATCGTCTGGACCTACTTCTGGTTCGCCTTCTACTACCGCGGCAGCGGCGGCGGCTTCACCGACGAGTCGCGCTCAAAGACGATCATCTCTCTGGAGGCGCCTAGCATCAACGGCGGCGGAGAATCAGAGGCACCCCTGATCATTGGAAGCAGCTTGAAGAGCTCCTCCTCTTCCTTTCCAGGCTCCGGCCGGTGGTACCGCTCCTGGTGGACGTACGCCGGCCTCTTCCTCACCGGCTGGCCGCTGTGGGCGATCTACATTGCCCACTTTGCCATGAACTGGTCCAATTACATTATCATGCAGTGGTTTCCCTACTACCTCTCGCGGTACCTGGGCGCCGACTCTCGCAGCCTCTCCCTCACCGCCGTCCCTTACATCGTCAACTCTATAGCGGGCATTGGTAAGTCCATCATTTGATTGATTTGATCCCCTATTACCATCATCACTGTTTCTATTTTCCGCTTAACTTCTCCTCTCACAGGAGCGGGCCACATCGCCGACAGTCTGATCACCGAGCGGAAGTGGCCCCTGCTGCGCGTCCGCCGGCTGATGACCGCCGTCGGCCTGGCGGGCGCCGGCCTCTGCATGCTCACCTTCGCCACGGTGCGCTCCCTCCTGCCCGCCGTCTCCATCATCGTCGCGGCGATGGCCTTCTGCGCCCTCAACTCCGCCGGCCACCTGGCCAACCACTCCGACGTGGCGCCCGCCCACGCGGGCATCACCTTCGCGGTGAGCAACACGCTGGCCACCATCCCCGGCCTTCTCTGTGGGCCGCTCACCGCCGAGCTGGTCCTCCAGTCCTCCGGTCGCTTCGGGCCGGTCTTTGTGCTGGCGGCGGCGATCAACGCCGTCGGCGCCGTCGTCTACGCCAGCCAGAGCTCGGCGACGCCCATCTTCTGAAGAAGGTGATGCTGAAGAGAGTTGATGTACATAGACAGTTGTTTAGGACGATGTTGTGTAGACTGGGTAGAGAGATTGATACTCACTCATAGTTAGTTTTTGTTACCACCCCACCACAGTTTTATTTTTTTTTATGTTCACACTCACAAGCAGGTTATTTATTCTTCTTCTCTTTGAAAACTGTGCCTCGCATCTCCCCCTCCCCTCTTTTCTCCTTCCTCTACTGTGCACACACATCTGTCTAAAGTTTATGTTTTATATTATGTCTGTACATTTGCTGAAGGAAGGAAGGGAAGGAGAATGAGGAGGAGGAGGGCGATGGTGGTGATATAATGGCTGTTGCAATGTTTAATGTCACGAAGTATTTAAGTCACGAAGTAAAAGATGTGATTTTGTTGACAGCTCGTAGCTTGTAGAATGTGGTAAGTGGATGTGGCTCACTTCTTATCGGTGGAAGGGGTGCTGGTGCTCGTGGTGGTGGTGGTGGTGGTGGCCATCTTCTCATTGGCAGTTTTGACAGCGGCTTGAGCGCCGGCTGAGGCCGCCTCACCGACGACACTCGCCCCCTCGACGACGTAGCCACCGGCCGCCTTGCTGCCCTCCAGTGCGGCACCGCCCACCACCTTGGTCCCCTCTACTGCGGCACTGCCCGCGGCTTTGCTGCCGGCCACCGCGGCACTGCCCACCACTCGTCCGCCTTGCAGCACCTCCTCGCCCACCGCCTTGCTGCCCTGGAGGGCGGCACGTCCCACGCTGCCGCCCGCCGAGGTGATGCTCCGGCCGAGGTCGCTGTTGACGGCGGCCTGCACGCCGCGAGCCACCGCCCCGCCGGCCGCCTTGCCGCCCCTCACCAGGCCCGCCCCCAGGCTCTGGGCGCTGCTCCACAGGCTGGTCGTCTGGCTGCTGACGCTGCTGGCCACGGAGGAGGCGCCCTTAGAGGCGGTGGCCGCCGCTGCGTCCACCTGCGCCTTGTGGACCTTGTAGATGCCGAGGATGGCGAGAACGATGACCACCACCAGCCCCAGCGTCAGCACGGTCAGCAGGTAACCTGTTGAGCAAATGAAGAGGTAAGTGTCATTTGATGAAGAGATCATTGAAAACAGAGGACTTACCTTTGCCGGACTTTTCTGTCACCTTTTCAACTTCAATTTCTGGTGGTGGTGGAGGCGGTGGCGGAGGAACCGTTTTTGGAGTGGTGGTGGTTGTTGTTGTTGTGGTTGTTGTAGTTGTTGTAGTAGTAGTAGTAGTAGTGGTGGAGGGGCTGGAGGTGTTTCCTGCCAGATCACTGCCAGCCGGCGATGCAGCATCGGATGGCGCTCCCCTGGCCATGCTAATGTCATTAGTAATGAGCAGAGAAAGAGACAGGCAGCAGCAGCTGATGAGCAGACTGCTTTTAGTAAGTGGATGCAGTGCAGACATCGCCGATGATGATGGTGGACACTGCTGATTGATTACGGCAAATGCGAAAAGGACACAAGTGCAAAACAGAAATGCCGATAAAGATGAAAAGTTTAAAGTCACAAGTTTTTTCAGCGTTTCTTTTCCTTACTTGTATAACAACCGAAACACGTTTTTTAGAACTTGTTGTCCTTTATATATTCCCTAGTACAGCTGTCACTAATCACTTTTACTTTCTCCACTGCCTCGTCAGCAAGCAACAACATTTCACCAATCCATCAGAACACCACTCGCCCACTACCCGAAGCACAGCAAAATTAACCAGGACTTCCGAAGGGCAATCCATCGACGCAAAAAAATGGCCGAGAAGAGTGAAGGGAAGAAGCCGCCGCCGAAAAAGCCCAAAGAACCGGCGGCTGAAAAGGAGGTTTCGGAAGGCAAGGGCAAGGAAAAGGAGAAGGAGAAAGAGAAGGAAAAGGAGAAAGAAAAGGAGAAGGAAAAAGAAAGCAGCAAAAGCAAAGGGCCGGCCCCAGCGGCGAAGACCACCTCTCAGGCGTCAGGGGGCAGCACCGCCAGCCAGGAGTCCGCCGGCATCGGCGCCGACCTGAACAAGTCTTCGGCCAATTCGAACCCGAACGGGGCGCCCAACCTGACGCCGGAAGGTTTCGGCCTGGACGCGAACATCAAGGTCTACGACGCCATCCTCTACCTGATCTACTGTCCGGAGCACGACAAGGTGGCGGTGACCAATGTGGAGCGCGCCCGGTGTGTCTTCCTGCCCTTCGTCTTCCTCCCCGAAGGCGTCACCTGGCGGCAGGCCGCCGAGGAGGGCGTCCTCAGCGTCATCAGCGCCCGCGACAAGGAGGCGGACAAGGCGGCGGCCGCGAAAGCGGCCCCCGTCTACGACATGGAGTACCTGAACGTGCTTCGCCTGCAGCTGCCCAGCGAGAAGTTCATCACCCGCCTCGCCGCCCTGGTCCTCCTGAAGAAGAGCGCCGAGTCGGACTTTAAATGCTGCACTCGCTCGCCGCGTATCAACTGGCTCCGCGCCGCCGACCTGATCAACGACTGCATCGACAAGGTCTGGGGCGCCGAGGTGAAGAACTTCACCCGGCTGATTGGCGAGATGGGCAAAGGTAGTGGCAGCAGCCACGAGGCGGTCATCTGCGAGTTCACCGTCCAAAATAGCCTGCACTTTCTGCTGCACACCGGCACGCCCAAGCACGCCCTGCTCCAGTCGGCGGGCGTCAAGAACGAGCACGTCCTGGAACTGTACGAGGACTTCATCGAGCACTGCTACCCCGCCTTCTCCATGTGCTTCGAATCCTTCAAGCACTACCTCGCCAAGTACGGCTACGAGAAGACTGACCCCACGCTGCCGTTTCTCTTCTACGCCGCCAGCCTCTACGGCAACGACTACCTCGACTTTCACGAGCTCCTCCTCGCTCTGGTATGCCTGGAGCCGACCACGAAGAACGACCTCGAGACGCGCCTGAAGTTCGTCTTTCGCTACTACGACTCCCGCCGCGCCGGCGCCCTCAAGATGGACGAATTCGTGGTGATGGTCACCGACATTGCCAAGGGCGGAAACGGTGCTAAAGGAGAAGATCTTCCAGAGGACAAGATCCTCGCCAAGGTGGAAGAGGCCGTCAAGGTGGTGGGCATGACGGAGAAGACGGAAATCGCCGAGGGGGACTTCATCAAGGCGGTCCAGTCGGGCCAGTTCAAAGACACCGAGAAGCTGTGCCGGGCGGCGAAGCCGATCTTGCCGCAGATCAGCCAGCTGATCAAGGGCAAGGTGACGAAGAGCGCCGGCGCGTCGGGGTTCCTGCAGAGCCGCCGCAAGACCAAAGGGACCTGCTACCACTGCCAGGCGCCCAGCTACCGTTACTGCCTCCACTGCATCACCCTAGACACGGCCGGCCGGGCGGTGGAGCCGCGCATCATCAGCGAGCAGTGGATCGAGCCGGCGGCCGGTGAGACGGTGAACGAGCACAAGTACTCCATGGAGTACGTCTTTGGCGCCTCCAGCATGCCCAACACCGTCGTCGACCTGGTGCGCGACTACTACCACAAGAATGGCATTGGAGGTGGTGGACAGAAGAAAGGGGAGGGGCTGATGACTGCCAAGGAGGACTGGGTCGTCCTCAACAAGTACGTCCACGTCCTGGTGGAGACGCTGAAAGGTTTGCTGCAGGCGGAGGAGAAGCTGGTGAAGGTGAACGCGCCGGTGCTGGCGCTGGGCGACCTGCAGGGCAGCCTGCACGACCTGCTGGTCCTCGAGAAGCACTGGTGGGTGTCCGCCCCCGCCGTGGGCACCAACTTCGTCTTCCTCGGCAACTTCACCGGCGGCGCCGGCCACTCGGTGGAGGTCGCCCTCTACCTCATCGCTCAGAAGCTGATCGCCCCCGCCAAGTTCACCCTCCTGCGGGGCGTCAATGAGATGCGCGCCCCCAGCGCCAGTCAGAAGAAAGGGGGCGGTGCCGCCCCACAACATCCCCTCCTGGTGGAGTGTACGACGAAGTACGGGCAGAACTACGGCCGCCGCATCTACGAGATGCTCAATGAGGCCTTTGAGCGGCTGCCCTTTGCCGCCGTCGTCGAGGAGAGCATTCTCTGCGTCCACTCGGGCATTCCTAAGACGTTGAAGCTTGATAAGCTCAATCTGAAGAAGGAGGTGGTTCACGTGCAGAAGGAGGCGCCCATGGCCTATGAGGTATGGTAGAGCTGATGGCCCTGTTTTAAAGTTTATTTACAGTTTCTTTTACCTTTTTTAGATTCTGGTGAACCACCCGCTGGGCTCCGATGAGGCCTTCCTCAAGTCGAACAGCGCCTTCAAGCACGTCTTCTCAACTAAGGAGGCAAAAGCGGCGGCCAAGCCGGACGCCAACGCGCCCAACAAGGCCTCCGATGTGGTGCCCATCAAGGAGGACTTTGAGAAGGAAGTGAGCAACAAGAGTCGCAAGGAGAAGGTCAAGGAGAAGGAGAAAGAGAAAGAAAAGGAGAAAGAAAAAGAAAAGGGCAAAGAAAAAGGCAAAGAGAAGGAAAAGGAAAAAGAGAAGGAGAAGAGCAAAGAAAAAGAACCGGAGAAGGAAAAAGAGAAAGAAAAGGGTGAGGAAAAGGAAAAAGAGAAAGAAAAGGAAAAGGAGGAACCGGTGGAGAAGAGTGGCATCGACGCGAAGCCGGGCGTCAGCGGCGTGGCCACCGCCAAGCCGAAGAGTACCGCCATCGTGGCCGCTGTCGAGGTGACCGGCTTCGCCGACTCTGACCGCCACCAGGGCGCCTCCAGCTTCGACGAGGCCGCCTTCCGGGCCTTCATCTCCGCCAACGGCTTCACCCATCTGATCCGCTCCGGTTACGTGCCCGGCGAGGGCTACGACCTCCGCTTCGACAACGCCTGCATCAGCGTCTTCAGCTGCTCCAACTTCCTGCAGCAGTACGCCGCCGGGCCAGCTGCGGGCGGTTCGGAGGGAGGTGGGGCGAAGGAGCCGCCCAACCAGTGCACTGCCGCCTTCATCGACGGCAGCAACACGCGCATCCGTCTGATGGCCTTCAACACGGCGGGCAAACTGGATGCACCGGCGCCCCCGACGCCCTCCACCAAGAAGAAGGCCGCCGCCCCGTCCACTAAAGGGGCGGCTCCTCCGCCGGCAAAGGAAGGTGGTGGACAGCCGAAGCAGCCGCCGGCCAAACCGAAGCCAAAGGCGGCGGAAGGACAGCCAAAGAAGGCCGCTGCCCCTCCTCCACCGGCCAAATGATTCTCTGTTTGCAGCACAGCTTTACAACAAACTCTCACTATTTACCGTTTTTTCACCACCACCACCACTACTCCTCTTCATACACTACTTTGAGTATTACTATTAGATTATTGAAAAATATTGAAAAGTTTACAATTTTTTTGTGTTTTTGAATTTCCTAAAGTGACAGTTGCTGTTAACTGAATCAAGTGTGCTCTAAAAATAATTGGTTTGTTGCATAAAACTACTCAATTAGTAAATCGACGTAAAATCTTGAATGAGTAGAGAAAATAGGCTGAAGCCAGAAGAAAAAACTAAGTGAACAAAACTATACATGAGAAACTGAAACATTAAAACAAAACGTATCTTACATCAAGACAAGACTTTTTGGTGACATTCGCCAGACTGCCCAAGTGAAAGCAGCACTTCTCCTGGGAGTGCACCAACTCGTAGAAGACCATCAGCTCTAGTTTGTCGACCAACAGGCGATCACCAACACCACCACCACCACCACCACCACCACCACCACCAACTGCATCACCTCTAAGCTTGAGCATCATCTGCGCTCGGTAGAGCATCGGCGCCGAGCTGTGCATGGCCACGGTGATGCGCACCATCACCTGACAGATGAGCAGAGCGAGGAGGACCTGAGCGGTGAGGGCCACTGTGATGTTCACCCGCTCAGTGCTGTCCTCCAGTCGCCCGTAGATGACCTGCACCAGAAGAAGGGTGGACAGGGAGCACTGGGAGGCGAGGATGACCAGCAGAAGGCGGGCAATCAGCGACTGGTCGAGGAAGGCCACCAGGTGGTGGATGGTGCAGTGGTCGGCGAAGAAGCGAGACAGGTGGCGACACAGCTGAACACTTCGCAGAAAGGGAATGCTATTGGGGTGGAACCATTAAAGGTTTTTAGTGGTAAAATGGTAATCCAAACCGCTGACACTTACACTCGTCGATGGCTGACCATCAGGCTGGAGATGCTTTTGGTGGTGCTAGGCCACAGGCCGAGCAGGTACTGCTCCAGACGGCCGTTCAGCTGGCGCATGTGATTGAGCAGGAAGAAGGCAAAGAAGACAAAGCACTGACAGCACAGGCCGACCATCTGCCCAGCAGTGAACAGAAAGTGCACCTGCAGGGTAAAGTCAGCCAGAGCATAGGCCAGTACGTACCAGGGCAGTTGGTAGTTGGTGAAAAGGTCCAGCGCAAAAATGCCGTAGTAATTGACTAGCAGAAAGATGGCTGCAATGCCAGTGCAGAGCAGATTTGCAGTGGTTTTTAGTGGCAAAACAAGTAATTTCAACAATCAGCTTACCTCCAAGTAGCAATGAGAAAATGCTGCAGCAGTCGAGCAACAGTGTGACCAGCACCAGTCGTACTCGAGACTGATCATCCACCGGTGGCCAGTGCTCAATTCGAGGCAGACTAAAGCGAGCTGAGGGGCAGTCAAACCAGAAACGTCTCAGCAGTTGGAAGGGAGAACAAGTACTCCTTCGAAAGATTCGACTGAAATCTGCTGTTTGACCGAAAAGTGGGTAATTGAGACGGAAGAAAGCCCGTCCATTGAGCACGACTGCCTGGTGGATGAGTGTGAGCAGGCGGTCACTCAGCTGGAAGGTCATCATATGGTCGACGTACAGAAAAAAGAGGGGCTGCACTGCAAAGACGCACAGTGCATAAGGAAACTGAAAGAAGTGATACCGACGGAGGATGATGCCGCTCAGTGGGTCGATGTAGGACAGGTAGGAAGGCAAAAGTTTTTGCTGGTCAGTGGTGCTGTTTGCATGGACGCAACCAATAACCAACGAACGGAGAGTGAGGAATAGTGCAAAAGTGTACTTGAGTGCCTTGCAAAGCAGCAGGCACCAGTGAATGCCTCTATCACCGCGTCTGATTGCTCTTCGCTGTTTAGTAAGAAAGTCAATGTGTCCAGTGAAACTCAATGTGGAGTAGTGGTCGTAAGCAAATTTTTTTAGCAGTCCACGAAAAGATGAGGAAAACGGTGATAAAGCCATCATGCACTTTTTCCAACTTGCTTTTTAGAATAAAGTTGTGTTTGCTTTTGTTTTTTGTATTTTAGATAAAAAAGTTGTTAAAAATGTTTAAATTATGTTTGTAAAAAGTATGTTTATTTACGAACATAATTTGTTGTTGATGATTATGTAACTACTTGGTAAAATGAAACCAAAAACTGCATTAAAAGTTTAAAAAACTAATAAAAACATTTAGCAATAAAAACAATGAATAACAATGTAATTGTTCAACAAGCTAATGATTTTGTTTTATTTTATAAATGTGTTTTAATGAAAAAATTGCAATTAAAACTTTTGTTATTCAAAATAAAATACTTATTTTCACAATTAAAAATTTATTGAGCATTGTAAATAAATTTGATATTGACAAAAACATAAAACTTCAATTTTAGCACTAATGAGAAAATTACTTTGGTCACATGCAGAAGCAAAAAATGCAATTAAAATTTTTTAATTCAAGCATTTTGTCGTTTAATGGGAAAAGTCAATTTTCTAAAAAAGATCTTAAAAACAACTGTCTAAATGAAAAAAATGCGTTGTAATAATAAAACTTATCACAGCACAACCAAAAATCACAAAAAATCACGACTGCACTTAGACGGTCGTCACAAGGCACGTTTTGCGAGACTGTTGACCCGAAGACAGGCTTTTTGAAGACGTACCGGAAGTGTCGTCCATCACTGAACTAGCAGCAGTTGGATTAGAGGACGAAGTACTGGTCTCTGTGATGAGGTTATCTCTCTGCTGATGCTGCTGTTGGTAGTTCATCTCAGAGCGGAATCGATCCGCTGAAGAGTGCGTAGAGAGGGACTCCACTGAGGAGCTAAAGTTGTTGGGAAGAGGAGGAGTTTTCACAAAGGTGCTAAAGGTGAACTGGTTACCGTTTGGCTGAGCACTGTACGGGTGGTCCGCACTTTCTGCCAACTGCGTAGTAACCTGGTTCTGATTCAAATCCAAAACATCGAGACTGTCGGTAGACCTGCCATAAAATAAAAATTGCTTTTGAGTTGCTGAAAATAAAGTTTGGCACTTACCTCTGAGAAGGATATATTTTATTGATTTTAGATGCTTTCATGTTTTTGCTCGGATTCGCCGTCAGTGCCTCTTGGTGGTCTAACTTATCCTGAGAGCTTTTTGAGCTTCGCTTCCAAAATGAGGCAATTTTAGAGTTAATCTTGTTGAGTGAACTTTTAGCTGAAGAGGACGTTGACAGAGAGGTGGGCGTTGATCTGCCAGACATTGCCGAGTTTGAGGCGCTATTATGCGATGAGAAGGGCGAGCTTAGTTTGGAGAAAATTGATGAACGCTTTTCTTTCTCCTTTTCATTTGTTTTGTTAAGCTCATTGATATTTGACTGTTTTGACGTTGGCAGTGGAATTGTTGATTCAATGACTGATGCCTTTGTCATTTGGTTTTCCACCCGAAACATTTGGCTCTCAGCTTGGTTCATTGAACTGAAAGCAGCTACATGACGATCAAAGTACTTGGAAGCGGATTTAAAATTTGGCGTCGCGTTTGAGTTATTACTTTGACTGAAAAACTGCGCCTGATTGGCTGCCATTACGACGTTGCTGTGATTTGCCGCTAGGAAAAGGTGCTTATCCTCAAAGTTTTTCTCCTTTTTTACCCGACGACCTAGAGAGCTAAAAGCCATCTGGTTGTGGTGAAAATACGGATGCGGCTGGTGTCCCATTTGCTCCGAGTACTGTACAGCTGAATTTGAACTACCGAAAGACTGCGGGTCACCAAACTGGTGCTGAACGTAGGAGGTGTTTGAGTGCTTCGAATTTATCTTGCTCGTCGTCGCCGAGCGGCGATTGTTCAGTGATTGACTGTATCGGGAGCGCAGGAAGCGTTCATCATCACTCGAGTCATCAGTCAGCTCAAAGTTTGAAGGCGCCAGCTGCATCGCTCGAGGTTGATACCGAGGAGCAGGCGGAGGTTTCTTGCTGCTGCCCAGCTTCGGCGAGTCCATTGGATTGCTAAACAGCGGCATGGACAGAGCTGGCGGAGAGCTGTGCTGAAACTGAACTACTTCGTGTTTGTGTTTGCCTGAGTTTGACTGCTCGGTGTTGGCAGCATCTCCAGCATTTGTGCTTTTAGTCTTATCAACTCTTTTGTAGGTGCGAGTGTTCGACGTTCTGGCCACCGTTGCGCCTGCTGTTGTGCTTACAATGTTGGTTTTGGCTATTTCAGGTGGCGACTTGCTGCCTCCTCCTCCTCCCGTCATCCCCTGATCACCAGGTGGTGACCGGCGAAAGGGCACCTGGTCGTAGGCCTGGCTGTCCTGGTGTTTTTCTGAAGCACTGCCCCGAGATTTTTCTCTTCTCTCCGTGGAGCTCCGTCTTTTTGCCGAGGCTCGTGATGGCGCGACCACTGCTTCAGCATTGTTGATCACCGTCCCGGTCGCCTCTGATTCTGGCTCGGAGGATTCGTCTGAGAATCTGACGTCTTCCTCCGCAACATTTTTGTGTTGTTGTTGTTGCTGTTGCTGCTGTTTCTGCTGTGCCAACTGTTGTTGGTTGCTGCGAACGGCATCAAACTGCGCCGCCGCCTCCACCAGCTGCTGATCCTCAATCTCATCCGCTGAGTCAAAAAGTGCACTGAGCGGCGAGTGGCACTGCGAAAAGTGCACCGGCGTGTCCTCCACGTAAAAGTGGTGCTCCTGCTCCACCGGAGACGGCTCACCGATGGGCATCTTCATTATGTGGTTTACCTGGTGGTGATTGCTGCTGTGGTGGTGGTGATGGCTGTTGCTGCTGATGTTTGAAGCCGCTGGATTTCGCTTGAACATCCGCGGCGACTTGCCCTCGCGACTGGGCGCATTTGAGTGTGAGCGAGATTGAGGACGTGAGTGATGAGAAGTGGTGACCTTCCGTGAGGAGGATGACCTAGAACTGTGACCGTGGCTGTGACTCTGCTTGTCAATGGCGACCTGCATGCATTTATTGAGCAGGTCTTCATCATCGTCGTCCTCTTCTTCGCTCAGCTGATTCGGCTGTGAAACGGCTGTGTTTGAACTGTTTTTAGTTTGTGTTTCGTTTTTAAGTTTGTTTTGAGTATTAGTAGTTAGAGATTGATTTGAGCTGCTTTGATATGATGGAGGTTGGCTTGAAGGAGTTGGGTTTGGAAGTTTAGCATTGTCAGGTGAAGATTTGGCGTGGTCTGATGAGGGCTGCTGCTGCACTTTAGGCTTCACCATAGTCTCTTTAGGCAGAGCAACCTGTCGACATTTGTAAATGAAGTCATCGTAGTCGTCCTCCTTACTGGTTGTTGGAGTCGTGGGACTGGTGGGAGTTGGCGGCAGTGGTGCTAGCATTCGCGGTGGTGACTCGCCGCGAGGAATCGCAGGCAGGGGCTTCTTTGGACGAGGCGGTGGTGAGGGTGAGCGCTGCTGTGGCTGCTGCTGATCACTGTAAAACTGAACCTCATGAGAGGCAGACTGTTCGGAGGAGTTTTGGGCAATTTGAGTCTGTGATTTGGACATTCGCTTGGCAGCCACGGGAGTTGGCTTTCCCTGGGAAGTGCTTTCCGGCGACTTTGGGCGTTGAGCAGGCGATGATGGTACTGAGTTGCCCGAATTAGCAGGGACGAAGTTCTGGTAGGCAGCAGCATCATTGCTGTTGCTTTCGTTGCCATCTTGGTTGTCCATTTGAGCCACAGCAGCTGTCTTCGGTTGTTGTTGTTGTTGTTGTTGCTGTTGTTGTTGCTGCTGCTGCCCTACCCCGGCAAAGCATCCCTCATTCTCGTCCTCCATTGACAGTGAACTGAGACTGGTGGCGTGCGAGAAGAAGGCGGGCGTGTTCTCGGTGGCAAACAGCTGGGCGCTGTCCCGGGCGGCAAAGTGCTCCAGTGAATCGGCCTGGCGGTTGACGCTGTTGGCGATGACGGTGCGCAGTGGAGTGCTCAGGGCAGTGCTGCTCGAAGGCTTTTCTGTCCATGTCCGCGGTGCACTGGGAGATTTAGAAGTCCAACTGTTCTCACTACCGTTTGGAGCTCCCATCGCCTGGCCGTAGTTTTCATTGTTGTACAGTATTGAGCCCATTGAGCGGCTGCGACTGTACTGCTGCTGGGCCGACGGCGGCGGTGGTTGCTGTTGTTGCTGTTTCTGTCCATTGGCTTTGTTGACTCCGTTCGGTTGACCATGGTTGCTGTTGTTGTTTTTGCTGTTGTTAGAAGTTGTTGTAGCCTCCTCTTCGTTGATGGAGTAAGGAATTTTGAGGTTGTACGCCGATGAGGAAGAAAGCGACAACTTGGCCGGCGGTTTTGGTGCAAGAATGGGCCTTTTTTGCTGTTGCTGTTGCTGCTGCTGCTGCTGCATTGACTTGGCCTGATTCAGCTCCAGTGAGTTGAAGCTGTCAGCCAGCTGATCATGTTTGGTGTCCACCAGTCGATTGTTGTTAACTGGGTAGCCGCACAAGCCACCACCACCTCCACTTCCTCCAAGATCTCTTAAATCAGACAACGAAGGCGCTAGACTGAAAACTAGCGGCGTGTTCTCCGTCTGGTACACCTTCACAGTGTCCTCCGAGGTGCTGGTGTCCGTCTTGCTGGCCGACTGCGGCGTGGAGAAGTCATCGATGACCTGCTCCTTGAAGCGCTGGCTGTAGTCAGTGGGCGCCGGGTCTTCCTCTTCCCCCTCAATCAGGTAGTCTGCAGTGCTTTTGCGGGTGTTGTTGTTGTTGTTCTTTGAGTTAGCCGGCGACTTGATGATCGAACAGGAGCTAATGTCGCTGGAGTTTGGCTTCTGCTCCATCAGCTGCTGCTGCTGCTGATGCTTCTGGCGAATGCGAGAGTTGGCGGGCAGTGTCGCGTAGATGGAGTTCATTTCCTGGCCCGAGTACGAGGCTATCATCTGGCGGTGGTTGAGCGATGAAGTTCCGTTGCTGTTGTTGACCAGGTTCATGTACATCGATGAAGAGCTCTTCTGTTCCGTTGACTGGTTTTTAGTGATGACCGGCTCTGAGTGCGTCGAACTGCCGACGCTGTCCTGGCTGCTGGAACGAGTCACAGGGTGAAAGTTGTTGTTGGGGCCACCGCTTGAATGGATCATTGAGTCTGTGGTGGGTTTGATTTGAGGGATTAGAAATTCATTCAAAGTAATGTGCACTTACTGTTTAGACTGAATGCCTTAGAGTTGTTGTTGTTGTTGTGACTGTGAGAACGATTTAAGCTGTCATTCGGGCTAATGTCACTTTTAACGCTTAGGTCGTAACTGTTTTCAGACTGAAAGCTGTTCATTCCCGTATTGAAGGACTTCATTTGGCTCATCTGCAATGAGCTTGAAATGGAGTAAGAGGGTGATATTGTTGGCGAATCTAAAAAACAAAACAGATGAGCATTAAAAACAACAAGTAAAATAAAAAATTACTAAATCACCTTTAAAAGATGCACTGTGATTTGCGAGGTGAGTGGCATACAAATGTTGCAGTATTTTTGAGGCGCCCAACTTAATTGGCTCGTGTTTTGAGCTGGTCAGACCGTGCAGCACCTGAATTCCACCCAGTTCTTTAACCTTTATCGCGTCCTTGGAAGAGCGAGTCACGAGGTAGGACAGCGTGATACAGGCATTGCCAACAATGGCCAGTGAGGGTGAGCACTTGAGCTGATCGAGGAGGACGGCGACCAGGTTGCGAGCACGCAGCTGCTCGCTGAGCTCTTCCTGACTGACCAGGTAGGAGGCGATGTTGCGCAGAATGCCGCCGCTGTTCTCCACAATGGCCAGCTCGGTGGAGTTTAGATGGTGGTTTGAGGTAGTAGTGGAGGAAGTGGAAGTGGAAGAAGAGGAAGTGGAGGAGGAGGAGGTAGGGGGCGGCAAGGTAGCAGCCTTCAGTTTAGAGATCAAAAAGTCCAGCACGCCTTCCACCTTGCAAAAGTCGACTTTGTTTGGCGTGCAGTGAGCGGTCAGGTTGAGCAGTGGCTCCAGCAGCGCCTTCAGCGTGCCTAGGTCTTTGGTTTTCATTGCCATCTAGAAAAGAGGGAACATTATTGATGAAATATTTCTACAAAATCAAAAAGCGTACCTTGGCCAGGTGCTCCACCGTGTTCACGTCTCGCATGATCTGCCGACTGTTAAAGTCCGCCTTCCAGGAGAGGTTGTGCAGCACATTGGCCGCCGACTGCTGCAGCGGCAGGTTCTCCAGCCGAGAGGCCTGCTGCAGCGTCTCCACGAGCATGCCAATGAAGGGCCGCATCGAGCCGAGCACCGACTTGACCGGGTCCGAATGCGACTGGGCGGTCATCTGCGTGAGGACGTTCAGCGAGTACTGCCGCAGGAGGAGGCACTGCTCATTGCGGTTGCTGTCCGCCTGGTGAAAGCGGTAGTCGCTTTGAATTACCTGAACATGAAATGAGAGTTTTGTTGTCAGTTGGAAGTGAACCTAAAACTTGAGCATACTCACGTCAGCAATGACGTAAACGCCTCCGAGCATTTCAATGGTCTTTCGGTGGACTGAATCACAGGCGTAGGCACAGATTTCCGCCAGCTGAGAGCACGGGTGGTCTACCGCCTCCACCGGCGCCTCGCTCCACTTCAGGTGGAATATCTCCACAAAGGAGCGCAGGTCCTCCAGCAGGCCCAGTATTTCTACTTCCGTTGTGCTCTTTGCCGTGTGAGTGACAATGCTGCGCAGCGCTTTGGCACTGGCTCGACGAAGTGCCAGCGTACTGCGAAAGGTTTCACCTGTTGCCTGCTGCTGCTGATGATGATGGTAGCTACCATTGTCGGCTTCAGAGTGCTTCGAAGTGTCGCCAGTGGTCAGGGCAAGCAGGCCATCTTCGGTGGAGTGCTGGTGCAGAAATTGGACCAACAACGGCAGGATGCCGTCATTTCGAAGCTCAAAGCAGATTCGTGGCGCCTGTGTCATCAGCACCAGTTTAGTGGCAATCTCCGACGGCGAGGCCATCCGCCAAATGTCACAGTGTGAGCTGGAGCTCTCTGGTGCTTTTGAGCTGCTTATGTTCAGGCCGTTCATGCTGGACTCAAGGAGCTGAAACTGATCGTTTTCATTATCAACAACAACAGAAGACTTGGACATGGACGACACTTCGAGGTGGTGGTGAAGCCGTGCACTGCGTCGGCCGTGGTGCTCCATGTTGACGACGAAAAAGACCGAAACGGGAAAATCGCGAAATCAGTTTAACAGAGTTGATATTGCCAGTAAAGTATCGGCGCCACAACACCGGCGCAAATTGTCCTCTCTGGATTGTTTACACCAGCCAAAAAGGGACTGTTCAGCTGAAGCAGTTGCCACTGCCGTTGATGGCACTGATCATGATGATGATGGCGATAATGGTGTGATAGCAGGCTGCTGCTGAAGTGAATAGCGGTAGGACACAACTGAAAAGAAGTACCGACAAATGGTATCAGTATCAGCAGTGAGTAGAAGAAGACGTCTCTTTATCTCGGCAGGGAATAAACGCGAAGTGAAAGGATGCGACTGGGTGATTGATGGCAACGATGGATGCACTTGTAGTGTGTGCCACAGACTGTGCCTCAATCACAGCTGCCAGTTCTCGCTGACAGACTCGACGTTACATTACAGTTTTCAGCAGTTTGTTGATCATACGAATTTGGTGAGGTACTTGACACAACAAAAGTTAGTAGTAGTGCACGAGACCACTCTTTTTTTGGCAGGACGTTGTTGACACTGATGCTGCACTGGTGAGTGAGTGCCTCTGTGATGGTGGTGGAAAGAGAGAATCAAATCAGTGATACAGCAACCAAGACAACAACGTGCGCAGAGAGGTGAGCGAGTAAGAGTGAGAGTGCCTCTAAGCTGCCAAACCGGGTGCAAAGAATGTGCAGTGCAGAAAAAGAAGAAGAGGAGAAGAAGAAACAGAAGAAGCAGAAGAAGAAGATCAACGGTCAAAGTGAGTGTGTGTGTGCGTGAGTGCGCAAAGTGGCCTGTGTCCTGAGCAGCAGTGATCGGAGAATTCATTTGAAAATTTGGCGCGCAAGAATCGCAAAATCAGTCATTTTTAAAACACGCAAACGTACTTTTTAAATTGAATCTAAAAGTTTAAAAGGATAACAATAAATAAACGTTAATTTCCGATTTTATTTTAAAAATCCACTTGTTGCACAAAATTAAACTTTTTTTGCTTTTACATGCAGGGATAGCTGCGATAAACTTTATTTATACAATTCATCTAATTTTTTTAAATTGGTTTTCTTAAATTTTCCCGTTTAGCAAAAAATATTATATTTTTAATTTTGAAATTTTTATTGCTAGTTAATGACATTGAACATTGACCTCTACCTTTAATCTGACTAATCAGGCGGAAATGTTTAATCTGTACCGCTATTGTAAATTAGTTCATAACGTTTTACTTTCAGTGTATTAAAATCGTATTATCAAATACTAATTAATCCGATTAATAATTAATAAGTAGTACGACCGTAATTGGAGCACAAGTTTTAAAAGAGAAAAGAGAAAGAGTATATAAAGCTTTTATCTGGCGTCTCAGTAGACTGTCAATCAGAAGTAAAAAATTCATCGTCAAAAGAATGGCCTTCACTCAGATCATTTCCCTGGTGGTACTGCTAGTGACTATCAGTCTGATGATGCTCAATAGTGAGGTGAATGCTGAGAGAGACTCTGGTGGATCGGTTATCATCATTGGTGGTGGCGGTGGTGGCGGTGGTGGAGGATTTGGTAAGTATTTTTAACTCTGAAGTTCAATTTGAGCTTTGTTGAACTAATTTTGTTACCCATTTCAGGTGGCTTCAACATGTTTGGCCGTCGTTAGGACGTGTATTGGTGAATCTAAAATCAAGTTTGACACGCTGACTGGATCAGCGACTGTCAACGATTTGTGTGTATGTGTCAATTAAATAATTTTAAAAATAAATTTAAAACTTGATAACAAAGCAAACAAACGTGATGAAATTATGAAATTTTCTTAGTAAGTTGTGCAACAGATGCTGTAACGTTTTTTGGTATTACCGTTATAGAAAGTTGTAGTACAAACGACTGCTTTGTTCTTTGTAAAACATTAGTAGTTTCTTTTCATTAATTTATTTATAAGCAAAAACCCGTGTCAGCAATTTTTTGCGCTCTAACCTTGACCAACATCAGTACCAAAACGGACACCAACAAGAGGAGCAATTGTCTTCGCCGTTGTGTCATGTTACCTCTAGATCCTGAACATTCAATCACTAAAAATAGTGATCACACTACCCAATACCACCTCCATCTCATTTTTAACAACTGACACGTTTTTGTTTCATTTATGGGTACCACATTTCCGTGATTAGCTAATCGTTATCGGCGATGTCTTCAGTACAAGTGAGCCTTATCTGCCATTAGTGTACACCCTAGATCACGGGGGCACGTTCAAACACACTCCAGATGGTTTCAAGTTTTATATATTGGATTCGTTTTGATGGTGTTAGTCAGCAGAGTCAAAAAGAGAAGATGATAAGTCTGCTGAGCCATTTTCAACAAAACACTCTCTAAATCAAAATAACACTTACCGCAAATGAATCGATGTTCAAGAATTCTCGTGGCATTCTTCGCCGTCACCTTCATCATCGTCTTCATCTCTGCGTACTGGGACATTGCTTGGTCACCAAGAAGAAGGCAGAACAGCCAAGGAAAGTATGCCCCAATCGTACAGCTAAGTGGAGGCAAAGTGAGGGGCGTCGTGGCAGGAAAAGAAAGCGGCCTCTTTCTCTACCAGGGAATAAGATATGGTAAGTAGGTCATCAACATTTTTGTTTGTGTAAAACAAAACAGTATTTTTTTTCTTGAAAACATCTCGCCTAAGGTCGGGCGAGGCGCTTTGAGAAGCCAGTCGCAGTGGAGCCGTGGACTGGCGTGTACGATGCCACCAAATGGTAAATGACTGCTTTAAGAAAATATTTTCAAAACTCAAAACTGCTTTCAATTTATAGGCGAGCAGCATGTCCACAATTTGGCCTTCCACCGGAGCAAAACTGGCAGGAGGACTGGAGCGGAGTTGAAGATGAAGACTGCCTCTTCCTCAACATCTGGAGACCGGCGACTGAGGGGGCCAATCGAACCGTCATGGTCTGGGTACACGGGGGCGCATTTGAGGTATCGGTTTTGCTTGAAGCAAAAATGAAATTTGTTATCATCAAGATGATACTTTTGTAGATGGGCTCCATCTTCACCGCCGATTTCGACTGCCAGTACATTGCCCAGCAGAGTGACGTTGTCGTCGTCAGTCTCAACTACAGGTACTTGTTTCATTTGATTTTGAAAGTAGTACTAACAACAAAGTGTAAGTGTAGGCTAGGTCCACTCGGATGGCTTCATGGTTCCGCCGACCAGTACCCGGGCAACTGGGGCCTGCATGACATTCTCCTGGCGCTCAGGTTTGTGCAGGAGAACATTGCCGCCTTTGGTGGAAACCCGCACGATGTGACCGTTTTCGGAGAGTCGGCGGGCTCGATGGCTCTGGGCGCAGTGCTTCTCACCACCAAAATTCACTCCAACAATGGCAGCACTCAGGCGGCACTCTTCAAGCGAGTGATCCTGCAGTCAGGCAGTCCGACGGCGGTCACCGAGCCGTTTAGTGAGGCGCTGAAGAAGACGGTCAACCTCGCCGTCCGGGTCAACTGTTCGGTGGAGCAGGGACCGAAGGTGATGATGGACTGTCTGAAGGGGAAGACTTTTCAGGAGTTGGCCGTCCCGCTGATTGGCGACCTCAACCGAAATGAGTACTTTACGCCCGTGTACGGCGATGAGCTGCTGCCCCGGTCGACGGTTGAGCTGGTGAAGGCGGCCAAGGTGAAGGTCGATGTGATGGTAAAGCAGTGTGGTCTTTGATTGACCAAAACAGTTTGAGTATTAAAAACATTGTATCTTCTGTGCAGTTTGGCGTCATGCGAAACGAGGGCACCATCTTCGTGGAGCAGTTCGCCCCGAACACTCGCTTCAACAATCTGACCGTAGAGCTGATACGGTCTGAAACGGCCAAGCTGATGGACAAGATGAAGCAGAGTGATCATCGACTGAAGGTGGCTGACTACTACACCTCAAAGCTGGACGCCAATGCCTCCCAGGATGATCTTAGGTGGGAATCAGCTGTTTTTGTTGTTGTTATTGTTTACAATTTATTTTTGTACACTTTTTTCAACTAGACTGGCCATCTCTGATGCTCTTGGCGACTTTTTGTTTGTCTGCAATTCTATCCTGTACTGCCAGACGCTAGCAGCCAACTCCCCCGACCAGCGGTACTACGCCTTTCGACTGATGCAGAGGCCGAAGAAGAAGGGGAGTAAAGCACGCTCTGAAGGAGAGGAAGGGGAAGACCAGTCGTGGATCGGAGTGCCGCATGCCACCGACAACAAATACCTTTTTGTTGTTCCCGGTAGAGCTGAAGAAGAAGAAGGGGAAGACGACGGAAAACAGATTGATCCTGAAGATGAGGCTGACCGCGAGCTGAGTCGGCAGATGATACAGGCTTGGACGAACTTCGCCAAAACGGGCAGTCCAGTGGAGATGGGCGAGGGCATTCGCTGGGAGGAGGCCTTTGAGGACGATCGAAAACGGCCGGTGACCAAGTTTATGCACCTGAAACACGGTGAGTATCGGATGGTTCAGGGCTACTTTCAGGAGACGTGTGACCGTTTCTGGAAGCCGCTCATTTTTGCTTGAACTGAAGAAAGAAATGTTCCAAAAAGTTTACCGATTTGATTGATTAGGTAAAAAGCTGAGTTTATTAATATCTGTTGATATACTATTAAAAATCAAAATCAGTTTTTTGTGCTTTTGTCAAAAATTGTAATAAGTTTGTAACAGAAAATACTATGAGAACCAACTGCCTAATCTTGAAAACACTTGTGATTACTCATAAGTGGATTAAAAACATCAAGAGTGATTCCAATCAACACCATTATATGACTCAGTTTGTTGTCAATGTAAAAAATACGTGATTTGAATCACTCTTTTGAGCACCTGGCAACAGACGGACAACTCAGAAGTGCAAAATCGCCTATTTAAGCGACCGGCCAGGTGCACTATTTTTGTCTGCTTCAAATACCTGCTCATCACCCAACCAAAACATGAAGCTCCTAGCAGCATCACTTTTGGCGTCAATTTTGGTCTCTTTGACCACTTTCGTTTTCGCCGCCGATGAGCTGACTCACATTGTGCAGCTGAAGCACGGCAAAGTACACGGTCGAGTGGTGACGCTGGAGGAGAACAAGAAGGTGGAGTTCTTTGAAGGCATCAAATATGGTAACTTTGGTTTAGCTCTTTTTTTTCTCTAAAATACTTATCACTTTTGATCTCTTTCTTTTCAGCTGAATCAAAGCGCTTTGAAAAGCCTACAGTAGTGCACCCCTGGCCGCAGGTGTACCCTGCCACCAGCAAACGCGACGCCTGCATTCAGTTTGGCGCCCTGGGCGGCGCCGACGAGTGGCTGCTCAATCTGACGAAGACCTTCAGCGAGGACTGCCTCTACCTGAACATTTGGCGACCGGCTGAGGTGAAGGCCAATCGAACGGTGATGGTCTTTATTCACGGAGGTGCATTTGAGGTAACAAGCATAAAGCTCAGTTTTGCCAGCAACTGACTAAAGCAATTGAAATTTATCCTAGGTCGGCACCATCTTCACGGACATCTTCAATGCGCAGTACTTTTCAAGCAAAGGGGACGTCGTCGTGGTAACCATCAACTACCGTTTAGGACCGTTTGGCTTTGCCACTGGCGGCCATGTGACGCCCAACCTTGGGCTGCACGATCAGATCTTTGCGCTCAAGGTTAGTGAACCAGCTAGAGACGTAATGTATTTCTGAAGGTTTTCATTTTTTGCTTATTTATTAGTGGGTACAGGAGAACATCGCCGCTTTTGGCGGAAACCCCGCCGATGTGACCATCTTTGGCGAGAGTGCCGGCTCCATTTCAGTGGGCGCTCTTGTGCTCTCCCCGCTCGCTAAAGGTCTCTTCCACCGGGCCATTCTGCAGTCGGGCGCCCCGACGGCCAAGCTGGTTGCCGAGTCTATCAGCCACTCGCTGGAAAAGACGAAGATCACCGCCCGAAAGGTCAACTGTACAGTAGACAGCCATCTAACAGAGACGATGAACTGTCTGGCGAAGAAGAGCGTCAAGGACTTGAAGGCGGCTCAGGTGGGCGACTTTCTGGCGAACACCTTCTACGTGCCAGTGTACGGCGATGAGGTGCTTCCGCTGAAGCCGGAGATTGCCCTCAAGGAGGGCAAGTTTAATCATGTGGACATTATTGTGAGTTTTGTGGATGTTTTTGTTTTGATCAACTTTGTGACCATTTTTTTTTATTTTTTTGCAGTACGGCGTTACTCGCAATGAGGGCTCAGCTTTTGCCGCTGCCGTCCTTCCAAACATGATCACCCCGCACTTCAACTACACGCTGGAATCTGCAAAGGCGGACATCATCAAGATGATGACCTACTACCAGGAGGAGGAAAGGGTGGCCAAAGAGGTGGCCGATTTTTATCTGAAAAAGCTGCGCCTCGAGGCCCATATCCATGCTATCAGCCAGAATGAGTTCCGTCGGGTACTGGGCGACGTTTGGGGCGACTATCAGCTGGTCTGTCCCACCATACTCTACGCGGAAGAGGTAGCCAAGCACCAGGGAGCTGAAAAGAGGAATCTGTTTGCGTATCGTCTGATGCAGGACGCCGTCCTCCCCGGCGTCAGCCCCACGCCATCCTGGATGGGCGTCACCCATGGCCAGGACATGTTCTACCTCTTTCTGACGCAGCTGACCAAGCAGGGCAGTCCACTGCGCCAGCTGAGCGAGCAGATGATCTACGCGTGGACCTCTTTTGCCAAGACGGGCAGTCCGGCAAAGCTGGGCAGTGGCGGCCACAGTGTGGCCTGGGAAAAGGCAGTCAAAGGTGGAGACAACTTCAACACTCGGTACATGCACCTCGAGGCCAGCTTCTACCACATGGTCGACGACTACTGGAAGAACATCTGTGACAGCTTCTGGAAGCCGAAGATGTTCTCGTCTCAGTAGTTTTGTGTTTTTAGTTAATAAAAAACAAAAAATAGTTTGCGAGTATTTCCCGTGTGTGCCCGGCAACAACAGCGCTCTAACGCCCCGCTCTCTCAAGCAACCAAAATATTTTCTTTTTATTATCAGCAACTTGAGCAGCTTGTGTCACTTTTTTTGTTTTTGTGTACACTGAACAGTGTACAGTGCAGCTTTCCAAGAAAAGTCAACAACTTTGCTTGTGAATCTAATCTCTGAAAGCGGCCACTCTATCACTACACTGATAAGGTGTGGAATTTTATTGACAGCGATTGCAACAACTGTAGACTACAGTCTGTAGTACAGAGGCGTAGTATCAAGCTGAGCAGGAAAAAACAAATCATCCGACAAACAGACGACCACTACCAGCAACTGCCTTTTTTCTCTGCTTTCCTTACGAAATCTAGCCACTACTGTCAGTCATTCCGTCAGCAGCAGCAGCAGCAGCAGCAGGCAAGCCAAAAAGTGTCACAGGTGGCCGTGCTTCTCCCTCTTTCTGTGGTTGATTCTGCTGCTGTGAGACATAAAAAGTGCGACACAGAGTCGGCCACTGGGCCACAGAAGCACACTTTGAAAAGGCTACACTTTTTTGTTACTGTTTCTGTTGTGATTGTTGTTTTTAACTTGTTGCAATTCTGATCCAATATGGGTGTTCGTGGCTTTCAGACGTACATCGCCGAAAGTGGCCTTCTCGTGGAACACCGCCTGCAGGACACCATTCTGGTGATTGACGGACTTAATCTGGAGAATGAGCTGTACAGCCGCTTTCTGCGCCGCCACGATGACAAGGACTACGCAGGCGACTACGCCAGCTTCGCCCTCTACGTTGAGGCCTTTTTCAAGGCGCTGCTTCGCTGTAGCGTCACTCCGGTGGTTATTATGGATGGCTCATTTGAGGATGACAAGCGCAAAAAGAAGTTGGAACGCTTTGATCAACGGTTGAAGACGGCCAAGGCGATCTACGAAGGCACCAGCACCGGTTCGGAAGAAATCAACTCACTGCTCAACTCGTACATGTTTGTACAAGTAGGTGTTTACCAAAGTCTTCCTAAAATTGTACAAATTTTTCATTCATCACAGGTCATTAGACGGCTGAAGATTGCAAAGTACAAGTCCATCCTCGAAGCGGACGACATTCTGCCCACCATAGCCGCTGACCTCAATGCTCCCATTCTCTCAGGTGACAGCGATTTTCTGCTAGAAAACGTTTCCGCTGGAGTGATCAACACCAAAGCCTTTCTTCGAGATGACTTCCAGGTACATGGCGGCACCGGGGCCGCTGACCGGCTCTACCTAAAGTGCCAGCTCTACCGCTTGTCCGCTCTGCAGAGCAAGTTCCGCGGCCTGAAGGCGGAGCTGGTGCCCATCGGCGGCGCCATCCTCGGCAATGACTACTTTGACTTCAACGAAGCAAAGGAAGTCATCAACCGACTGCCCAAAGACCGTGCCGCTCCCCGCCAGAAGTCCTTCCGCTTTCACCAGATACACACCGTCTTCAGCTGGCTGGCCACGCAGTCTACGCCCGCCGCGGTGAAGGCCTATTTGCAGCGCCTGGTCGGCGCCCACCACCGAATGGTGAGGTGCATTGAAGAGCGATACATGGGACCGCCCCTCAAAGCGACCCCCGCCCCTCGAGGACAGTCCATTGCGGAGTATTTCAGCGCTAACTACGAGCGATTGTTTCCACGGGAACAGAGCGGTGCCATGCCCCGCTGGGCTCACAAGAGCCTGGTGAAGGGGCAGCTGAAGAAGCGGGCAGTGTCCATCTTTTGTGGCCAGGTGGAGTTCTTTCGGCCGCTGGTGGAGGACTTCTCTTTGGCGGATTCATCATACCAGACCGTTTTTGAGCTTTGTGAGTACATTTACGGGCTGCTGCGCAGCAGTGAGTCCAGTCCAAAGATGATCGATCGGTACGTAAGAGTGGGTGACCAGCTGGAGGAGCAGAAAGTGGTTCCTATGACGAAGGTAAGTTGTAATTTTCGGAAATGTATTTTGTGTTTTATTTTAATGTTGAATTTTATCTGTTTAGATTGGCAACAAACGACTTCCAATGCTAGCTGACATTGACAGTATGTCTCGTGATGATCGAGTAGCCCTCTTCTACAGCATTCTCGACGTAGACTTTAGCTTATCAGCCGATCTGGAAAAGTTGCTCAAAAAGTCGAACATTGCGCTGTCAAAGGGAATGCACAGTGAACTGCTGACGATGCTCCTCTCCGCCATTTACATGGCACGCCACTTCTCCGCCGATCTGTGGATTGAGTTTCTCTACGCTCTGGTGACTAACATCCTGCTGATGGGTCACTTTTCGAGTGAAGAGGCAATTCCAAAGCTTTTGGAGATGGACGCGGCCAAGCATGAGAGGCTGGTTAAGAGTTTGTCAGTTTTTGGTAAGATTCCCGTTCGCACTCGCAGCTACAAAGCCCGCGTCGTCCACCAGTACAACTCATTTCAGAACTGCCTCCACAATGTTCGCTTTCTCGCGTCTGTCCTTGATTTGGCCAAAGGTGAGAGATTTTTAAAATGTTTACTCAAAATGTAACCGTTTCATTTCAAATTATCACTGTAGATTACCACATTTCTACGCTGGTTTGTGGATTGCAGGGCACCTTCATCTACAATCTGACGCTAGCTCTCGCCAGTCAAGCCACTCCGCACTCGTACCTTGTCATGACTCTTCTTCCGTCCACCTTTTTGCATTCCGAATTTGTTAGTCAGTTCCTCAATTTGGTACTGGCCAATTCCAAGCGTACATTCATTGGCAGCGCTGACAACAGTGCTGGTGGTGGTGCAGTTTTGCCCTTAGGAAGCGTGGTTCCTCTCATTGGCAGCGCTTTCCAAAAGAAGCCCGGACAACGGTATTTGGTTCGCGGAGGTTCCGGTGAAGGGCTGTCCAATTTGAATGCCCTCTCTTCGGCTCTGGGATACTAACTGCCAACTTCCTTTTTGAACTTTTTTACGATATTGATCTCAATTTTTATAGAGACCAAATATAACTTTTTTGATAATTAAAAAAGTTTTGTCAAGTTTATAATTTTTTATTTTAAAATGAAAAACGTGCAAAACTTTTCCACTTTAGTTATTATCTTTTTTGCATTTATAAAGCTAGCGTTCAAAAGGGTGATTTCTAAAAACAAAAGTTTTTGTATGATATCTTGTTTACCACTGGTCCAAAATCACTAATCACTAAAATGTTCAATAAAGTAAAAGAGCTGCTCTAGCTAATAATAATTTTAGTTTTTAAAAATTTTGTTATTTTTAAATCGACGTGTGAAACGTTTAGTGACACTTTATGTGGCTCACCTTGTATAAAAAAAGCAAGTAAAGATCAAATGATTAAGACTAGTAGCATTTGCTTTAGCGAGGCTTGTGATTTAAATCACTGGCCGATCAGAAAAAGGAATCACTTCACGTTTAGAGCTCATCAGTGTTGCACGTATCATCAGCTGTTCAAGCAAAGTTTTCGACTTTTGAAGTTGTTGCGCCTGGCAACTGCATCCCCAACAATGAAGATGAAAATTTCTGTACGAGTGAAGGGAGAGTGGTTCGCAGTACCGGTGGCTGACCCTGCCAGCCAAACCGTTAAGTGGCTCGGCGAGGAAGCGTTGCGCAAGTTCCTCAAGCTGAAACACAACAAGTCTGGTGATGATGTCCTCACTGAAAACTGCTCGGAAATTCGAAAAGCCAAAGGTGGTGCCATTCTGGACCCGGAAGACCTCATCGCCCATGTGCTGGATGATAATGACTTTGTTTCACTGGGTAAGTAAACTTTGGTTGATAAACTACTTTTAAACACAGGAAAAAATCTTACTGTTGCGTCATTAGTTTTGGAAAGTGACCGGACGACAATGGTCACAGGAAACCTTGAAGTGCACTACATTCCCGAAAAGGCTACTAACGAGTTTACTACAAATAAACCTAACGAGGTAAAAAATGTTCACAACTTTTGTTGCATGCTTTTGATTAAATACCAAAACTGAGTTTCCTTTGACAAATAACCAAAAAACCAGTACCTGTACCTGACGGGCAGTCAGCTGACCACCGATGACCTGCTGGCTCTCGGCCGAGGCCACTGCTCCATCAAGCTGCACCAGGACGCGGTGGAGCGGGTGAAGAAGAGCCGCGACATGCTGGAGCGCATCCTCGCCGAGAACAAGGTCGTCTACGGGGTGAACACCGGTTTTGGAAAGTTCGCCACGACGCTGATCAGCGGCGAGAACCTGATTGACCTGCAGTACAATTTGATCCGGAGTCACTCGGCGGGAGTGGGCAATCCGTTGTCGCCGCGGCGAGCGCGTATGCTGCTGGCGCTGCGCATCAACGTCCTCGCCAAGGGCTACTCGGGCATCTCCTATGAGACGCTGTCGCGGCTGATTGACGCCTTCAACGCCTCCTGTCTGTCCTGGGTTCCGGAGAAGGGCACAGTCGGCGCCTCCGGCGACCTGGCCCCACTGGCCCACCTCGCCCTCGGCCTCATTGGCGAGGGAAAAATGTGGTCTCCGGAGAGTGGCTGGTCGGACGCAAAGTGTAAGTAGTGCAGTTACCCTGTTTAGTTTATAACAAAAATATAATCTTTCAGATGTCCTCGAGTCGCACAACCTGAAACCGCTGCACCTGAAACCAAAAGAGGCCCTGGCGCTGATCAACGGCACCCAGCTGATCACCTCGCTGGGCGCCGAGGCGGTGGAGAAAGCCTGCTACCTGGCCCGCCAGGCGGACATCGTCGCCGGCATGACGCTGGAGGTGCTGAAAGGCACCACCCGCGCCTTCGACTCGGACATCCAGAAGATCCGCCCCCACCCGGGGCAGGGACAGGTGGCGAAACGGATTCGGGCGATCCTCAACTCGCCCGTCTACCCCTCGCAAATAGCCGAGTCGCACCGTTTCTGCAATCGCGTCCAGGACGCCTACACTCTGCGCTGCTGTCCGCAGGTGCACGGCGTCGTCCACGATACGATCGACTTCGTGAAGGGCATCATCACCACGGAGATGAACTCGGCCACGGACAATCCTCTCGTTTTTGTGGAGCGCTCGGAGATCATTTCCTCAGGGAACTTTCACGGAGAGTATCCCGCCAAGGCGCTGGACTATCTCGCCATTGCCGTCCACGAGCTGGGCAACATGAGCGAGCGGCGGGTGGAACGGCTGGTCAATCCGGCGCAAAGTGGCTTGCCCGCTTTTTTGGTCCATAACGGAGGCCTCAATTCCGGTTTCATGATCGCCCACTGCACGGCTGCCGCTTTGGGTAAGTGCTGCATTGTAGTACAATGTCCAAAGGTTTGCCAACATTCTCAAACATTTTTCCCCCAGTCTCTGAGAACAAAGTGTACTGCCACCCTGCCTCCGTCGACTCCCTGTCGACGTCTGCCGGCCAGGAGGACCACGTCTCCATGGGCGGCTTTGCGGCACGGAAGGTGCTGCAGGTGATTGAGAACGTGGAGCGCATCATTGCCATTGAGCTGCTGGCCGCCTGTCAGGCCATCGAATTTCTCCGTCCGCTGCGCACCACCAAGCCGCTGGAGTCAGTGTACAGCCTGGTTCGGACGCTCGTCAAGTAAGTTACTTTGCAAAAGACTTTATCTAACATGGGAAAACACCACCACCACTCTCACATCCTACTTAGTAATTCAGTGGTGCAATGTCATGCTTTTTGTGTCTCTTTTGTAGTGAGCTATTAAGTGCACTTAGATGATTTAGCCTTGTAAAGAGGCTATTATGAAGATCCTAAGCGATAACAAAAGGACATTTTTCGTAGAACTTTGCGCATATGACAGTTTAAATCATATTTTTACAAGTAAAGTCATCAGCGATGCCAAACTGATACGGTGCAAACAGAAGAAATTCCTTCAATATCATGAGACATACCCATAGCATTTTGCTATTAAGATAAGAGTTAAAAGCTACATTAGCATAAAAGGCAGAAAAAGCAATAAATGTGAATATTTTTGCATTAGAACCGAGATCACTAATTAGCCACCACTAATAATAATAATAATCATTTGTAACACCTGACACTTGTTAGACCTTGGGACAAGGATCGAGTGATGAACACTGACATTGACGCGGTCACTGATATACTGTCGGAGCAACGCGTCTGGAAAGTGGTGAAACCGTTCATTGAAAAGTACTACCAAGAAAAGGATTTTGATATGCGACCACCCTCACCGACTGCGACCATTCTCGGAAAAACTTCACGGTTAGAAAAAGAATTGCGGGCACTTAATGTTAGGAAAATTCAAGAAAAAACCAAACAACAGGAACAGCAACAAAGCCCGACTGATGAAGCAGGAAAATGTGAGCACTCTCATTATTTGGACAATTAAAAAGTAACGTTTTTGTTGTTTTTGTTTTTAAATTTTAATTGACATTTTTTGATACAATCAGGTGACTGATCATAAAATCAATACATCTCGTTGATTTTAAATTAAAACTTCTCATATTTTAACATTCTTCAATAAAAATTTATTTTTTGCATTAATTATTTTTCTTTGCAATTAAAAGATTTGTCACCTGAACCGAGTACTGAAAAGAATTGTTTGTAAAAATTATATTTTTAATTATTAACGTATTACCATTGCGTGCGTAAACTGTTGATGTACAAATCAAATCTGGTAAATTAATTTTATGATAGTCATCAAGGGTTAAAGTAAAGTTAATTCGAACAAGATAAGATTTTCCGATGAAATACGCCGAATTTATTTCTTTAAGTTTATATCTAAAACCTTTTTCTTCTTGTACTTTTTTAAGAATACTAGTACTTACTACAGTTTGAAATTGATCTAATATATTTTTCCCAGCAGGGTCTTGTCCAGCAACAAAAACAGTTGTCAAAACAACAATCAAAGCAACGCAAACTCTCTTCATTTTTGTTAATTTTTGTTAAAAAATAATAAATTGTCAAAAATTGTAAAAGGGTATTTATAAAAAAACTTGCCAGTTTTTACAAAAAAAAATAGCACTACACATCAGTTTTCAATGTTTTCAAGGTAAAACTGTGTGATGCGCAATTAGCATTTTATTGCTAAAACATTCAACTTGCCATTAATGTTTTACTTATTAATAATGTACTTTTACATTACAAAAATTTATTCTGTTTGAGAAATTATTTGACCTTGCCTTGCTCGTTTTTGAAAATTTTTCTTTGTTAACTTACTATTTATATTGTTTAAATTACTTTTATTTATCACGTGGTATTTTACATTACTCAAAAAAGAAATATATCAGTTTTACATACAGTTTCCATGTTCAGTTCTCATCCTCGTGAAATCTTCTTGAGCGTCGACAGACAGGGCTGTCGGAAGTAGGGCTTCTTGCTGGCAGTGGTAATGAAGAACTGCTTCAGCGGCTCAATGGGCTTCGCCACAGTGGAGGTGTAGTCGATGGAGGCCGGTCCGAGGGTGATGCACTTCTCGCCGCGTATTCCGCAGGACATGCACTGCTTCTCCGCGTAGTCGGCGTAGCTGGTGCAGGCGACGGCGGTGATCATCTCCGGGTAGTGGGCCTTCTCCCAGGCCTCAATGTAGTAGTCATTGGCGCGGTGGTGGTCGCAGCGAACGCTGCGGGCAGTTTTAAATCGAGTACAGTATCAGGTAAAAATCTTTACCAACTCATTAGCTCGCCACTTACCATCGCGTGACAAACTTGCTCACCGTAGTCACCAATGAGGAGAAACTGGATAGAGCCTCACAGCCGGGCTGTCCACTGCCGGAGTTCGGGTAGATGTCGACGTGACCGCAGGGCGCGATCATCCCAAAGCCAGTGATGCTGGCGTCAGTGTGGATCGCTTCGACGAACTTGGCGTCAGTGTGCCACAAGCGGCCGCGAGTGTCGATGTTCTCAAAGTGAATCCGCGCCACGTCAAGGCCGGTGATCATGCCGAGGCGGCCGTTGCCGAGGAACTTGCCTGCGTAGCCTGCAGGAGAAAAAGTGTAAACAACAAGGTTTCTTTTTTAGTTAAAACCCTGCTCCCATTACCCGAAATGTGCGCCCCCAGCGAGTGGCCGACCAGATGGAAGCTGTCCAGTGTGGCGTTGCTGTGGGCGATGATGGCCTGAATCTGCACGGCCACCATCGGTCCGACGACCCGGGTGTTGACGGAGGAGCGCTCGTAGGGAAAGCGATTGCGCCAGTAAACGAGAATGACGTTGAGGTCGGCGTGGCGGAGCATGGCGTCCTTCAGCGGCACCATCCACGACTCCTCGTCCTGGACGGCCTCATTCTCCGAGTTGATGTACCCGTGGATGAGCATCTTGATGGGGAGGCTGTCGTTGAGGTAATCCGAGTTGATGATGTCCTCGCTGTTGTTCCACCGCAGGGAGACATTGTGGAAGGGATTGAGCCGCGTGTAGAGGTAGAAGTTGACGTCCTGCGCCTCAGGCGGGTCGGGCAGCTGCAGGTCGATGAAGGGCCGGTTGAAGAAGTCGTAGAACTCGCCCACGTGAAAGGTGCCAATTCCCGGGTAGGTGACGTGAATGCAGTTGACTGAGATGAAAAGTAGAATGAGTCAAGTGGGCAGAATAAAGAGATGAAAAAGGGTTACCAAAGTTGATGAGGAGAATCGCCGTACAGATGAAGTGAATCATTCTGTGGTGATTGTGGTCAAATTTATGAAGTTGAAAACTGAAGCTCATGTCGGTGATATTTGTTGTTGTTGCTGTCTTCTGCTCATCCACTTTTTACTTGCTCCCTTCTCAGGCCTAGACTAGGACAGAATGTTCTGGAAGAACTCTCAGCTGTTGCTTTCTCACTCTCACTCTTTCTTTCTCTCTGTCTGTTTGTGCTCACTGTTTGTGCCCTGTGGTGTCACTAGTGACCACAGTAAAACAACAGCCTAGCACAAGCAGCTGATCAGTGGTCAGTTTTATATGTTGACAGTGAACTGTCCCGTTTTTGCACTGATCTACTAACTCTTCAGCAGCAATCCTTCCTTCCGACATTATCGTCTGACATTGAGGGCAACGGCCCCAATGGAGATTGAGAAGGGGCAGAGAAAAGCAAAGTCTGGCAGCTGTTGTCACGATGATGAGAATCAGACTCAGCAAACACATGTGATATGACAAGCTTACTGGGGTTACAACTGCTACCCAAAATGTCTCTGGGGAAAACTTGCAAGTGTTTTTATTAACAATTTGTTTTTTACAAGAAAAATGTAACACCAAAAAAACTTTAACAAACATCCTACTGAACATTCTCCAGAAGAACGGCAATGCCCTGTCCGCCGCCAATGCAGGCACTACCAATGGCGTATTTTCCATTCCTTCGCTTCAGCTCGTACGTCAGATTGGTCAGTATGCGTGCTCCTGATGCGCCCAGAGCTACACGAAGAAGTGATAAGAAGAAAGAGAAGCACAAATAAATGGTTAAAGTTCAAAGCAACAAAGCTGCTGATATGAGAGTGAAATCAGCGTGAGGCACTTACGATGACCGAGGGCGATAGCGCCGCCATTCAAGTTCGACTTGGCCAGATCAAGGCCGAGCTCCTTTTGCACGGCCAGCCACTGCGGCGCGAAGGCCTCATTCACCTCGACGGCGTCCACCTGGTCCAGGGTGAGGCCGGTTTTGGCCAATAGCTTGCGAATCGCCGGCACCGGACCAATGCCTGCGGTGATGAAAAAGAAGTTAGATTTGTGGTTAAAAAAACAGTTGATTTTTTCATCGTACCCATAATGGAGGGATCACAGCCGACGACGGCGTAGGCGACCACTCGAGACAACGCCCCCAGCCCCTTGGCCTTGACTGCATCTTCACTGGCCAGCACTAACGCCCCGGCGCCGTCGTTGATGCCCGATGCATTTCCGGCCGTCACGACGCCGTCCTTCTTGAAGGCGGGCGCCAGCTTGGACAACTTCTCCAGCGAAGTGTCCGGCCGAGGGTGCTCATCCACGTCCACTACCACCTCCTTTCCCTTTACCTTAATCGTCAGCGAGATCATTTCCTCCTTAAATTTCCCACCCTTCTGCGCCTCCGCCCAGCGAGTCTGTGAGAGCAGCGCAAAGGTGTCGCACTCCTCGCGGCTGATGCCGTACTTGGTGGCGAGGTTCTCCGCGGTGATGCCCATTCGCGTCTCGTAGCGGCCGTCCGCCGGGTCCGCCCGGGTGAACATCGAGTCCTCCAGGACCGGCGCCTGGCCGAACTTGACGCCGAAACGAGCGCCGCGAATGATGAAGGGCGCATTGCTCATCGACTCGGTGCCCACGGCGAGGGCTATTTCGGCGCTCTCGTTGACGATATCCTGAAAGCAAAACAAAAAAACGGTTTGTTGTCAAAATTCTGCTTTTGTTTTGATGAAGAAAAAATCGCAAATCTCACATGTGAAGCATTGACCACCGCCTCAAAACCGCTGCCACAGAGGCGATTGACGCTGAGACAGGGCGTCTCCAGGCGAATGCCGGCGCCCAGGCCGACGTGCCGGGCGATGAAGGTGCCATTCTTGTGCGTGTGCTGCATCACATTGCCCACGACGACGCTGTCAATCTGCTCGGGACTGATCTTCGCCGCCTCTATCGCCGCCTTCGCCGCAGTCTGCCCCAGCTCAATACTGTTGATGTCCTTCAGCTTGCCGCCCACTGTGCCGAAGGGGGTGCGCTTGGCGCCGACGATAAAGACACCTGTTTGAGTTGATGAAAAAATGTTTTAAAAATAGTTCAGCTAAATTGAAACCGTGGTACGTACCTCGTCTAAGAGCAGCCATTCTGGTTCAGTTGAGTATTTTTTTAAAGTTAGAAAATCTTGGTTTGTAAAACTGATCCCGTCTTATTTCAGGTTTTGTTTCTTCACCTCCTTGTTGAAGCCACTCAAGCCATCTGCCAAGTGTTTATATCTTTCACCGCCACTCTACAAAGTATCGTATACTAACTGTGACACAGTGTACTGTAGTACAGGCGTACTTTGCTTCCATACAGAACAGCTATGCACGATGCAGGCCACTCTCTCTCACAACAAATATCGACAAGGCTAACACAGTGTAAGTGAGAGAGAGAGATTGTGTCGTCTGCTCGGGTGCCAGCAACTGCAGCAACAGCAGGCTTCGCCTTAAGGGAAAGCTCACCGCTGTTTTCGAGTACCGTCAGAGTCGCTGAACACCACACAGTATAAACGGTACAATTTAAGTACAACTAAGTTTTGTTCATGTTCATCTACTTTGTTCATGTTCAGTAACTACTTGGCAAACTGTCTCAAACTGTGCCAATAGTTTAGTGTGGCTTTATCAAGTGCAACAAATATAAAAAAGTAGACTTTGATTTTTGCGTTTTTTGAAAGGCAGGGAGAACACTGTAAATATGTTGTGTGCTGGTGGTGGCAAAAGCTAAGTTTTTGGTTTTTTCTTTATCTTATCTGCAAACTACCCATCAGAGGCAGATTGGTGATTGGATTTTGTCGTTGTAACCTTGATGATAACAAAAGTTGCAATTTTTGCTAACTTAATTTTTGCATCAACAGGTGCCGCATTTGTTTCAATGTAAGATTCGAAAAAATATTTTAAATTGACAAAAAAAATAAAAAGCATTAATTGCCCAACTCCACTAAAAATTGACAATAAAAAATTTGTTTAATTTTAAAACAATCATTTAAAAATGTGTTGCAGGTTTATAATATCTAATGGGGTTTTTCTGCTCTTCTCCAAAGCTCTTTTTATATTTACAATCATTTTTTATTTTAAAGAGTAAATTGCTGTATAAAAAAGCTTCTACAAAGAGTGTTTATCAAAACGAGTTATGATAAAAACCCCACCGCAGCACCTGACAGTAAACAGCAGTTTTGTGATTTGAGGTAATGTGACCGAAAGGGGCACACATTCTGCATTGCTACCAAAGCATTCTCTCTTTGGTAGGCACAAACGAACTAACCTTGACTGATTCTACGCTGCATTCTAAATCCGTTCCTACTTGATCAGATCCAGACAGAGAGGATTATGCATACAACCATAACACACACAATAATAATACTCAGTGTCCACTTTTTGTGGTTAAGAGCAAACAATCGCGTAAACAATCAACCTCTGTGCTGCTTCAGCTGTGCCTTGGGTGCAAAATGGTGCAAACAAACAATGTGTGTTATATTGCACCAAAGTGATCTTTCTTCCTTTTGCTGCCCCGTCCATTCATGCGGACAAAGTACTTTACGCTGGTGAAGTGTGTGCAAGTGTGTGTGTGATATATGGTGTCGCCATAAAAGAAAGAAACGGAAAGAGAAAGAGAGATGACTTCTGCACCTCGCCAGAACAATGCGCCTCATTTATTTTCTTAACCTTTTCACTAATCACCTCATAAACGGCAGAGTACCACTGCCGATTAACCGATTTTAGTATTATTTGTCAAACGCACATTCACAGTCAGTGACAGGTGTTAGGTAGTTGATGGCTGCCTACCCTTCTCTCTCCTTTCTCTCCTCCTAATCCGCATACCATTTTATCCACCAACAACTCGTGCCATGTGTGTGTAAAAGATAGAGTGAAAAAATGTTTGTGTGACCGGGCGTTTAGTTTCCTTTGCCTAAACGTGGTTCAGCAACAACAGTAGTTAATCCTACAGCCAGCAGCTATGGTTCAACCTTTTACTTTTTCTCTCTTCTCTTTTTCTTCTTCTTCTTCTTCTTCATCTTTATCGCCTTTGCTCCCATCGGCTCTTGATGAAGATGACGTAGGTGATAGTGTGTTTTGGTGCTAGTGCTAGTGCTTACGTAAAACTGTACTGCATGTACAAACAAAAAGGGGCACTATTTTAGCAAAAAGATGATGAAATTATTGTTATTAGTCAAAGTGGTAGTAGTGATGATGATTGGATGGTTGAGGCCCCCTTCCCTTCTCCTTTTTTGTTTTCTATCAATATGCAAATTAAGAGTATAATAACTGGAAGTAGTAGCCGCACTCTATCCTACTCAGAAGTGCAAAAGAATCACTAACCCTCGGCTTGGATATTCAAAACAGTAAACAAAAAGAGCAAAAATTTGCTGAAAAAGCTTGCAGTGGTAAGAGAAGCAGCATCTCCGCCCAGTTTTATTTTAAAACAAACACTCAGTAGTCGCCGGCCATTTGTTTGTTACTATGCAGCCACTGACTGTCATTAAGACCCATTAGGACTATTAGTCCGGGGCAAGAAAAAATGTTTTGTCTAACAAACACACAAAGTGGCAGTGAATGGCATTCAGTGGATGCTAGTGAAATGTGGAATGGAATGGATTACACTTACTCAGGTGAGTGAGCGAGTGTGAATCAGAAGGTGTGCATCAGTGGGCAGTGCTCTCTCGCACACGCCTTTAACTGGCTGCTGAGGGAGCAGACAGCAGCCAGTACAGCTGGGGAACAGCATCAGCATTGACTGGCAGTACAGCGATTACCAACGACAACTTTGGACTGGTGAAACGCAGTGCACTGCAGACGATCCTCAGGAGCATAGTCCCACAGCTGACAGTGTCAACTGTCAACTGGTGCATACTTCCTCCCTCTCCTCCTTCTCCTCTTTCTTTCTCTTAAACCTCTGGTACAAAGATACACATTCAAACGGTACAAATCTTCTCCACCCCCACTACCAAAGAGAGGTGTCTCAATAATCACTTTATATAAAAAGCACCGTTACCAGCAAAAGTGCCGCCAGCAAGTGTTGCAGTGGCACTTTTTTCACTCACTCACTTAACAAGCACAAACCGTCATCATCATCATCATCATCATCACTAGTAAATATTCGAAATATCCCAATTCCACTCGCTGTAGTGTACCATTGCGTGTGCGTCTGTTTTTGGGTGTGCAATTTCACCAGTTGCTGTTTTCTCTGGTCCTGCCCGCCGTTCATCACCTGTTCGATGGGCGAACTGTGCAAGGTGAAATCTGAAAAAAAGAACCTAGGTTTCCTCCGCTTCAGTGGTCGTGAGAAGATTTACTGCCGGTCACGATTCTCTTCCCGTGTCTTCCCACCCCTCTTCCTCCTTCCCCACTGCCCCACCTCCGTCTGTGTTAATCGGCTAGTCAGTGTCTTGCGTCAGTCGAAGGCAAAGAATGAAGGACTCCTTCAAGTTGAACCAAGGCTTGAGCTACACAAGCAGCGACAGCAACGGCAACGACAAAGACCGTCATCCGGGCTACCACAGCAAGTCTCTGAGCAGGTCGGCGTCACTGTTCGACCGCTTCGGTAAAGCCTTCAAGCGACTGAATAAGATCTACCTCTTCTACACTCTGATCATCTTCTTCAATCACTTTGCCTTTGGCGTCTCAGTGAATATTGTAGGTAAGAAATTATCATTTGAAGATAATTAAAAGCATTTAGAGCAGATGTAAATTGTATTTCTTTTTCCTCATCATTATCATTACCATTATCATCACCAGGTGCAACACTAGTGGACATTGCCTTTATCTACGATGTCGCCCTTAATACCGTCAGCACAATGGTGGTTGCCAATAATATTGGATACACTGCAGGTGCTCTCGCTGGATACCTCTACAAATGGTAATTTTTCTCTATCTTTTTGTGCTGTTGATCTGTTGGCTGATTAACTGGTGATTATAATTATTTGCATTGATCATCAGGGTAAATCGTCAGCTGAGCTTGGTCGTCTTCACCCTGTTCATCTCACTGACCACTTTTGGCTTTGCTCACTACGGAAATGTGATTTTCATCTTCATTGCCATTTCCATAAACGGCATTGGCTGTGGTGCTTGGGTATGTGATTTGCATAAATTTGGTGTTTCTTTTCTAACATTATTTTTTTGCAAATCAGGATGCAGCGAATTCGGTTTGGCTAGTCGACATGCACAAAGTCGGCTCAACGGCTGTCTTGCAGGCAGCTCAGGTAATTTTATTGGAACTTTGGCTGTTTTGAAAGTTTATATGATAATTTTGTTCTCATCTAGTTCATGTACGGAGCAGGCATCACTCTGGCGCCCGTTCTTGCCTCAAACTTCGTCTACGGTGAACAGAATACTACTGATGACGGAACACCACTGACTGTCGATATGAGAAAAGAAACACTGGCTGTACCGTACATAATCACCGGTATTGTGCAGTCTATAGGTATGTCTAAAGTCCTTATTAGTAGTTAGCACATTTAACAACTTTCTTTTTTTTCAGCACCGGTCCTCCTTCTAGTACTGTACTTTGTGCGCAAGTACGAGGACCCGTTGTCGCCCTCAGACGCCCGAGCCCACCTCGAGGTGCCCTCGCTTTCCTCAAAGCTCGACCTAAACAACAATGACCACCTGGAGGCGGCCAGAGAGAAGAACCGGAGCCTCGATTCGGTGGTGATGACCTACAACAGTGGCGTGAGCAGCGGCATCAGCCAGGAGAAGATTCTCACCGTCAGCACGACCTCCCTCGAGAAGAAGGTGCCCTGGCGGAAGACAAAGTTGATTCTCTGCGGCATATGCTTGGCCGCCTACTTCAGCGCAGAAAACGGATACTTTTACTACTGTAAGCTAAATGGGAACATTTTTTAAGACATTTTCCTTACCATTTTTTCCACCCAGGCACGGCCATGCTGCAGTACCTGGAGATTCACCTGACCGCCGTTGAGGCTACCAAAGTGACCAGTGTTCTCTCGCTGGCCTACACCATAGGCCCACTTGTTACTGCCATTGTTTCACTGAAGCTTCAACCCGACCACATCATTTCCTATCACTTTGTCTTCCTCATCAGCGGCTGGTCGCTGATCTACTTTTTCCGAACTGACCTCACCATGATCTACATCGGTTCTGCCGTCCTCGGCTACGGTTTCTCCGCTATGGTTCCCGCCATCAACGCCTTCACCGAGCGGCACTTCAAGTTCAGCGACACGGTCGCTTCGATGTACACCTGCACCTGCGGCGCCACCTCCCTCCTCATTCCCTTCCTCCTCGGCGTGTACTTTGACGAGAACCCGCTCCTGCTCATGTACATGGTCTCCGGCTTCATCATCATCAGTCTCACTTTCTTCCTCCTGGTCCGCGTCTGGATCGCCCTCTCCCATTAAGTTAGTGTGATGATCCCAGTGGTGATAATATAATAAACAATATCAAAAGTAGTAGTAGTGGTGGTGGTAGTCCCTCATTTTATTAACTGCCAGTATTTTCAATTTTTTTTGTACTGAACAACTTGTATAGCTATTCCTTATACAATTCAATGTAATTAAAAATGTGTATTTTGTTACTATTTTTTTCAGCATTTGTTCCTAATAAAAGTGCATTTACTTTTCTTGCCCTTTTCGTTCCCAAGTATGAAGTTCAACTAAAAGAGGAAAAGATAATGCAAGAATAAAAGCGACGTATTTGGCTTGTCGTGGAAAATACTCAACATTGTGTCTAAACATTGATGATATATTGGGCTCAATAAAAAGTACTTTCAGTAAATCGATTTATGATGGTGTTGCAACAGCGGTGTCTGCGATCTCAACAACAAGTGTCAGAGTAACTGGTTGCAGCATTTACACATTTGGCGATCAGTCAGTCGGTAGTTTTCTATTGCGACTTTATTATTATTAGCAGACCTCCTGCTGAGAGGAAAGGCCACAGACTTTGGAGCTGGCTTCAACATTGAGCAAAACTACCGCACACTGGCACGAGCTAGCCGAGAAAGAGAGTTCAAAAGTCCAATCAGCGGCAACCACCATTAAGTGTTAGAAAAACAAAACAAATGCATATTTTTTGTTGTTATTTAGTGTAGCTACTATTATAATGTAATGTGCACGATTATTATGACAATATGTATGTGTTTAGAATAACAAAAAAGATAGAAAAACTTAAGGCTTAGTGAGGTCCTTGGCAAGGCGGCGCTCAGCCTCGACCAGCTCCTTTTCCAGCTTCTTCACCTGCTCGCTGGTGCTGGCGGACTTCAGCTCGGCGGCAATCTTCTTCACCAGCGCCTCGTCCTTCTCAACGGTGGCCGCCTCCGATTCCTTATTTTCCGCCTTCAACTTCTTAATCAGCTCGTTGGCCTTCTTCTCTAGAGCGGTGGCTCGCTTCAGCAGGGCCTCCTTCACGGAGTCGTCCTTAGCGCCGATCTTTGCTAGCTCGCTCGCCAGCTTCATTTCAGCGCCCTGAGAGAAATAGTGAGAAGAGGAATTGATAAATGTAAAACCTAAAACCTAAATAGTGTTTTTCTTTAGCTTACTTTCAGCTCTTGCTCCAGAGTCTTGATCTTCGCTTCGTTGGTCTCCTTCTCCAGCGAGGCAATGAGGGCCTTGATTTTGGCCTCTTCGGTTTTCAGCACAGCCGCTTCGTGGGTCTTGTTCTCTGCCGTCAGCTAATTATCAAATCAAATTGAAAGTTAAAGATTTTACTCTCTGACTCAGCGTGAAAACTAACCTTCTTGATTTCCTCTTCGGCCTTCTTTTCTAGCTGTTTGCCCTGGGCAATCAACGTTGCCTTCAGATCAAGAGCGGCACCTTCCACAAAGGAGACTGAAGGAAAGATTTGATAAAATGAAAAAAATATTGCTAAAAAGGTAAACAAATAAAAAGTCAACTAACCGGCAACAATGGCCACGACAGCGAGGGCAATGAAGTGTTTCATTTTTGTTGGGGAGTTGTTGGTTGGGTTTGTTTGCTTTTTTGCAAAGGAGAAGATTGATTTGAGAATCGGATGAGTTGACAACTGCCAATCAATCAAGTTTATATAGTAAACTGCAGATCCTATTTTGTTTGTCTTACTGTAAAGCTGAAGTGACCAATGTTGAGAGCAATCACACCCACAATTGTTTTGTAGAACCATTGACACCGGCCATTACAAGAGGTGTTCATTTGCCGCCGCTGCTTATCTGCTGGCACATCTGTGCTTAAAGACACTGTCTTATCTTTTGTATTTTTAAACAAACTGATAGCATGTGTGGCAAGAAAAAACATCTTAGCACGTGATCTAAAAAAGTGAACACACTTTGGAAATGTACTGTTTCTGTTTTTAATAACCACTCAGATCCGCTTCATTGGTAAAGCGTTAAAGTACACTTATCAACAGACGTCTAGAGTACTTTTTGAAGTATTATCTCTTTATTTACTATTTATATTTTGTTACATTTTGCTACTGATGAGGTTTACGGAGGACACTACAACTTTAAAGATAAGCCCCCTAAAAAGGATGATGAAAGAGCGCTTTTCAGTTTGGTCATTCAAAGATGGAGGATTACTCTCATTCTGGAATGCTAGATGGAGCCACACTTATCAAGAATATTCTTTTTTTTAATTTCACAATGGTACAATAAATGAAATGAAGCATTTATAAAAAAGAAATAAGCAGTTTATTGCCACACTGTTATACTGAATCATGTTACACTTTCAGAAAAACAGGAATAGTTCCGAGGCGTCATTGTCCTGCTCCCCATCTTTGCGTGAGACAATTCGAATTTCAAATAATTTACATTTAGTAAATTGCATTCCATGATGAAGGCAAACAATGGAATGGAGCAAGTAGAAGAAGAAGAGGAAAAATGCCAAATCTTCTTCAGACAGACAGACAAGTGTCGGTCTCTATCTCGCTTGTTTGTTTACTACTCACTCTTTTTTTCTTTTTTTTTGCAGTGGCACTCTGCGTCAGACCAAACATGGCTGCCTCTTTCGAATTCGCTTCTCAAAAGAGCAATTGGAATTTACTGCTGCCAGCATGCAAAAGAGTTGGCTGAAAAAAGTGAAGACATGAGAAGAAAAAGCTAGGAACGCTACAGCAGACTTTCCCAAACCTGAAAAACAATAAAACTAAAGGGTAAAGGATGCTAATTTAATTTTTTTAACTTAAGCAGAAACAGAACAGATGCAGATTTATTTCTCACGCATTTCTGCTGGTGGTGATGCGCATCTGACTTAGCGCTGGAGTTTTTGCGTAAAGTAAATTCTCTTGTTTTCCTGAGAATTTAATTTGCCCTGCACCACCACACAGACACAGACTCAGACAAAATTTGTGGTTGCATTAATAAAGGCTGAAGAAGCTTCAACGGTAAGAGGGGTAGAGGAGGGGGAACAGGATTTCTCGACAACTAATTTATATTCAAATCGGGCAGAATTTTTAATTTATTTCTGTCTGCCAACGGGGGCTAAGCCTGGGCATTAGCATGCACGCATCGATTGGCAAATTATTAGCATTACCACCACCACCACCACCACAACTACTACAATTCCTCTAAACAGAATTTAAGCCCCATTTATCATGCTTATCAACTGCAACAGAAAGTTACATGCATGCAATTTTTTCCCATGCTTCTCTTTCCCCCTTCACTGCCAACCACTAGTGCCACACATTTTGACAATTCAAAAATCAGTATTATTTTCCACTTTTTCATTTCATTATTAGACAGAAGCACACACGTCGTCTCATAGTGCAGAAAGCCACACAGTGTGTGTTTGTGGTATAGCTGTTTCACTGGAGGCTCTTTTCTTCATTTTCAATTTTGAGAAAGAAACTGAAAGGCAAAGTTGAGAGAGGGTACTGTTTGGCAACATCAGCAGCAGTTGCATCTGCAGTCACTCAGTAGTGCCTGCAGTGGCAGTAAATATTTAATAATAGTCAAGCAAATGTCAGTGAGTTTCAGAGTCAGAATCAGAGTTTCTGTGAGTGTTTCTGTTATTTATACGCACTCACACACATTTCCTCACTTTTTCACTGCGTTATCTTCTCACTCCTTTCCTTCCAGACTTTCTGCAGTTTACTACCACCAGCTTTCAGTTGTGGTAGCTGTCAGAGACTGCAACAATCACTGTCTCTGTCGTCGTTTCATTGCTGCCAGTGTTTAGTGTCTTTCGTCTGTCTGGCGCTTTCATCCACTTCTTCCTCACAAGTTCCCCTGGCTTCCCTTGCATCCAAGAGATTTCAGGGATGGCAATTAAAATGTGACGAAATATAAGAAAAGAAAGAGAGAAAAAGTGAGTGAGTGATCCCCCTCTGCTGGGGTTCTATTTGCAGTCAGCATTTAGCATCTATCTAGACGTTCATCTTTATCTTTACTTTTGCAGTATTCAGCATCTTCTTCTTCTTCTTTTTGATCTCTTCTTCGTATTTTTAGCCCTCACGGCAAAACGGTATATTTATATCATTTTTTATACTTCACTTTTGTCTTTCTCTATATATACGCACCATACCCACTCACTTTTTTTTCTTCTTCTTCTTTTCATCTTCTGTCCTTTGCACCCGTCAAAAACTGCTCTTTTCTGTTCAACTTTACTTTCTATTTTCTGTCGTTTTCTGTTGTCTCTTTCTTTGCATTCAAAAAGACGTGCACACGGTCACAAAAAACTAGCTGCATTTTCCCTTATTTTCTCTTTTATCTAGCCGAAAAGCACCTCACCTCAGCAACTGCACAGCCGTTGTGTGGCAAAAAATTCTTTGTCACAATTGATGCGTTTATTCGGTCGAGGCAAAATCTGACGTTAGCGGACTGAAGGACTGAAGGGAAGAGGAGGAAAGAAAGAAAGGAGTTTGAGGACGGCTGCACTGCTGCACCTACAACCTCTGATTGACTAACACTGAAAATGAAACAAAAATGTTTTATGAAAAAGCGAGAGAAAGAGTGAGTATAAAATGGGGAAAAGTGCAACAAATATGATGATCACTGCAAAAACAAAAGTCGGCAATAATAACAATTTTTCTATGTCGGCAAAACACTTGAGTGCCTGTGCTACGTGTGTGGACGTTGAAGGACGGAAAAAGGGAAAGTAGGGAATAAGTAGCACATAAACAGTTTGAAGTGGAAGCAAAAATAAAAATGTAGCGGCGAAGGACACTTTTCGGCGGTTTTTAGTGCTCTTTTTGTCTTCTTCAGTCAGTTTCTTCCTCTGCTCAAACTGATATTCTTTATTTATTGCAATATAAATTCATTTTCCACACTTTCGCCGTTCATTCATTGGGGCTGCTTGGCATTCCCGTGGTCTGATTGCAAACTTTATAATCCTCTTAAATGGCCAATGCTTTTTTGACGCCCCTGCCACGTCTACGTCCATAAAACCACACGACCAACGTCCCTCCTTTGCTGCAAACTCGATGACTTTGCAGGCGGTGACAGGCGGTTCGGAGCTGTTGTGATAGCTGACAGGCATTCTAATCGCCAGATTACCTCCCTTCTCTTCCTTCTCTTTCGCCTCTGGCAGCATTGTCTGCAGGATTTGCTTTGGATGAAGTGAAGCTGAGAAGAGACCACACTTTAGCACCAGAGCAGAACCGACCAAGCTCTGTTTGCTCAAATTCAATTTTCCCGGAAAAAGGCGAGGGCGAGGGAGAGGGATTGAATTGTCATGTTAATTATAAGAGCCGATTGCTTAAGCTCGCTCGCTTTCTTGCCTCAGCTATATAAAGATCATTAATTTTGAAGCAGAAGCAGCAGGACTAGCAAGTTTGGAAACAGCCAGTTTAGTTCAATTGGCCACGTCAAACAGAAAAATAGTCAGGTTTGTGTGTGTCTGTGTGACCGACTGACTGGGGCAATTGTCACACACATAGTGAGCTCACTTTTCATTTGATTCTTCTCTTTCTCTCACTTTCGTTTGCTATAATATTTACTTTGGCCTCACCATTCTCATTTTCATCATCATCATCATCATCGCCGTTGTCAGAATTGCACTGGAAACACTGTAGGCAGCACTTGGTCTCTCTTTCACGTCTGTTTGTAAGTGTGTGTGTTGACTTTGCCAGTGCCGTTTCTTGGTCTTCGAGTCTCGGTCTCAGTCTCGCTGTCTAACTCGCCGTTTCACACTGCCACAGGCAAACTCTGTACAGTGTGGTGTGTGTAATGTAAACTGTACGGCAATTGCTTTTGGCTCAGATAGAAATAGAAGGGGAAAACGAAAGTGAGAGTGTTTGTGTGTACTTGAATCATCGCTAGGCATCACAATATCATCTGCCAGATGAATGTGTTTCAGGCTAGGGTCGATGTGTTCAAAGCTCGACAAGTTGGAGTGTCTCTTTGTTTGCTGTTGTGGTGGTGGCGGTAGTACTGGTCTATTTATTTGGACAAACAGCAAAAGGAGTTTCAACGCATTTAACTGTCATCTTTTTTCAGGCTGACATATTCTTTCCCCTTATTCCCCTGTTCAATGGCACTCAAAAGTGAATTGAGGCCGGCGTGAGGAGGAAGAAGAATCAGGCGCCTCTACCTTTGCCGCTGTATAAACTGGCACCTTTGATACCTTTCTCGGTACTCTCTCGTTCAGTAAGGGCAACACTAGGCAAAACACACACTGACAGCAGACATAGACTGAACAGAGAGTGCACTGGGAGCACTCACACAAAAAAATACGTCTCATAAGCTTATGACAAACCTTTTCCTTTCTCAATAG
>JAALOO010000236.1_pt1 | contig 51123 bp, 36 predicted proteins | sample 7257641 | NCBI WGS metagenome assembly JAALOO01 (sample SAMN14085613, study PRJNA598686) | mite metagenome | biome: ENVO:01001000; feature: ENVO:01001002; material: ENVO:01001226; isolation source: single female mite from University of Michigan culture on fish food culture... ...
CGGCAACTTTGGGCAGCCTCCGAATAGACCACATGCCATTCTTGCGTAATTCGGCTATTCTTTGCAAAACGTGAACTTCCTGTTTTGCTAGCTCCACAATCGAATCCCTAGCACCTGAGGTAATGTCTAGGGATTCAGGCAACAAGGCACTGACAACCGGCGCTTTCTGAGCCGGAATGATGACCGAAGTTGAGGCAGCATTGTGAGAAAGTTGTGAACGAGAACTACTTTGAGTTGAGGTTGTCGATTTAGAAATAGAACCGCTGACGACTGTTGATGATTTGTTGAACGCTTTGCTTTGTCGACAAGTTGATTCGGCTTTGCTATCTTTGACAGGCAATGTTGATGGTGGCAATGTTGAGGTTAAGCGCTTATTTGTTAAGCAACGCGATGGAATTTTCCCCTCCGTTACGAGCAGTTGAAGAATGTGATCTGCACTTGATACCGGCAAGTCAGCGCTCTCAAAGAAGTGGTAGATGCCGGTGATAGTTTGCAGAAGAGTGCATCGTTTCTTCAGCAAGTCAAGCGTGAGAGCGCTGTTGCTTATGGTAACATGTTCTTTTAAATCTTCAAACGCATCAACGCTGGTAGCCCTTAGCTTGGACTGGTAGTGCTCAATGACAGATTCTGCCTCCAGCAGGTAGTCCACCTCGCTGTCCTCCCCCTCCATCTTTGAAGTTTGTTGTTATTGTTGTTGTTGTGTTGGGAAAGGCAGCAGTCGCCGGGTAAGATTTGCAGATTTGGAGAAAGGCAAAAGGAAAACAGAGAACACAAAGCACACAGCAGACTGCATGCACAGGAGCTGGCTGCAGTCGCGCTATTTCGTCCGGCAAAACAGCGAAAAGTGATACCAGTGCTGCCCCTGGTGGCGATTCACAGTGTCAGAGATTCGCGAGGGAAACGAAACGTAGAGTAATCGTTGGAGTTTCCGCTCATTCGCAATCTTATTCTTATCTTGATCTATATTAGATTTGCAAAAAAAAATTTACGCAAGTATTTCATCAGTCAAATAAACATCTCGAACCTGTCATTTTTATTATTGATATCATTGAACAAAAATCTGCCTGAATACAGCAAGTAAATCTCTGGAAGGTACATCAACGAATAAAATAGTAGCAACATCTTTGTCCTAGTGGAACTAGCTGCTCATGCTGCAGTCCTCTTTGGTCTCCTCCACGTCGACGTCCACCTCAATGCAGCACCTAGGCACGTTTGCGAATCTGGGTCGTACATCGCGAGTTTGCTTTGTCGAACTGCTCTTCGTTCTGTACTGCTTCACTGTACGAGGCACATGTTTGGATTCAGTGGAAGTACTCGGTTCGCTGGTGTGATCTCCTGCTGCTGCTGCTGCCTTGGTCTGCGCTGGAATGGTGTGCAGCTGTGTCCTACTGCGATGGCCGCTGATGCTGAAGAGCAACTCTTCGCGTCTTAGGTCGCGCAGTTTGTGCTTATTGATGGCCCCCTTGCAGATGAGTCGACGTAGTGCCTGGCGGAAGTCCTTCATGTGAAATGCGTAGAGGAAGGGCGAACCGGCAGAGTTGATATGCGACAGAATGATGAGGACGTCCAGCCAGGTGTTGGAGGGCGTCGGACAGTGGTGGCAGATTGCCTGCAGGGGAAGAAGAAAACAAAAAGAACTCAAGTCAATCACAATTTTTGAACTTCTAAACTGAAACATACCTGGACAGTGTTTGAGGTGTAGAGCGGAAGCCAGCAGATCATGAAGAAGACCACTATGATGAACAGCTTCTGAGCCTGCACTTGAATTCGTAAGGGAAAAAGAGAATGAAAGAGAGAACTCTGTACTGTCAGAAAGTGCTGTCTCAGTGCCGATTCTCTCTCTGTGACTTGCCTTTTTCACCTCCCGCCTGCTGTAGCTCAGCTTACTTCCGGTGCCGGCGTTTGCATGTCGGTAGAAGGAGCTGATGGCTGAGTTGTTGGCCGAGTGATCAGTTCTCCTCTTCTCCGGTGGCCTCTCCTCGCCGGAGGTGTAGCCGCCCTCGGTGAGACTGCTCACACTCCACACTGACCGCCACTTGCGCTCCGCTTTGCCATTTCTCTCCGTCCTGTCCAGTGTGAGGTTGCTGGAGCGCTGCAGTGCATGTCGGTTCCGGGAGCCCAACTTTGACAGGTGCCGCCCTGAGTGAGCGGTGGCTGACAGTGACGTGAGCGAGTGGACCGGCAGTGGATCACCACCGCCGATGACCACCACCGCTCCGCTGGACACAGCTGCTTCAGCGTGGCCGCTCTGGCCGTTGTGGCGGTGCCTGCTGGCACTGCCACTGCTGCTGCCACTACTGTCCGCCTGTTCGATCTCATTGAGCTGCTGCGGCGATGAGGCCGACTTGCCGAAGCTGCTCTTGAAGCGACGAAAGCTACTCTGCGGCGTGATTGCTGGCGTGGACAACTTCAGAAGTGTTTTGGCGTTTCGCGTGTAGTGCGTCGTGTACGTCAGTCCGTCCAACTTCGGCTTGTTCGGCTTCACTTTCGTCAGAATGAACTCATCAGTGGAGCTGAGCTGCCGTACCTAGAGAGTGCCCGCAGAGAAAGAGAGAGAGAGAAAGAGGACAGGCATTAATCACCGCCAAAATGACAGTGGCCAGCCATTCTGCCGGCACATGATACCCGAAATGAAGGGCACTTCACTACAGTTTACTTCAGTTCGGGCTGCTGCAAGTGACAGCGTTTTACACCGAACTTCATCATCCCCTTCAGTAGACAGTCGAGGAGGAGAGAAACACATCGAGTGTCATTGTCGAATTGTTAGACACAATGAGAAAGCACACTAACCTTGTTGAGACTAAGCTGCTGGACGACGACGATGTATATGCGAATGTAGAAGAAGGCCATGATTATGGCGGGCAAGACAATGGTCACAAAATAGAGGAACATGAGAAAGTCGTAGTTCATGATTGGTATAAAGAAGCATTCGTCACTAGCCAGGTGGCCATTGTTCCAGCCGAAGAGAGGTAGAAAGCCAATCGCCGATCCGAGGATCCAGCAGATGCAGATGATGACAAGCGCCGTTTTCTCTGAAACAAATCGACGTGCACACGGGCACACACTTTAGATACTTTTACCGGAGCATCAATCTTTATGGCAGCTTGCCCATTGTTTTAGTTAATGGCTGCTATTTATTTTCCTATTTTACCTGATATTCTTTTATGGTAGTCCAGTGGGTGCAGTATTGCCCAGTAACGATCCAGCGACACGGCGACCAGGTTTAATATGGAGATGGTGCAGAGAACAACGAGAAGACTGAGCATGGTGAGGCAAAGGCGGATAGAGTTGCGCGGTATTCCAATCCGGGTGAGAATGGCAGAGGGGATACCTGATACGGAAGACCAAAATAAAAGTTAGCTAATATGTTTCCGATTAATTGCACAAAACCAGCCGTCCACTACCTACCTATAGCGCCAACCAGAAAGTCCGCCACTGAGAGGCTGATTATGTAGAAGTTGGTGACCTTGCGAAGGCGACGGTCCTGCAGGAAGACGACAATGACGAGGAGGTTGCCGAAAACGGCACACACCGCCACAGCAGCCTCCAGAGCGGTGTACACAATGGGCAGACTGGGACTGGGAGGCGGCACCGTGGTCTCTGTGCCGTTCTCGGAATGACCACCACCGCCGCCAAAAGGACTTTCACTCATTTTTCAGCTGATGCAGCCGAGTTTTGTGCGGAAGCAGGCTGATCTTGGCTGACTTCACCTGCAGTTGCATTTAGGCAAAGATTGTTCTGCAAGCAGGATGAAAGCTGTTAAACACTCGTGCAAACTATTTGACATTTTGAGGCTTTTCTTTATTTGCGTTTGAGATCTAAAATTGTTATAACCCAATATAAAGACTTCTTTTGGCAGACCCAAATAAAGACAAACGGTTTTGGCTGACGTCAGCTGTGACATTAAGTTAATTTTTGATTTACTTTCGGAGTAGGTACAGTTCTAAAATCTAACTCTAAAATTAATCTAATTAGTTCCCATTAATGGCTCCCAGCAGTAGCAGCAGCAGTGAAAGGAGAATGAAGCACGACGAATGAACTCGGTAATTAATTAATTAATGCGAGCGATGACTTGAGCTGGGTGCACTTGCACAAAGGAACTTTACTGCTGACGCCAGTGGACGCACTGCAATTCTCTCTCCCTCTCTTCGACATGTGCCTTCTGTTGGTGGCAGCAGCACTGCTGTACAGTCGGTCAGTCAAGGCTGGTCACTACCGACTGCTGTAGCTAACACAAAGAGCGGGCAATCATCCACAAAGCATAAATATACTTTTGCTGCGGTTTGGCACATGTCAGCAAAGATTCAGCTGCGGGGAAAGCTCATCTGTTTGTCCATTGAAAGCATTCATGTGACTAGTAGTGCAGGAGCTGTGAATGTAAAGTGCAGTTTAAAGTGTAAAATGAAAAGTGTTCTATTATGTATCGATTGAGAGCAAGCTGCGCAAACAGATAATGGGTCTTCAGGAGGTGGATGCAAACTCCATTAGGCTCATAATCTATTACTAGTCGAACAGTACGGCAATGAACATGTTGTGCCCAGGCTGTTCCCATTGTGAGAATGGTTGCGAGCAATGCTGGCAATTAACAATGCCATTCGCTAATCTTGCTACCAGTGCTGTTTTCAACTAAAGACTACACCACACGATCTGACGATCTGCTCGGCGTCAGTTGACAAACACAGTCATTCTGCCGGTCCTTGTGTGCAGTTGTGTGTGTGTTTTCTTGCACACATGCATGAATGATATCATGATTGCACAGAGCAAGTGAGTGCCCGGCTGACCGACAAGGTGTCTGCACTGTGAAAAGAGAGAGGAGGCAATATATCGCAAGGCTAAGCCGTGTGCCCACAGTGGCATTAGTGGCAATATGCATTATTGATAATCAGGTCAATTGACAGACCAATTCTCCATTGCCATTGGCACGCTTTCACCCAGAGAGAGGCAGGGATGAACCAACCTAACAAGTAAGGCGGTGTGCTTTTCCACCACTGCAGTGGACAACAACAATGTAAATGGAGGGGCAAAATGTAAATGCAGCTGAACATTGTGCACTAGCGATGGCGACCGAGAAGACATCGATAACGAGGACCGGCGACGTGACATAGTGCAGGCAATCAAGTGGGCGTCATTAGGGCCATTTTGCTTGAAAGCCCTAATACTATTTTGAGCAGCCACTTTTAAGCAAACAATCATTTCAATGATGCCTGCTTGATTGCATAGAAATATATCAGTCACGGGACAATTCCTGGAACAGTTTTTTTTCTTGTGTATTTTGTTTCTGGACTGTACATGATGAAAAGAAAGTGCTGTCTTACAGATGACTAATCTATGCGATGCCAGAGTGCTTAGCGTGTGATAAAGTGTTGGAGATGTATGGACGAGAATCAATAAATGGTGTCTACCGATTCAGAACCGGCAATTTGCAATTCAATTTCACCCAAAATCGACATTGGCCAGTCTGCTGTTTTTGCAACAGTAATGCAGTGAGTACTGAGAGTCTACAAATGGCTCAACTGTTTGTCCATTTAATTACCATTCTCTACAATCTATCACACAAGGCTCACCAGGCGAACCGTCCTCTAATTGGTTTACTACAAACAGTTATGGTTTCCGGTCAAAGTTTTCTCGTCAAGTCTATTTGCTGCTCGGCCGAGTTGGTCACTTCGGTTTTTGGCGCATTAAAATGGCGCTCACAGTCGTTAACAGTTGACAGAGTCACTGCAAAGTGCCAGTCGATTAATGGTCGCAGAACTGGTGACAGCGGATTTAGCAACTGAGCACACTGTTTCACTGCTGTGCAGACAGAACACTTCCCTGCCGTATTATATGACTGTCAGACGAAGACGTAGCAAGATTTACAATTTGTATACATCTCTTGCCCATTACTGGTGAACTAGGTGACTGCTCGACGATGAATTCGCCTGTACGCCAACACAAACACAGACGCAGACACTGGTACGGGCACTGCTGGAAATTCCACAGCAAATTCTGATCGCTAACACAGAGCCCATTGTATCCTCTCTCTCTCTCCTTTTCTGCCTGCTTTGCACGTCTTCCACAAGATGATACTTTGGCAATGTGGCGTTAAAAATTCAAATTGGCAGTCACTTTTCGGCTAAAGTACAGTTTTCTGATCAAAATTTCAGCTTTGCAATATTACACTTCTTCCCGATTGAAAGTGGATCGCTTCAGCTCGGTGTGACAGTTTGACAGGAACGCCAGCTACTGAGTGCCCAGTGTGAGATCAAGTAAACGGGAGAGAAGGCATGGGCACAATCTGAAAATGGCACCCATTTTCTCTGCGTGACCATCAGAAGATGCAACAGCAAAGATGCGGTGACACAAAGAAAGTGGCGATAAGCCAATTAGCTTTGACATTGACTGCACTGCAGAAGAAGTCAATTTGTCTTCGTAACGCTCGTGGTCGAGGTGGCAAACAATGAACCAGAATAGCGCCTTTCTTTACATTTACCCGACAGTGATTTATTGTCGCCTCAACGCTCTGGCGCTCGTACTCATTCTTCTTCACTGAGATTCCACTGCTGCCTGATTGCCTTAATTGATCGACTCTTTAATTAAACATGTGTTTGTAGAAAAAACACATTGCCGGGCTGCAAACACACAGGCCGATTAAGGGCGGTCAAGCTAACTTTTGTTTTCGGCGCCTTTTCTGCATTGTCGCACCGATGGTTCTCGTCAAAAGCATCGAAGCGTATTGTAAGCTTGAGTAAACATTTGCACACTTGTGTCACTTATTTTACTGGCTGCCACTACTTGAATTAATATACACAAATTATCCTGAAACTATTAATGAAAATTAGGAGAGACATGTTGTCATATAACTGTTCATTTCATTAAACTGTACAAAATGATTCGAAAATAAAAGACTAACTGATAAAACAAAATTACAATAATTCATTACATTTATAGACTTGCCTTTGGTTTGATGCAGTCGTTGAGTGTTGATTTTAATTTGCAGTGGATATTTAAAACTGGCATTTTTCATTTGTTTTTGCAGCATTTTGCAATTTCGTTACAAATTGATATGATGATTTTCTTCCATTGACCTAATAAAAAAGTGTTTCAGTAGTAACCATTTTCTGATAAAGAATGTACTAAAGGTTAAAGATGCGGCCGACACTGATGGCGACACTGGAGCAGATAATGTCAAGGGAAAGCTACTGTTCGCTGTCGAACTGCATTTGCCGGCTTGTCGAATTGGAGTGGGCAAGTGGTCCCCTGATTGGATAACTGGTCCGCTGCTGCCAGTGCTCATTCACCGTACACTGTACAGATCTGTGCACAGACGTCACTTGGAGCAGTCTCAATACGGGCAATCTATATAGCGATGGGCGGTCAGTGGACAGTGCCAGGAAGGCACAGCAGCACTGAACTCCACTGAGTGCAGAACGCAGAAAAGACAGGCAATTATCAGGCTAATGCCACAAGTTAACCAGTGCACCGCCAAAGCAGAAGATTCGCCCAGAAGATGCTTCTGCCTGAAATTGCTCTTCAAACTACAGATAAGTGTCGTTCTCGGAGTGGACTCTTGTCAGCTTTGGAGCAAAGCGAAACAGACTAACGCTATTACGTCGCCATTACCATTCTCTCCTAATCGCATTTGCACCTTAGCCAGAAGAATAAGACCAATTCGGCAGTCAGTGTCCACTGATTGGATTAGTGGCAGAGCTCGTGTTAGGCTAACTTTTTTTCTGCTGCTGCCCGACCATGGCAGTCATTGAAACTTGGCACGTCGAACTACGTGCCATCCGCTCTTTCTGCTTCTGACGGTCAGTGCCATTTGAATGAAGGAAGGCAATTACTGGGCAATTAATTTGTTTATTGCCCATCAACCGGAATAATTAGCAACATTCGCTTACTCCCCACTGTCTTCTCCTGCTTAGGCCGGATGCACAAAGCCCCGAATTAGCAAGCCAATGGTCAGTGTCATTTTCAATTTTTCTCTCTTCAGATATTTGGGAAAAACAATTTCGTCTCCGATGCTCCGATTGACAGCTGACAGGACTGCCACTGTTCGACAGATGATATTTGCTGGTGCACTGGTGCAAACATTCTGGCTGACATTGCCTCGAAGCAGAAGCATGTGAGTGAAAAAGCGTTGGCAGCAGCTTGACTTCCATCCAGTCGCCCATCGGCCAAAAGTGTCAATAATTGTTGATCGCCCTGCTGTTTGTCCAGTGACAGCAGAGCAAATATTTAGGGTCATTCTAAAGTGAAACTGCGATCAAGGACGCACTCACTCACACACACATTCACTTTGCTGTGCTCACATTCGCCCAATTTCACAATGAGCTGAATTATTGATCAATGCAAATTGTAACAGAGTTTGATTAATAATTAAAAAGTGACTACTGAATGAAATTCGTACTACAGTAACAAAAGAGAGTTTGGAAAACTATACAAAGCAATATGGTTCATTCAAATGGCTTGCAAAGGGCGGATGGTACACGCAGGGGGGGGGGGAAGAATGAGAGATCCCCGCTTGGGAACAAAAATAGACAAAAGAATTAGTATTAGACAAGAGTGGACAATTAAGTTCATTAATGATTGGATGAGAGGGGGCTACCAGTGCATGCGAGACTTGATCTGATCGTAGGTGAGAATCGAGTCCGTCGGCCCAACAACGGCTAGGACCGGATCGCGGCTGCGAATGTAGCGCTGGCAGACTGTTTTAAAGTAATCCAAGTCAATCGAGTCGATTCGAGCTTCAATTTCAGTGAGAGGAATTCGGCGACCGTAGCAGAGCATCTGACGGCCAATGTCCTCGCAGATCTGAGTGGAGCCGTCCAGCTGCAGCAGCATGTTGGTTTTCAGCAAATTACGAGCACGTTCGAGTTCGCCGACAGTGACGGTGGAGCAGAGAATTTGCCACTGCTCGACGAGATGGTTGATAAAGTCGTTCAGTTTGCCCTTCTCACCGATAAAGTAGATGCCCCACAGGCCAGTGTCCTTGTAGCAGGTGTTGAAAGACTGAAAGCTATTGCACAGGTTCTTTTCAAGAGAAACCTGAGAGAGGTAGCTAAAACTGTTAAAGCCTCCGCCCAGAGATCGATCCCAGGAGCCGATAAGTGTGTTGGCAATCATCAGCACAATGTTGTCGGAGTTCGTCCAACCGGCCGCCTCAATTGCCAGGGCACCGTACACAAGAGACATGGATTCATCATTGAGACGAATGTCGCCACCCTGGTATCGATAGGGCTCAATGTTGATACTCGAAGTATCGGAATCAATGCCACCAAAGTTGGTGTTGACTAGTTCGGTAATCTGCTCGTGGTTTGTGCCGCCAGCGCCGGCAACAACAATTCGAGGTCCTTTGTAGTGAGTGCTGATGTAGTTTATCAAATCAGTTCGGTTAATCTTTTGAATATTTTGCACTGGTCCAAGAATGGTCATGCCCAGGGGTGTGTCCTTAAAGGCAACGTCGTGAAGATGATCAAAAACAACTTCTTGAAGGTTTGTCTCCACTTCCTGCATCTCCCGCAAAATGACGCTTCGTTCACGTTCAATTTCATCCTTTCCAAACTTTGAGCGCTGAAGTATATCTGCAAGAATCTCCAGCGAGTGACCAATGTCATCTTGAAGACACTTTGCGTAGTAAACAGTCTGCTCTCGCGATGTGTACGCATTCAAGTGTGCGCCCATATTTTCAATCTCCATCTCTAGTTGCATCTGTGTCCTGTGTTTAGTGCCCTTGAAGGCCATGTGCTCCAGAAAGTGCGCCACGCCGTTATTCTGAGTATTCTCATATCGACTGCCGGCATCAATCCACAGGCCAACCGTACAAGTTGGAATGCCGGAATTTTCAGTCACTACCCGTATTCCGTTTTGAAGTGTGGAGACTTTTGTCTCAGGTACATTAAGTATGGGCGGGCTTTGATTCGTCGATTGGACTGCAGCTTGCTGGTTGAGTGAGTGCAGGTACCGAGGCTGAATAACTTTACTGTGCAAAAACCGAGAATCGGTCTTGAGAGTAGAAGACCGAGCTTGAAGGATGCACCGAGAGAGCTTTTGAAGCAAATGTGGTCGCGTCATGTTATGAGCCATCGATGAGGTTGGAAGTATGATAATAAAACTAGCAAGTTGTGGTGTTGAAAAATTCAAAGTCAAAAGCACCAAAAGAAGACTTCAAAACAACAGCAAACCTCGAGGACAGCACGTGATGAAATCAAAGAGAAATCAGCTGCTGGCAACATTATCTTGCAGATTCATGTATGTCGTTACCCGTACAACGGTACAACTCTGATCACCTCGAAGTTTATGCAAGAGTACCAACGGTTATAAAGTTCAATTGAGTGAAAGTTTTATTAGAGATTTAAGATAAGATATTTTGAAATATAAAGTTCCAGTATGCAAATGAGTTTAAAATACAAATGAGAATGACGCCTAAACTTTGAAGATTTATTACTTAGAATCTGACAACCATTTGATGCACTTTTTTAATGTGCATTTTCAAAATGAACTGCGTGGTAAAGCTTTTGTTGCAGTCATTAATTAAGCACTTGTACTTTAATCTCTCATTGATAGGCTTGTGAACATTTTCATGTCGAGTTTTGTTGTAGATTGAGTTGAACACCTTATCACAAGATGAACACTTAAATTCAGCCTTTTCTTTTCGTACCGTATTGTTGGAGTGAAACATGTCAACGTGTCTTCGTTTGTTGTAAATTTTTGAAAAGAACTTGCCGCATTCTTCACAGTTGTACTTTTTTTGTCCTGAATTGTTATTCATGTGAGCTGTTGATGCTCTTGAGGAGGAGCTACCGTTTCTCGACTGCGAAGTGGTTTGGGCTGGATAGCCAATAGACTGCCGTATGAACAGAATTTTGGCATCAAAATCAACGCTCCTTTTCTCGCGATCACCTGGGTCGTATTCATCTAACTCTATGAGTTCCATTGTTATTTTTTCCACTTCTTCAATAGATATGCGCTCCTTAAGTCCCAACTTGACCAGTCGTTCTAGTCGCGTGATGCGTCGTTGAATGGCTTTCCGTCGGTTTTGAATAGTTTCCAGCGGTGGAGCTACACTCAGTTCAAGGACCTGGAGCGTCGGATCCAAAGCGTAGAGAACATTGTTCGAGTCGACGTAAGACTCGGTTATTTCGAGCTTCGTGGTCATCTTGAATTGGATTAAACAAATGATAACTGATGTGATGTTTTGATTCGAGTTTGAGTCAAGAAAAAACGCTATTTTGACCTTAAGTGTTCGACGATTCGCAAAAACAGTTGTTGCCAGTTTGAAAAAAATCTTTCAATTTGTATTTATCATTTTCTTTCAACTTTCTACTTTTATTCCCAATGAACTTTCAGTTGTTTTCACGATATATTTATAAAACAATTTTTCACAAGTCTCCTGGCTATCAGTGGGGTCGCTTTTCCTTCGTGCCAAGCAAAGAAAATGCACACAAGCTGCCGAAAAATATCAAGTTCTTTGAATCCGCATCTCCAGTTGCATTGGAGCAAGTTACCAGTTCAATGCAAATTTACCTGGATTTCATCACCGAAACCGAAGAGCAAAAATTACTAGATGAAGTTGAACATGTTTTGAAAAGAATTCGCTACGAAACTAGTCACTGGGACGATGCGATTCACAACTATCGAGAGACTGAACATTTGAGATGGAAACCAGACAACCAGAAGATTATTGAACGAGTGCGGCAAACGGCGTTTGCTTCAAATGCAAAACACATCAAGTATGTGCACATTCTCGATATTGCCAAGGATGGATTCATAAAGCCTCATGTCGACAGTGTCAGGGTTAGTTTACAGTTTCAACTAAAGCTTCGTCTTACTAAATCTCTCTATTTTAGTTTTGTGGTGATACCATTTCAGGAATTTCCCTACTATCAGATTCGGTTATGCGTCTCGCTCTTGAACAGGACAAAACTGTTTTCGTGGATATTCTGCTCAATCGCCGATCACTTTACATAATGAGGTAAACGGTATTTTTCGTGTGTGTTTAAAGTTGCTGATGACCTTTTTTCCTTAGAGGTGATTCTCGCTACAAATTCACTCATGAGATTTTAGATGACAAAACTTCATACTTTCGGGGTCAGCATGTTCCACGAGATCGTCGAATCTCTGTCATTTGTCGAAATGAACCACCCAACGAGGAATAATAAGTTTGAGGTGCAAAAAGTGTTTTAGTCAGAAATCATTTGAAAAAAACAAATTGAATGGAGAAAAAAGTCAAAAAGTGATACATTTCAAAAAGAGGAATTTGCTAAAGCAATGGTTTCTCTCGAAAAAAAGCTGGTCTCCAAAAGCTGTCGATTGCACTGGCATGCCTGTGTTGACTAGTGTGTGGTATTTTGTATAGAGTTTGGGTATATTATGTAAAGATAATAATAAATAAGAGCTTTGTAAATGATCAAGAATCGGAATCTTCTTGGCATTGTCACCGTAAAGGTGTCGCCCGGTGCCGGTGGTGGTGGTGCTTTCCGCAAAAGCATGTCACACAATGGAACATTTTCCCTTTTCAGCCCATGGGTTGTTTTTCTTGTCCGGGGTGTGGATCAAAGGATCCTGAGGCTCGTTCTCCTCGATGTACTCTCGCAGACTGTGTTCCGCACAGAATAAGGTAAACAAACAACGACAGTTAGGTATCATTCAGGTATCCAAAGTCTCAGTGGTGGATAGAACTTACGCCTGGATGGACTTGGAGAGTGGCCAACGCTCCATCATTGCCTGGTATCGCATGTTTTCAATCTGCTTGCGGAGTGTTTCCTTGTCCATTGTTTACGGATTGAGGGAGTGTTGAGTGACGATGTGAAGATTTGGCAGGCGGAATGGCTGTTTCGGAAAAGACTGCTGTTGTATCGACTGCTGCTGGTGACGGTGCTGCTGCTGTTGGAATGAGCCAAGTGGTTGCTCGAGCTGCTCAAAACGAGGTTAACTCTGCCGCACCTACGGAACATTCGTGTCCGTGCAGTCGCATAGATTGTACCGCACACTACACAGCCGAGTGTCTGCACCAGTCGTCATGGAGACAAGCGCTATATAGCAACGGCAGACGCATCCACAGTCGCCAGTCGGCCAAAGGGCACTCGACCCTGGATCGCTCAGGCCTCACTTTCCCCCCTCTCTGTGATCAAACTTCCCCAGGAGTCACCATGGGCCGCTGCTATCTAATTCAGTCGGCAGCTGATCCATTGGGATGCCATACAGTAGTAACATTTACCATGTTCAAACAAGGAAAAATCTGTAAAAAATTTTTGAAATTTAAGATTTGAGCATTTTGAACCAAATTTTAGACTCGCCTTGAGGCTAGATAAAAGAGACGAGCCAAATTGCTCTCGAAAGTGTTGGAAAGTGGTTGAACTGTATTTTCTAGAAAATAATCGACGATTCGAACATGATCGAGGCACACAGTGTGGCAGCACTGAGGTGCAGCCGAGGAAAGCTGCAGCAGCACAAATGGTAAACAGAAGCGGCACACGCACGATGCATCATCTGCCATACGCTTCGTGAAATTACGGTATTTCACAAGATACACTTTGATATTTCTAAACTACCAGAGCCCATCAAGCCAATGTTTCAGCTTCTCCCAGGTGCATGGCAGAGTCTCCAATTCGCCCATCAGCGTAATCACTTTCCACCCTTTGTGTCTTTACAGTCACTTTTCTAAAACTCCGCACTTTTCTTTAGCACTGCAAAAAACGGCAAGATGGATTTCTTTCAGGGATCACCAAACGCCTTTCAGCCACCCACCGGTTTGCCTTATACACAGCCACCATCTTATGGAGGCTTTGCTCCTATGAACACCAACCTCAACAACTTTGCCCGACTTTCCCCGCCTCAGCAGTGGCAATCCCCACCCAATGTAGGCAATCATCAAATGTGGGCTCATACTGTGCCCAACGTCATGCCATGGTCTTCTAGTGGTCCATATTCACCTGAAGGCATTTTCGCCTTTTCTCAGCTTCACCCACCATATGAGCCCATTTTGCCCAATGTACCTCCTCAAAATGGAGCTTACTATCCACCAAGTGCGACTTATCAACAGCCATTTATACAACCTCAACCATTTACACCACCATCTCAACCATCACCTCTCTCTCCCCAACCAACAGTTTTAAACCCTTCATCTCCTCCCATTCAAGGCAGCTTCAACCAAAACAATAAACGCCACATTAGTCCCCTCGACGGCGAACTGGAATCAGACGCAAATTTTGATTTTGAAAGTCGACGACCTGTCAAAAAGTACATTAGCGAAGATAAAGTGATTGAAATATTTGATCGTTTTCACATCAGCGAAGGAGATCACTACATTGTAGAAGACGTTGCAGATGAGTCTATGCGAAACGCTTCTGGCAACAATTTTAAACACAATGTCGTGATTGAAGTGCTTGACGACGAGGAAGATCGCATTCTCGAACTTTCGCCTGAACTGAAAAATGCTTTTCAAAATGGCAGCTCTTGCATTACCGGGAAGTTGATGCAAGATGAAAAGGATAAATTTTCAAAAGCAGTTGTACTCTGGCAGCCGAATACTATTCTCAAGACATTGTTAAACGATTCGGACGACGACGCTAGCAAAGATGAATCGGAGGAATCCAATGACAATGGCGGTGTGGAAATTGAGGAAATCTTTTCAGATGATGACGAAGAAATGCTAAACTGGGAAAGTGATGTCGATCAAAGCAATAATATAGTAGAGGATGATGAAGAGCTGATGGAATAGATTCATAATCGCAAACACTGCTTTTAAAAGATATGTATCACATTTTGTCTGTCTCTTTTATACTTGTAATTTGTAAATATTCATTTTTGTTGCAGAATATGCAAATAAAGAACCACATCAAAGAAGTGCTCTTTTCCGTTTTCCTTTCGGAGCAGTGTTTGCTCAGACGAGCAAGCACTCAACCTGCATGACCAAACCAATTTGGAGTGCATCCTCAACTGTGCCTTTGTGTCTACTGCCGAGTGCCTCTATTCTTGTCCAAGTTGATTACGGTTCACATCCAAGTCGGCCCATTTGCGTCACTGTCAGCGTGTGCAGAGCGGGGACTTAATGGCACCGGTTTTCCCTGGTTTTGCCTGGGTCCTGAACTGCTGATGCTATCGCAGCAGCACCCTCCAGTACCCGTTCTCACTAGCCTTCTAAATTGCCCGTCGCTCCCAATTTGGTCACAATTGCGGCCGAGCAAACAGAGTCAATCTGTGTCTGAAGCGTAAGCTGGTTGTGTATGCACAGACATGAGAGTAAAGAGGCACCAGGAGGAGGACGAGTGACGAGGCGTCCTCGCCTATGGTCGGACCTGACTTAATTAGCAATTAACCATTCGCCCAGCAACGGGAAGGGCAGCTGCTGGTGTGCAAGAAACAATGAACAGAAGCGCTTTGGGCACACAATTATGAGCACGCAAGTTCGTGTGCTAGGATGTGCTGCACTGCTGCTGAGGAATTGCTGTTGCCTGAAACGCCGAACTGTACAGCAGGCAGACAGCGTGCATTGCTGTGGAAAGGTGCCGACGTGGAGGGCCCAGTGGAGGATGGGAGGAAGGCTGCTACTGTACTACACTACGTCTGCTGCTGTACAGCTGCACCCAGCGGATTACATGCCTTCATTCTCCTAAGCTGCTAATGGAGTGACGACTCACTGCAGGACCCTTCTTCCTGCTGGCATGCCTGCACATCTAAACTGTCCATTGATTGCCAGTAATCGCAGACTCACTTGCTTCACTCGGTCCGGGCGATCGATATTCTCTCCTTCTCCTTCTTTCCCATTCTGCGCCTGTCCATTCTCCTTGACACGACCAAGTGTGAGAGTGTGTGTGTGTGTTTTGTGTGGCAAGTGTGCGGTTGCTGTGTAAATGTCTCACCACTGTTTATCTCGTCTGCATCAGGGACCACTTTTTAAACTCTTGGCTCTTGCCATTTACTTTATTGACTTTTGCTGCTGTCTTTCTTCTTTTGTTGGATAAACAACCTAAAAAATGACTATTCAAATGATGGGGCATGCAGATGAGTGGAGGAGGAGAGTGCATGGGATCACACTTGCTCCAGAAGTCTGGGTGCACTAAACGGTGTACGGTATTTGACTGCCCAGATGCCGTTGTGGACGGCAACAGCCGTTCGGCAGGGCTTAACAAGTGCCCAGGTTGTGGTGGCAAAGGGAGAAGAGGAAGATGCCGCAGCTGTGTGAGTGTTCGCAGGGGTACCGAAGCATTCAGCAGGGAAAGGGAAGCGAATGGCCAACACAGCAGGGAAGCACTGCAGCAGTGAACAGTTGGCGATCTGCGCGAATGCACCCTCTTTGCCACACAGTCTGTACAGCCACCGTACAGTCCGCTGAAACTGTCCTAGCTGTGAGAGTTCTCTCCACCAGAGACCGAGCCAGTGGCAGTCAGCAGGCAGGCAGAGTGAGAGTCAGGCAGGCACCTTCTTGTAGCGCTGTTCCCAGTGCGAAAGGGGCCACTTGGCTGGCAACCACCACCACTCTCGCATCACCCCACTTACTTCGAGCTTCCATCACTGCAGTAAAAAGACACTCCGAATTCCTTCACACTGTCTTTCTGGCAGTATTCTGGCCGTGACCATTCGACGACATTGCCTGTCACCAGAATCGGCAGCAGCAGCAGCAGCAGCATTTGCTGTGAGCATGTGTGAGTGTGCACCTCCACTTGTCACATCCGGCTACCCAGTAGCTTATCAGTCGCTTTAGGCAGCAGCCAGTAGACCACAACAGTCAGCAGTAGTCAACTGTTTTGCTTTTACTGACTAGTGAATGTGATTCTCTCTTCATTGCCGCACAACTGACCGTCTTCGGAACACCACCAGGAACAGACCGACAAGATGGACAGCTCGGCGAGCAACGAAGCTGATAGGGAGCTTCTGGATAAGCTTGTCAAGAATGTGAAGCGCACTGTAAGTCACACACACTGAAAGCCTTTTTCCCTTTTTTGACGCTGACATTGCATACCATACTTTAGGTAAAGCAGATCATGGAGGAGTCGGTCACGCGAAAGTTTGTCCACGAAGACAGCAGCAGCGTCACTGCACTGTGTGGTAAATTGCACCGGCATCAAAACTGAGATGATAGTTTTGCTAACCTTTTTTTCGGTGTCTCCAGCTGCAGTCGACTCTTGTCTTGCAAATGGCCTTAAACGTCGGGCGCTTGGACTGTTCAAGACCAACTCCACGACGGCTCTCCTTCAAAAGGTGGCTAAAAACTGCGATTCAGCAGCAATGGTGCTAAAAAAGGTGACGGAGATTGAGAACAGCGACCCAAACAAGTAAGTCAAAAAGCAACCCTCTAAGGCTGGACAAACTGCAACTAGCCTTTGTAATTGTGACAGACGATCCTCATCGAGCAGTGACAGCCTGACCAGGACTCGAATGTCCTTCAAGATCAAGTCTGCAAACAGTACCAGTGTGAACAACAGCGGAACGAGTTGCCCTGCAACGCCCGGTGCTAAAGTGGTGGTCCGCTACCTTTGGATTCGCGTGGCGCTGCTCACCAAGCAGCTGGCCAACATTGTGGATCACGTGGTGCAGAACAGCTGCAAGTACTACGAGAAAGATGCACTTGTGTCGGATCCGGTGGCAGGACAGATACTGGCCTCGCTGCTCGTCGGCCCCTGCTTCCTCGACTACACCAAGATGAAGACCAATGACCAGTTCTGGTCGGACCCACCGGCGGACGAACTGGTGCAGCGCCACCGAATCTCCTCCTCAATGGTCAGCAGCAACTCGACCGCCGTTCCGGGGGCGGCGGGAATCTGCAGCACCTCCACTCCGCCGACTGCCCGCAAGCCGCTGGGCATGTCCTACCGGCGGCCGATCTCCATTGCCAACCAGGTCAATGGCGAGGACTCCGACCAGGCGACCAGCAGCAGCTCGCCCAACTCTGTACGGCACACTGCCGTGTGCTGGTCACCGCGAGACTACGTTGAATCGCTCCATCAAAACTCTCGCTCCACCCTTCTCTACGGAAAGAACAATGTCATCATTCAGCCAGTATGTTGTGTGCTTGCTGTACACCTACTAACCGGTCGCTCCTCCTCCTCCTCCTCTTCTCCTTACCTGACAGAAGGATGATTTAGAGCCAATGCCGGGCTACCTGTCACTGCACGCCGAGCCCTATGGGCTAATCATCAAATGGACTCCCAATCAGCTGATTAATGGCCGCCCAAGTCAGAACTCGGCGGAGAGTAGTGACTCCATCTTTAGCCATTCCTCGGTGGACAAGAGGTAAGAGTGAGCTGAAAGTAATGTAATGATAACTTCTGACATTTCGTCCACTTTGTTCCAGTAGTGGTGGGAGTGCGTTTTGGAATCATGCCCTCAATGTGAGCGTCGAATCAATCGTCTACCTGCACTGTCACCAGCAGAAGCACAGCTGTGGCTCCATTGTCATGGTCGGTCGGGATGGAGTCATGCACCCGCCCATAAAGTTCCCCAAGGGCGGCCACCTTCTGTCCTTTCTCTCCTGTCTGGAGACCGGTCTTCAGCCATATGGACAACTTGATCCGCCATTGTGGTCACAAAAGGGAAAAGGTATTGCTGCTATTTCCTGCTATCAGCTTAAAGTGCTACCATGAATGCTTTATTTTTTGTTTGTAGGCAAAGTATTTCCCAAGCTGCGACGCAAGGGACAATCACCTTCACCCCAGTGCAGCGAAGGTGAAGACTGCGTGGAGGAGTGCGAGGATGTGGCCAGTGATTACGTCTTTCGAGTCATTTCGATGCTCGACAAACCAGAGACTATCAGTAAGCTAGATCTCTCAGTGAGTAGATTGAAAGTTGTAAAACCTTCTTTCCCAGGTCCTGAAATGATGAACCCGAAGGCGGTCACCTTTGCCGATGAGCATGAGAAGGACGTCTCGAACAGTCGAGCCCTGGCCAATGGAACACTGGCCACACTGGGCTCAAGTGATTCGACCACCACCGAGCCACTGACAAATGGCAGTCAGAATGGCCACCTCTCCTCCTCTTCGCTGATGGACGAGAAGCAGCACATTCAGATTCTCTGTGATACGATGAAGAAACAAATAATATCACGAGCGTTCTACGGATGGCTCGCCTACTGTCGCCACCTGAAGACGGTGCGGACGCATCTCACTGACCTCGTCAATCAGACCATTGTCCGTCCGGACGCCCCGGCCGACGCCACCGGAGGGATCACCGCCGCTCGGTGGACGGAAATTCGCAACCCCAGTGGGCAGATTATCATCGAGCCAGCCGAGTTCTACAGGCTGGTGTACTACGGCGGCGTTGAGCCCACCATTCGCGCACAAGTGTGGCCGTACCTGCTGGAGCACTACCGCTTCGGGGACACCGAGGAGATGAAGGGCAGCCATGATCGGGAGATGAGACAGTACTACGAGATGGTCATGTCGGAGTGGCTGGCAGTGGAGGCCATTGTCCGACAGCGAGACAAGGAGATGCTGGCCGCCAATCTGGCAAAGCTAAGCTCGGAGAGCAACAACAGCACCTCGGAGATGCCCTTCTCCCTGGAGAAGACGCTGGAGAAGACGATGCTGAGCAACGAGGTCAAATCGCAGAGCAATGAGGTCTTTGAGGACAATGACGACTTTAGCATGACTGACAGTCGCAAGTCGTCGGTGCAGAGCGAGAAGGAGCCGGCAAGTGTCGGTGCGGAGGCGGCCGGCGAGAATCAAGGCGAGCAATCGACTTCGAACAACAACAAGGCGGCCCACGCACATGTGGGCCCTCTTCGGAAGCAGCTAATGCGACACCGACAGGTGGAGAGTGTGGCCAGTCTGAGTGGGCAGACCAGCTCGGGTGGCAGTCTGCAGAACATTCTCATCACCAACCCGTCCATTGATCAGAATCCAAACAACAGCAGCAGCACCAGCGGCAACTCCAGTGAGTTGCAGCAGGAGCTTCTGCAGAGGCAGCTCGAGTGTCTGAGCGGTCTTCAAGTGGACGAGGACGCGTCGCACCTTCCCGTCGACAATGGCTCTAGCTGCGTCTCGCCGGCCTCATCTAATGGAGGAATTTACTCGGTAAGTTAATAGAATAATTTCATCGCCGATTCTACTTCTTACTACCTTATTTCATAGGCTGAAACGCTGGACCAGTTTTCCATAAACCTGCACCGAATTGACAAGGACGTGCAACGGTGCGATCGCAACTTCTGGTACTTTACGACGGAGAACCTGGAGAAGCTGCGCAACGTCATGTGCACCTACGTGTGGAAGAACATGGAAATGGGTTATGTTCAGGGAATGTGCGATCTGGTGGCGCCGCTTTTGGTCATCTTTAATGATGGTACGCCCACCTTCATGCCCTTGCCTTTGATCTCTTGACTTGACAGGCTGTTTATTTCCGTAGAGGTGTTTACCTACAGCTGTTTTTGCGAGCTGATGAAGCGCATGAAGCACAACTTTCCGCTCGGCGGGGCCATGGACACTCACTTTGCCAATATGCGCTCTCTAGTGCAAATTCTTGACGTGGACATTTTCGAGTTGATGCAGCGAAAGGGCGACTACACGCACTTTTACTTTTGCTATCGCTGGTTTTTGTTGGACTTTAAACGAGGTTCGTTTGAGTTGACCTGAACTGGACTTATGCTTACTCGATTTTTCCCTTTGTGTAGAACTTGTTTACGCCGACGTCTTTTCAGTCTGGGAGACCATCTGGGCGGCAAAGCACGTTTCTTCGGCCAGTTTTGTACTCTTTATCGCTCTGGCTCTCGTTGAGTACTACCGAGAAATTATCATTGACAACAAAATGGACTTTACAGACATTATCAAATTTTTCAATGGTAAGCATCAATGAAACACACATGTGAAATGCTGACTTAAACTTCTTTTTTGCAGAAATGGCCGAGCGACACGATGCAAAGGCGGTTTTGCAAATTGCACGAGACCTTGTGCTTCAGGTGCAGACGCAAATTGAAAACAAGTGATCCATTTAGTCCGCCACTTTTTTGTTTTATCATTTGATGTCCTATTCCTTGTTGTTGGTTTTCAGGTTTATGCGTCTGTTGAACACTGTTGAACTTTAGAGTGATGCTTGAAATGTTTATGTCATGTTTTCCGAAAAAGAAAAAATAAACCATAAAAGTTGCTTATTTTCAAAGTGTTTTTATTAAGTGATGAAAAAAGTTGACGCAAAAATTAGTCAAAGAGACCGAATCCCATGTCGTCGTCCTCCTCCTCGGATTCTTCCTTCTTCTCCTCCTTTTTGCCTCCCTTCTTGTCGTCACCAGCGGCCGGTGCGGCAGCGGCAGACGCCGCAGCCGGAGCAGCAGCACCACCTCCTGATGGAACTGAGGCCAGCTTCTCAGAGCCTAAGTAAAAAATGTGGCATAAGTATTTGCAATAGCATTTTACGAGTGACCAGTACTTACCCTTGGTGATCAGCTCATCGATGGACTTGCCCTTAAGCTCGGCAATTACCTTGTCGAGCTTGGCGCCGTCAGCCTCGATGCCGACGCTGCTGAGGACCTTGCTGATGTCGTCCTTCGATGGGCTCTTGTTACCTCCGAGGGTAGCCAACAGGTAAGCGGCAACGTAACGCATTTTTAAGTCGTTGAGGGACACGAAACGTTTGGGCCACAAATGGGAAAAGGTATGATCGAGACGTTGACGAGATGCAGCGGCAAGCACGTGCAGGGTGAAGAGGAAGAGTTTGTGGTCAGTGCGCTGCTGAGTTCCGACGCTGCTGCTGCCGGTCGCAGATGCTGTGACCAGAGCACGTACTCTGTGGACGTGATTGAGATCCGTTTTTTTGTATCTGAGCCCGACCCAGCTCCCTAGCACGGACACCACCATCTCTGGACTTGTCGCGAGGATGAAGTACCGACTCGTCTCCCGACGAAAGTACTTCTACAACTGTTCCGTATGTGCACTAGTGTACATCACCGCAAAAGCCCTCAAGGCCCACTACGCCGCTGTACATCCCAACCTGAAGTGTGAAGTCGAAGAACTAGCCACAGGTAAGGCTGCCTGCCACCAAATGTAAACACTGAGTTTGACACTTCTCCACTTTCACTTCAGAACCAATGGACGAGGATGAGAGGTTTGAAGAGTTCTGCGAGAACACCTCCAGCAACTACCTGACAAAGGAGGAGGCACGATCTGCCGATCTATTCTCTCTGCCAAAAGCGCAGGTGATCACTGTGTCACCCGAACTGTCAACTTCAGCTGCCGCCTCAGTGCAAGGCAACACAATGCAGCTCAATGAAGTGGTCGACTATGTCCCCGCCAACCGACTGATCACATTGACGGCGCCAATTGACCCATCTACTGTCAGCTTTCACCCACAACAGTTTCAATTGGCAACAACAGGCAGTAATATGACTCCAATCTACATCAAATTGGAGTCAAATGAAATCCTGCAGCACAATGGCCAAATACCCAAACAAGCGACCATAATTACTGACGCTCAAGTTCAGCACCCTGTGATAATTGAACAACACCCATTATCTCATCAGGGCGTTGATCCATCTTTGTTGCAGCTACAGCAGGAGCAGCAGCCTCAGCAAAAGCAACGTAAAAAGAAACCTAAAAAGGTGGCCGCTACCATTTCTATTGAAAATGTCAACGACGATAATGAAGACTCGAATCTTCAAAAGAATCCGAAAAAGTACAGTTGTGAACCTTGTAGCAAATACTTCTCGACCATTTACAACAAAAGAAGACACGATGACATGTTTCACAAAAATAAGGTTGAGACTGCATCCGAGTTTAAGTGTTCATCATGCGATAAGGTGTTTACTTCGATCTACAACAAAACTCGGCACGAAAACGTTCACAAGCCCATCAACGAGCGCTTAAAATACAAGTGCATTATCAACGAGTGTAACAGAGGTTTCACCACTCAGTTTATCCTGAAAATGCATATAAAGAAGGTGCATCACATGGATGTCAATTTCTGAACAGTATGTTTTCATCAAAGCTTCTAATGTTCTCAGCATTGTTTGCATCAGCGTGTTTATTCAATAGGCACTGACTCAATTCATCTGGTATTGTTTCGTTAGAAACATTTTTATATTTTTATTTTTTGTACAGTTTTTCATTTATTGTAAATACTCATTTATCGACTGTATTTTGTACTTATTCACCACTTTCACTACTTTACTCATTTCCACTGCTATTTACCAGTGTTTTCCTTCTAGCCTGCTAAGCTCGCGTTTGCTTATCTCACTCGAAGTAAAATTAATTTTTTATTTTCTCAATAAAGCCTACGCTGGGTAGCATAAGCCTTCTTTCTTTTGTATTTACTTCTAAATATAAATTGTACTAATCAATGGGAGGAACTGTCAAAAGTAGGAGAGGCAGCTGTGGAAGAGTTTGAAGCTGCTGAGGATGAGGCAAGTGATGAAGACGGCTTCGCTGTTGGCCTCAGTGTGATGCGCAAGTCCCTGAAGGGCAGGTCAGAGGTGCTGGCTGAACGGCAGAGAATTTGCCCTTGCCAAAAGTCCTCTTCTGAGGGGAGTTTGCTGCCGAGGCGGTAGTCTTTGCGAAGGGTGCGAAAAGCCAGGTCATCGAGAGTAATGTCGGGAACTGGCTCCCGAAGTCGGTATCGCAGTTGTTGACTGCTCGAGGCAGGATCAGGTACCCTTAGGTAGTCGGACTGGGGAAAGGTGTGAATGAAGCAGTTTGTGGGTGAGTTGGGAATGCCAAAGGGCGGCTGAAGCGGGCAGACTTGGGCCGCCGGTGACTGGCGAATAGTTCGGTTGAAGGCATCATCCACGACTAGATCAGGCAGTCTGCTGTTGCTGTTCGGGTGCTGCAGAGGACAGCCTTCATCGGCGGTGTGCAGCCCATCACAGTGGAGGCACTCTGTCCGGTTGACTGCAGCAGCAGTGGGGTAGTCATCGTAGGTGACCAGTGACAGGTAGCTTTTTGCCGGCGTCATCGTTGTCGAGTTGTCCCTCCCAACAATAGGTCTCCGTCTGATGTCCCCACCAGCACTGCTGTTCCGTGCCTTCCTGGTGCGCAGTTCACTGCCCTGGTTGTACAGTCGATAGGCATAGTCATCGTACAGTGTGTCCGGTACTGCTGATCGGCGATTCGGTACGGCTCGGTTCCGGTGCCGGCTGTAATGAACTGTTAGTTGGCATAGCACAGTTGTGAATAAATCAAATAGCTACCTCTCTGAAGCAGCAGCATTGATGCCTTCCGGTAAGTCGACATTCAAAGTGCGCGACTGATCGGCAGTCTGTCGTTGTCTGTGAGCTGCCAACTGCACACTGGCAGGAAGGTCTCGTCTTTCCGCCCGGTCCAGCAGCTCTTCGTCTTCATTTAGTCTCAGCTGGCCGAAAAGGTCTTCGAAGTCGTCAAAGTCATCGCGCCGTTTATAGCGATATTGAAGTTCATTCTCCTGTACGAACCGCCTGAGATCTTGCTTTGCCGCATCCGGTCGGGCTGGTCGAACGACACAGGCCTTCGGGTTACGTGTGTTGACCATCTGCCAGCGGTATCGCACTTTGGCCACGTTTCCATCAGTGTTGCGGGCACTATTTGACATGGCATTTAACTGAAAAAAATGAAGCACTGGTGTGCTTGACTAGGAGTTGCTCAACTGCAAGTGTCAGTTTAGCCCTGCATTTGGGCCAAGGTTCGGATGAACATTACTGGCAGTGGTGGTAGTTGGGGTAGTAGTGTAAGCACAGCCCAAAAATGTAGGCAGGCTTCTCGTTAATCGGCACACAAATGGGCAACCTTTGATCTCGGTTCTGCTTGCAAGGGGCAAAGTTTAGTGCGCCTAAAGGTGAAGGGCAAAAGTGTTGGTAGCCTGAGAGATGCAGCTGCGACAAGCCGTGATTAGAGGTGTCTGGGTGGAGTTCGGCATGCACTGGTAAATGGCAGGGCAATAAAAGTCAGCTAGGTTGAGTCCACTGTTTGATCAAGCACTGTAGTACATTCGGCTCGTGGTAGCAAAAACAAGAAGAAGAAAAACAGCAGCGGCTGCTCGGCAAAAGAGAACAAGACGACGACTAGCCGAATGCGGATGCTGTGCGAATCATGGTCAACAGGCGTCACAAACAAAAGTGAAAGTGAAGAAGAGAGCAAAGTGTGTGTGTGTGTTTGTGCGTGTAGTGGTGTCTGTCTGTTTGAAGCACGGCTGCACGAGCAACTGTCTACTGCTGCTACTGCTGCAAACCGTTCACAAGCTGGCAATCGAAGACTGCTGCTGGTGATGATGATTGCGCGCCAATGAAATGGAGAAGCTGCAGTAGTGGCTGCAGTAGTAGATGTAGTGTGCCGTCTGAAGTGATATCGATGCTGACTGCAGCAGAAGACGGTGAGGGGGAGGACAGGTGCCGGTGGTGATTGCGGCGGAGGTCAGTCCAGTGATGTCCTCGTGCTGCCCGTCGAGAGCGAGAGAGCATGACTTGTCGTCTCCCGGACTGCCACCACCAATGCAGATGGCCTGAACAAGAACAGCTTCACCACTTTCACCGAAGTCACTGGAACAGTGCACCACTTGCTGACATCGGAGTAGAGACGGTGGTGAATGGAAAGTGGACTGAGTGAGCCACCACACAGACAGGCACTCTTCGATGACTTGCCACTCTGCAAGGGTGATTGCTGCTGACAGGCACTGTAGTGAGGCGTTTCCATACTGGTAGTGCAGCTAGGTGCACCACTCAAAGGACATCATATGTCAATCTCAATAATAGAGATGGACAGGCAAGTTGATCGCATGCCCAAGGCAAGTCGACCGTCCATCGATGGCCGCCTTGTCTGTCAATAGTGTCCATTATCATCGAGAGCCATCGTCGTCCACTCTTTCATTAATGACATTAATATTAATGAGCTTTTAGTGCAGACTTTCGGTAGAATCGAGGCATCCTCTTTAAGACATGTCAGTTACGTGTAATTTATATTTCTCGCACAAAATACAAGTTCTTTCAGAACTGCGCCTTTCTAGGGGCGACAAAAAATCCAGAGAGAACAGTAACTCAAAATGAGCAATTCGAAGCTGATTCGAGGCTTACTGAAGCATGGACTGGGGCAGGACTCGTCGGTAAACCACTTGTAGAGACCCAATCAAGCAACAGCACTAAATCGAACTTCAGTGGCAGCCGTACAATGGCTGATGCACTGGCTCACTGCCGTTCAATCACCCGTCACATACACACACACATTGGCGCCCCAGTGCTGCGGCTGCAGTTCGAAGCCCTCTGTGGCACGGTAATTGCCGCATTCGCTTCAGGTGAGAGAGAATGAGAGAAAGAGCGGGGATGATGGTTCGCCAGTCTGCAGGCGCACTGTCAGTGGTGTGTGTGTGTGTTGAGAATCCACTCTCCTCTCTTCTCTTCTCTCTCCTCTCTGCAAGTGGCGATCAGATGCGCAAGCGCTCAAGAGCACACTCGGCGATTGATAGACGTTGTGTTTTGTTTGGCTCCCTGAGAGAGACAACTGCGCTGCTCATCGATCCATTGGGTCTTTCCATCCATCTGACGCCATGTTACTTGCCTCACGCTGCAGCTAGTCACCATCACCATCACTCACCAGTGCTAGGACCCGCCATCGTCGTCACCGGTCCATCTGGCTTCTCCTCGCACCTGGCTTCGCGGCAAAAAGCCAGGCTCTGACGAGGATCGGTTTCCCTTTGTTTACACAGCAACAGTGCCCAGTTGAGCCACCCGAGACCAAAGCCTCTCCAATCCTCTAGTGCTTTTCACCACCACCGTTTGCCTCTTCTTGAAATGTGAACCCTCGCCCGCTATCGAGGAAAGAGAATGCCTGTCCGCAACGATCAATTGTCAAAGTATTGCCTCATCATCTCTTTGTTGTGTTCTTTAGGTAATCATAAACACACATGAACAAGTGAGTACAGTCTATTTTTTCCTTCAAAACGGCTCATTCTCATTAATTCCCCCATTGTTATGGAGTGAAGCGCTATTTTATGATTGCACTAATTGCATTCTCTTTACAATCTCCTGATTGCACCCACATCTGTTGTACAGTTACACTTTTTTACAGTTACAGATGATAAATAGACGCTGAATTGCTTACCTTTTTCCACACAAGTTGATCATCCGCATCAGTATGGTTTTCTAATTCATTCATTTTTCTATCACCCTATAGACATCCGACATCGTTTTCAAAAGCTAAAATGTCTCTTTAAACAAGCAAGTATTTGTTACAGTCAGATCTGATCACAGCTCCACTTCTCTCGTTTGCCATTCCCTGGTTGACTCGTGAACTCGCTCGACTTGAAAATGTGCTAGTGTCATGTCAAACAAGCGTGACTCGTTCCACAAATCTCCAAAATGTTGTTACCAAGCCTAACTACGCAATCTATAATGTGAGTTTCTCCCCTTGCAATGCTTCTGTCTGTCGCGAATCGTCTTTTGCACCAACACCAAAATGTCACAAATAGAAAACTCGCGGATTTGCCCTATCGCTCGAACTTTGTCGTCGAATTCCAGCCAAAGTCATTCAGCAGAGTCTACTAATCCGTTTCTAAAAACGCCATTGCGCAGTACTCATCTTCCAGCTTCTGGCAACTCAACCGCCATCGACAATACCAACACTACTACCACTACAAGTGAAAAACGTCTCAACTTTGCTCTACAGTCTCGAAAAAACTCTTCTGATGGGAGGACAAGTGGCGAGAAAAACCCTGAACTTAAATCGGAAGCATTTGCACATTCCAAGAATCGATCGAACTTTGAGTTTTGGCGGTCGCAAGTGGAGTCGAGCACCGTCGAGTCGAGTCGAGTCACCAGTTCTCCGCAGACGATTCAGCAGCCTCTCCAATCAGCCATTTGCAGTGTCAATCTTGGTAGTAGTGGTGATGGCACACTGAGCGCCGATAGCGGAGTGTCAACAACACGCCAACCCAATCAACAGAAAAACGTGGATGTTGAGCGTGAGGTGGAGTCTGTAACGCCAAAAGGTGGAGATGAGACGGCTGCAACGCAAGACGACGCGACGACTGCTGCTGCTGCAGCGGAGATCCTTACAGAGGCAGGCAGCTCAGACATTGTTTCAGCAGGACTGAAAGAGAACAAACAGCAGTTGCTGGAGCAGCAGCAGCAACAGAACCCAAAGCCAAAGCCAATTCTCAAGCGACAGGACGTTCCAATAAGCATTGTCGCGCTGCCGCCTGCCACCACCCTACCCCCACCTATTCTCAAGAAACGTGACAGCTTTAGCGGCGGCAGCAGCAGCAGCAGCGGCATCAATGAATGCTATTCCAGTGCACAGCAGTCTTGTGCAATACATGTGCAAAATGGTAAGCTCAGCTTTCTGTCATTATCGGTGACCACTAATAAACAACAACGCTTTATCGCAGTGATTACATCCGCAAAGCCTGCTTCGATACTCAAAAACCGACAGCCTCGTGGGTCGTATTCGTTCGATGAGAATGTTCATGTCAATGACGTGCCATCATCTTCTTTCGATGATGGAGCGCATCTGTTGAAGCCAATCCTGAAGAAAAAGTCGTGGAGCATCGAGGAAAAGGTGGCTGTTTCTACGAATAGTTCAAACCTAAACGAGGCAGTCAAGGGAATTCTCAAGACATCTAGCGACAAATTGGCTTCCTTCTCAGCGTCATCTTCTCGCAAAAACTCCGCAGTAGACGAGCTCGCCGTGTTATCCATTTCTAGTGCAATTACCCAGTCCAGTTCCACCGCCTCTCCCACTAAAGCAACTCTAAAAGGAATTCTCAAAACATCGCCCAAAAATCGCTCTGCATCCATCTCGCCTTCTAGTTCATTTGAGGCACTGTCAGATGACACTGAACTTGACGCTGTTCCATTGCCACCGTCGTTACCAAAGCCTACTACAAGTGCAGCTATGTTCTGTAGAGAAGTGTCTACGCAAGAAGAAGAGTATTCTCCGCCAGACGTGCCATCGTCAGACTCGATAATGAGCTACAGTGATTTTACCGTACAACAACACCAACACGAACAACTCTGCAATGAGGACTCAGCAAACAGCCAGCCAGTTCCTGCGGTGGCTGCTGCATCGTCTGCTAGGCCAGCGTTGTTCAAGACCATCAGTGTACACGCCTCCTCCGACAGTGACAGTCCCTCTGGCAGCCCTCTTAGTTCTAGTGAAACGCACACTAGTGACTGTAGTGTGTCCCAGCAGCAAAGTGTTCCCTCTAGCCAGATAGATGATGCAGTGAATGATGATGATGTTGATGATGATGAATCTCCCTCACAAGAGTCTAGCGCCGACACAGCACTCACCAGTGACCATGAAAGCTGTGAGGAAACTGATTTGAGGTAAACCTGATGATTTGAGCGACCTTGCACTCTACTCCCCCGAACCCTGTGACCTTTTCTTTCTTTCCTGCCTTCTTTCCACCTTTTATCCTTTTCTTTGAATATATCCTCCTCATCTTTTTCTGATTTTCTGACTTGAACTATTAACCCCACTGTCTGCGCCGCCATTCGACAGAGTGCTTGCCTCTACTCTGCCGATTCTCTTTCCCATTTCATTACTGCCTTTCGTTCCGAGCTTGTTTCTGACCTCGAGCGATTGTCTTTCTCCTTCTTTTCCACTGAACAATTTTACCTTTTCACGGCGCAATCCAACTTGATTGATTTGCACCCCCGTTTGCTTACCTCCCTTTTTATTTTTGTATAACCACCAACTATTTTCTTTCAATTTCCCTCATTAACTTGTTACCATTCTATTCTGTGTCTTTTCCCTCTATTTTTTCCCTTCTCCCTTCTTTGCATCTATCTATCTCTGTCTGTCTCTGTTTGTCTTACCGGCGACCACAACAATAAACTGTTGCGTTACACCGATCGAGTCAATGAGTGGTGCACTAATTGACTCAGCGCCCTGCCTCAGTGCGTAATGGCCTGTCAATAGCGTCGTTGGCATTGTTCTCTCTCTCTCTGCAGCCAGGTCCAATCGACCTTATCGAGCGCAGGAGACGCTCTCTCGGCTTCACTGGCAGCAGCACCATCAGACGCCAGCAGTCAGCATCAACAGTGCGCACTGCCCAACCAATCGTCCGTCGTTCTGTGGCCTATGGTTGCCGTGATCGTGGTGGTGCTGGCGCGCTTGTACGATGATTTCGGCGGATTTAAAGCGAAGCACAGAGCACCGCCGCAAATGCTGATTTGTTTAGAGTCTGACTAGGCGCACACCACTGCCACTGACACTGCCGCTATCAGTGCTCTATCTGACCATTCGCTGTCGCCTTCCTCTTTCGCTCTCTCTCTCTCTCTCTCTCTCTCTCTCTCTCTCTCTTTCGCTCTCTCGATTTGCCACTTTTTTCTCTTTTTCATTTCTGCGATTTCTTCGCCACTGTTTGCATTTTTACTTCCTTCACAGCGCACTCATTTCGCATTTACATTTCAACCAAGTTTTCTATACTTTACAGCAGCATGAACCTGACGGTGTTTCGGCCAAAAACCTCCGGCTCAAGTGATGCCTCCTCTTCCTCCTCCTCCTCCAAGTCGAGACCAAAGAGCTGTCTGGTCACATCAGCGGAGCTTCTTGGCGGAAAGACTTCCCTTGCGAGCTCCTCCATCGCGCAGAGGCTGGCACTGCTCAAGCAGAGCGGCGAAGAGGGGTGGAAGAATCGAGTGCAGAAGGCAGACGTCGAGAAGGAAATCGTCAGCACAGCTGCTCCTGCCACTGCCATCATTCCCGCCGCCGCATCTGAGGAGGTGGTTCGACTGCGACCGAAAAAGGCCGGCGACACCGGCGACGTCGGTTCGCGCGGCAGCGTCATCACCAGCCGTCTCTCCTGTCTGATAGACTCGCAGGCTCAATGGAAAAGCCGGGTAGGCGAAAGCGACGCGAAGCAGTTCACCGTCGCGTCGAAGCAGAACTACCGCCATTCTGCAGTGGTGGTTACACCAGCCAAAAGCATCAGCACCAGCACCAGCACCACCGCCGACGCACTACAGCCAAAGATGGATCCCACCGAGAAGGTCGTCCTGCGAGGAACCCCAAGGCGACTGGGCCTGCGGGGCTCCACACTGAACGAGTCGGCTCTGAACGCCGTCAGCTCTAAGCTCAACAATGTCCTCCGCCCTGATAAGAGCATGCTCTCCGGCCCGCTCAGTCCCATTCGCAAGAAGGCAGATGATTTGCCTACTCCTAGTCCGGTGACGATCGACGCTCCGAAGCTCGACGTGAAGCTGACGAGAAAGCCTAATTTGCTCAGCACTGCCACTTCAGCTTCTTCATCCACTCAACCCACCACCGTGTACCTCCCCAGACCCGATGATGAGGACAGTTTTGGCTCATTTTTTGGACTGGACAGCTCTAAATTGGACCACCTTTTGAAACAAGACGCCAAAACAGCCGATCCGAGTTTGATTTTGCTCGATTCTCTTCCCAACGAACCAACTTCTCTGTGAGTATTACACTTGCTGCATTATTTCCCATTCTGCTTTGCACTATTTTATTTATAGCTCAAGTGAACTGACTATTTCTTCTTAATGCAACATCTTGCTATATCAGCGCGTAGTTCACTCACTTGTAGCTTGCCAGGAGAGAGACAGAGAGACAGTGCGCACTGTCTGTGAGCACATCACTTTCCGCTGCGCGATGAATGATTTACAACGGAACAAATCACTGGCTGCACTCTCAATTGGAACATTGCCATATTTGGTGTCGCCTTCCACTGTCGGCTGTGCACTTTTGAGCAAAGCACAGCCGATGACGTCCATGCCTCTCCGGTGTCCAGTCGAATAGCTAGTTTGCTTTCCCCACTCCAGCAGCTGGAGGAGCCTTGTCCTCACTGCCGACATCACCGTCAGGATTATTCTCCAATTTGTGGGCACTTGTCGCTCACTCGCTCAGCGTTTCCCTAGCACCATCCGCCTCTATCTCACGGCTTGGACAGGAGAACAGCAGTACAGCAAAACAGTGGCAGTTGATCGGCGCCTTTCAAGAGGCTCCCTCCATTCAGTTGGCACCGGCAATTTACAGTGGAAGTGCCTGCTCAGCTTAAGCCTCTCTCAGCGGCACTTGTTGCCGCCACTTTGCTGTCTCACTGACGAGTTGATCGGCGTTTGATTGTACATTGCGGCAGTGTTGACACATTGCACTCTCTGCTTGTTTTGCTTGCAGTTGAGCACTGTCAAACGTCAACTAGACCATCGCCACTTGTTGTTGTTGCCATCATTTCATCCACTGTGCAGTATCAAATTGCACATTAGGAACTGTTTAGCCGTGCTCATGAGCATGCATTCATTGGCGCGGTTCGGGCTGGCCATTTGTTGGACAAGTCATGTCCATTCGCTCTGGCAGTACAGCACTGCACTGCACTCCTTTAGCAGTTTAGAGGAGGACACTGGCGGCACAATGTGCACCATCACTAATTGCTTAAACATTAGTCTAAATGAACACACCCGGAATTGAGAAAGAGTGCCATTGTATGCATTTAGTTGAACAGTATCACTCATGTCCATTTTCATCAACCAATCAATGTGTGTGTGTGTGTGTGTGTGTGTGCACAGGTGGAATTTGCTCGTTCGTGGACACTCTTTGCCTTTTCAGACTCTAAAGTGATCTAGTGCATGACTCGCTTCGCAGTGGCCAATTGCAATGTCCTTGTCAGTGCTTAATTGTTGTCTTTATTTTAATTATAGCGTTGTTACTTTTATTATTGGCTGCAATAAGAGAGAGTGACAGGCATGCTAGTGAATCATCAATTGCTCCTTTTGCCACACATGTGCTGGTTCACAGTTGTCAGGGATGCTCCCGTCAGCCGCTGACTGGCTCTTGACCATATTGAGAGTTTGGTAGCATTGAGCCATGTTCACTATATGGTTCATTTGATAAATTACCAGCAATTGTTACATTGTCACAGTCAACAGCTGACTGATTTATGTGTTTACCTTCAACTGATGCAACTAACTAAAATGCAATTTTATTTCATTCCAGACTAACTCATGTGAAGCGAACGCGTGTTCAGGCACCGAAACGGCGTGCCGCTTCTTCGCACAATCCAATCAAGCAGTTGAACAAGAGTGACATCTCTGTCGACTCGTACTCTCACAGCAAAGTGCCAAATTCAGCCAACGGTCATCAAGTGTCGTCGGACACCTCCAGCAAGCTCAAAGCCAGTAGTAGTGCCCCAGTGGAGCACTATGCAAAGAACAACTTGGCCATTTCCGCGCTGGCCGGACTGGCCAGCAAGGAAGACTTTAAAAAGGTGGCCACCCAACTGCGCAGCTCTACGGCGGCCAACTCTTCGAGCAATGACACCTGGCGACAGCATGATCTCAAAAACTCCATTCAGTCGAGGATGCTCATTCTCGTCAAGGGCCGACGACACGCACAGATTCGCCTGGTGAAGCCCTTCTGGCGTTCACTGAATCTCGCTGATAGCTTCATTCTGGTCACAAAGGACACGATTTTTGCCTTCGTAGGAACCTATTCTAACATAATCGAGCGCAGCAAGTGTATCGAGGTGGCGGATCACATTCGCAAACGCAGGGAAATGTGCTATCGCTCGGTGAATAACAGTCTGGTGCTGATTGACGGGCACGCAGAGACGGCGCAGGAGAGACTGCTCCTCAAGGCGAAGCCCCTTCTCAAAGAGCTGGACTGGAGTGAGGGCGACAAGGCCGCCTGGGAGGAGATGGTCGACGCGAAGCAGACTGAGGCCAGTGCCGATGAGGATGATGAGTACTTCGAGGAATCTCAAATCTGCACAAACAAAATCTTTGAAGCAGTGTTCGATGAGACGGATGGTGGCTCACTGGTCCTTGAGCCTGTTGCCCGGTACTGGGGTCGTAGACCGGTGCACCAGCTACTGCAGCCAGAGTCGGCATTTGTCTTTGACTTTTGCTTTGAAGTGTACGTCTGGCTGGGAAAGTACGCCTCTAATACGTTGCGACAAAAGGCAGTCGATGCAGCAAAAGATCTCTTTCTTCAGGGCTATGATTACTCAAATATTGACATTAGCTTCTTTGGCGTTGACATGGCAGTCAAGTCGGACAAGCGTCCAGACTGGGCTTGGTTCACTCGAGTTCACCAAAACATGGAGCCCATTCTCTTCAAGGACAAGTTCTCCAATTGGCCTGCATTCACACTGACCCGCTCTGTGAAAACCAAGTCTCAGCGTACGGCTTTAAAATGTGATTCAACCAAAGACATTCAGGGTGTGAAGAAGGGCCTTTCTGAGGAGTTGAAACTGTTTCCGGCTGATGTTGAGCAGATGATTAACAGGCAAGTTTTGCCGGAGTTTCAGCTGGAAGGCATCACCGAGGAAGGAGAATTCAAAGTGCTCACCATTGATATGCAATGCCTCTACATCAACGACTCGGGAGAGCTGACTGAACTGGATGGCAACTCTCTCTACACTGGCGAATCGTACTGTATTCGGTGGAAGTATCGAATCAATCGAATCACGCGCTCTCTCACCGGTGGCGAATCAAAGTATTCGGATGCTCATGGAGGACGAGACAGGTTGCTCTACTTTCTATGGGTTGGAAGGAACGCAAGGGCACTTGATTCGTGCACCACTGCCCTCCACGCCGTGGAAAAGGTTCGCGAGGAGGGAGCTGATCAGGTAGGTGTTTTTGAGAGGACATTTCCATTGTCAAGTGCTTATTTTTAACTTTTGCGCATCCTTTTTCAGATGATGATTGAAAACGGCAAAGAGTTTCCCGCCTTTTTGCGCATCTTCGATGGCAGTCTGGTGATTTTGCTTGGAAAACGTATTCAAGGGTCCACTGAACAGAAGTATCGAATGTTTTCACTGAAAAGCGTCAAAACGGACGAAATGTTTCTCAGCGAAGTGGAGTGTTCATCACGCAACTTGCGAAGTCGATCCTCTTTCCTCTTTACCAATGTTTCCAGCTCTAAAGTGATTTACATTTGGCATGGCTGTAAAGCTCCGCCAGTTTTGCGCAAGCTGATCAGACAATTTTTGGAAGAGAAACTGCTTGCCTCTAAGCCTACTGAGTTTGGCTTCACCAAACGCATTGGTCAATTTGATGTGGTCGAGTTGGAAGAGGGCAAAGAGAGCAAAGAGTTTATCAATCTACTAAACGGCTCTGTGGAGACTTCTAGTCCGAAGCGAACATCCCGACTAAACCTTCAACGTGATATTTACTTTTCCTTGCTGGACGACGACCGCCCGTACGACTTTACCCCTCGTCTCTTTCACTTCGCCACCTCTGCATCGAGGGTCTTTCAGGCCACTGAAGTTGTGCCCTCTTACATGCCTAATCGAGAGAGCACCACCTTCCTCGACTACCCGTTTACCCAGGAAGACCTGTACCTCAGTGCCTCGACAAGACCGACCTTTTTCCTGTTGGATAACCACTACGAAGTGTACCTGTGGGAGTCCAAGTTTCCCTTTTACATCCCCGGTTTGTGCAGTAGTGCTGACAAGCTTCAAGTCAAAAAGACGGAAACGAAAACTTCAGCAAAACCGAGAATGATTGACATTGAGACGGAGATTCTCTCCGAAGTGAACCTCACCACAGGCTCACTTGCTCAGCTTTGGTTAGCTGAGAGAAAGTGCGCCCTCGAGACGACACTCGCCTACTGTCACGGTAAGTTTAGCGACCATCAATTCTGTTTGATCTCTTTCATTACTATTTATCGTCTCATGTAGCGAAAAACTCGTCTGAACCCCCAACTGCGTACGTCATCTCTGCCGGTCTGGAGCCTCACTCCTTCTGTGGTCTCTTCCCAACATGGAACTACTACGAAAATGTGGCACAACTTCACATTGACGTAAGTGGGATGACACCTTGTTGCTGTGCAAGCTAATAAGTTCTCTCTACCCTACAGGATGGTCGCAAACCTGGTCAGCAGATTTTAGTGCAGGAAGTACTCGCTGAGCTGAGAGACATTCACACTGCTTCGTACAGCTATGAAGTACTGAAGAAGAAGCCTCTGCCTGAGGGCATCAACACCCTCTGCCTTGAGTCCTACCTTGATGACGCCGAGTTTGAGGTACGTAGCAGTCTTTCCTATTAGAACATTTCAATTTTTCATTTCAATTTTTTACTTTTTTTTGCAGAAAGTTTTTGGTTTTAATCGTGAGGAGTTTTATGCGCTACCCGCCTGGAAAATTTTGACTCTCAAAAAAGAAAAGGAATTATTTTAACCAAAGTGTAGATGTGTTATCAATGTTTTTACTATCAACCATTTTGTGTTGTTTTTCTTATATACAAATCATAATAAAATGAAAATTTTTAATAAATATACAAATTGTGTTTGTTACTATTGCCAAAAAGTCAATGATTTCCGGATAAAGGTATTCTTTATTGTTGATTCCATTTTGAAATAAAAAACAAAAAATTCAAATTGGGCAACTATTTTCACTCAAAAGTGCTATTGTTTTGGCTATTTTTACAAAAACGTGCTCGAGACACGAGGTTTTTTTGAAAATATTATTGTTTTATCTTTTGAACCCGTTTTTATCATCTGGTTAAAATGTCGAGAATTTTCATTGAAAACCTTCCGAAAAATGTAAGTCGCTTGCTTGATGAACAACTTTGAAAACTAATTAAAATGTTTAGCTAAACGAAAATGAGCTGCGAAAACGATTCTCGCAAAAAGGTGAAATTACCGATATTCAGCTCAACAAGGGGAAAAAGACAGCCTTTATCGGTTTCAAAGTTGCAGATCAAGCAAAAGAAGCTGTCGAATTCTTTCACAAAACATTCATTTACAGCTGCAAAATAACAGTCAAACTTGCGAAGGGATTCATTCAAAAGAATGAAAGCCAACAACTTCCAAATGAAACCCCAAATGAGGATATCCAAAACAAAGCTTCAAAGAAAAAGTTTGATCCATTTGAAGAGCTTAAAAATGACCCGGAGTTTGAAAGTTTTCTTAAAGTTCAAAGGAATATTGGTTCGTTTTCAGCTGAGTGTCATTTCTTATCATTTATTTTGTTTATTCACAGATTTAGGAAAAGGCAAACAAATCTGGAAGGACGACATTGTTGATCATCCATTGGGAAATAAAGATGAAGAGCAAGAGGACACCAACAATGTTGAGGAAGGAAAAGAAGAAGAAGATGCAATTGTTGAAATTGTGAAAAACTCCAAGTCAAAGGACACCTTTGAGTTTACAGTCAAAGTGAAGGGGCTTCCGTACAAAATAAAAAAGCGGCAACTCAAAGACTTTTTTCTGCCTATAAAGCCAAAGAGCTTGCGATTAGTGCCGAAAGTGAAAGGAATCGCCTACGTTTCCTTTGAAAATGACGCCGATCTAAAGCAAGCTTTAGTGAAACATCGCGGCTTTATTGAAGGTCATCGCATTGAAATTGTACGGTTTCAAGTCAAGTCAAGTGCCGGAACAGGTGCCGACAATGCTGTGGCGCAAAAGAAAAAATCAGACAGCGAAAAGAAGGGAGAAAAATGGAAAAATGCCGTTCCTGCATCTGAGCCGATTGGCGAGTCTGGCCGCATCTACGTTCGCAACTTGACCTACACCTGCTCAGAAGAGGAGCTTCGCCAGTTGTTTGAAAAGTACGGCCCTCTGACTGAAGTTCACATGCCAATTGATTCGTACACGAAAAAGCCAAAAGGATTTGCCTTTGTCACTTTTGTGTTCCCAGAACATGCCGTCAAGGCGTACGCTGAACTCGACAAAACCGATTTTCAGGGTCGTCTTTTGCACCTGTTGGCAGCACATGCTAAAAATGAAACCACCTACAAGGGGCCACCACCACCACCACCACCAGAAGGAGGCGATGAGGAGACGACTGAGGGCTCGGAAGTCAGCTCGAACAAATCCTCCTTTAAGCAGAAAAAGACAGACGAACTAAAAGAGAAAGCCCAGGATGCGGCCAACTGGAACACTCTGTTCATTAGGCCCAATGCAGTGGCTGACATTATGACAAAGAAGTTTGAAGTGAACAAGCTTGATTTGCTCACTCAGAGCAACAAGAAGGACAATGTCGCAGTGAGAATGGCCCTCGGTGAAACGCAAATTGTCAATGAAGTGCGCCAATTTTTAGTGCGGAACAAGGTTTCCCTGGACTCTTTTAGCAGAGACCACGACTGTCCTCGAAGCAAAACTGTGATTTTAGTGAAAAATTTACCCGCAGAAACTACAGAAGGTGAAATTATGCAACTTTTTTCCAAGTTTGGTCTTGTAAATCGAGTCATTTTACCGCCATACGGGGTAAGTTTTGCATGCTGTTTTGTGTGACATGAACTTTAATATTTTAAATCTTTTTAGGTTACCGCTATTATTGAAATGCAAGAGCCAAATGAAGCAAAATTTGCATTTAAAAAGCTAGCTTACACCAACTTTAAACACTATCCGCTTTATCTTGAGTGGGCACCGGAAGATGTGTTTGATGGAAATGCATCTAATGCTGAGCTTCCACTTGTAGATACTTTGAGTAACTTAAAAACGACCTCCCAAGAGCCTCCAAAAAAGATTGCGGAAAATGAAAACGAAGAAGAGACAGAATTGCCAGAGGACGACACTACCATTTTTGTGAAGAATCTCAATTTTCAAACAGAGGAGAGTGACTTAAGTGATCATTTTTCAAAAATTGGACGCGTTTATAAGGCGACCATTGCTACTAAAAAGTCAGCAAACGGTCTTCTATCAATGGGCTATGGATTTGTGCAGTTTTTCAGCTCCAAGGACGCCAAAGAAGCAATCAAACGGATGCAAAGTTCAGTTCTTGAAGGTCACACTTTGGAGCTGAAGATGTCTAACCGAACTGTGAATAAGCCTGCTGAGACGGCCAGCTCAACACGAAAGCCCAAAACTAAAGGCCAAAAGCAGACGGGCTCAAAAATATGCGTGAAAAACATTCCTTTTGAAGCCACTGAAAAGGACATTCAAAAGATTTTCGGGTAAAAATTAAATAGATTTCAGAAGTGCAATAGATGTCACCTCTAGCAGCAAAAATTCTCATTTTATTCGTTTTTCCACACACAGTGTCTACGGTCAAATTAAAACAGTCCGACTTCCGAAAAAGTTGGCCGGCTCATCTTCTTTTCGGGGCTTTGGTTTTGTTGACTTTGCCACTAATGAAGATGCCAAGGTCTGTTACTATTCATCCTCTTTTGCTCACATTTAATCTTTTGCCGAACCCCTTTAGCGCGCCTTTGATGTACTATCCCACAGCACTCATCTCTACGGACGCCCACTAGTGCTTGAATGGGCAAAGGAGAGCTCAAGTGCCGAAGATTTATTGGGCAACAACGAAGTGAGACAAGTCGGTGCAAAGATGGCTCGATATTTTGGCAATTCGCAGTCAGGTAGGTGTCTACTTTGTCTCAATTATTTGTGCCAGTGTTTTCAATCAACATTTGTGGTTTTTGACAAGTACACTAGTAACCGTCGCCACTTGAACTCTTCTCCATTCAGTTAATATTTATCTTAATCGATAACTTGCGAGTGAGTATTCTCAGAGGACGGTTTTGCTTTAGGTCTTTTCCTCTTTATTCACTACTATTAGAGTAGGTAATACCGTTTGCAGCTCTTACCAACACCAGCAGCACTTTAGCTGCTACCACTATTTGTCAAGTTTATTTGCTACACCATTGAAATGGTGTCGCTTAACCTTAGGAACTTTGTCCGCCATTGCCCTTTATGCCTCGCTTGCATGTGTATTTGTCTCAGCATGTAAAATGTTGTAGTTTTCATCTGATTGAGCTATCCAGAGCAGTGAGTGCATTGTCACGAATCGATTTCAATAGATTTGTGCCAAGTGGCGTCAGTCAAGTCATTGAACACTAGAAAATGTCTGGCGGTAGTCAGCGGCAGTCGGTGTCCCTGTCCCCTGTCTCTGTCTGTGCCCTCAGTCCTCGAAGGCAAACACAGCAGTGAAAGTGAGCGTGTGTATGTGTGCGGATGGCGGTGAGCGTGCGGGACGTGTCGCTGGCAGAGTCCGGCATCGCTTGAGTGAGTGAACCAGGCGATTCATGCGATTGCCATCAGGTCATACATAAATAAAGTGTCTCGTACGAACTGTCACCCACAGACCTGCCGGGGAGCCAGCTTCCAAAGAGGGACTGCTGCCGATGCCACCAGCTCGCCACCAGTGCTCCACCACTGCTGATTTCAATTGCTTCTTCGGATGGAGCACTGGCTGGCAATTGAACTGACATTCGTACACTCATACACTCCTTGCCTTTTGTGCGAGGTTAATGCAATTTAGTCCTTTCGGTGTGCGCGCTTTGCTGTTGGCATTTTGGGCCTTCTCTCCCTCTCCTTCTGTGGCCCGCAGTCGTGCAGCAGTGATGATTTGTGCGCTCGCAGAGACGAGCAGCAGCAGCCTCTGGCCGGCCTTGTTTCCCGTGTTTATCACTTTGCTCGTCCATGCGAATTATTCTGCTATCTGGTGCCCTCGAGAATTTCTTATTCCACCACCACCATCACTAGCAAAAGCACCACCAGCACCAGCACCCCCATCACCAGCAGCAGCAAGTGCCCTCAGTGCAGGACAATCGCCTTGCTGCTGCTTCTGCTGTTGCTTTTCTTTATTTACTGGCGCAAACTCTGCCCAAGTCTTACTCGGTGTGTCCTGACAAGTGCATGTCGTTCGCTTTCATTCGCTCTACTACTGCTTCGGTGCTTTCGTCCTTTCTCGCATTGACAATCCACTGAAATGTCAAACAAACAAAACTATTTCAAAAATTGAATTACCCGGTTTGGGTTGTTCTGGCAAATTCGATTTTGGTTCGGCACCCATCATTCACCTGCTTTTTAGCGTACTAATTACTGATTTGCCATTATTAGAGTTGGAACAATTTTTCCCTTTTATGTTTGAAGACAATATTGTGTCCGCTAACTGGCTTGCCTCCTCTTTAGCCACCATTGAACCATTTGTTTATTTTACCAGTTTCCTGCACTCTGAAACTTGTCTTTTTGTGCGGGTGCTGCGGAAGTGCCTCGCTGTGTTTCTCATGTGTTCACAGCAGCCAGTACTGTTTCAGGTGCAGTAATTCTTCATACAGTGGAGTAGTGAGGATTCTGCAGGCAGAGGGAAGACAGACCCAATTGGAGAGACTTGTGACTGGGAAATTGGTTCATGCTGTGTTCGTGTTCTCCCACTCTCCTCCGCTCTCCACCGCCATATGCCCACTGCTGAGAGCGCCATTGTGCGCCAATTTGGCAGCACAATGGACGCACCTTGGGACATCTTGATTGCTGCCGGTAGTGGTGGTGGTAGTAGTAGTAGTAGTAGTGCATCGACTCAAGTGGCAGTTGGGTTTGCCATGTCACTGCACCGTGTCAAATCGGGTTCATCTGTCGGTCTTGCGCCAGTGGCTGTAGGTGTCTCGGTGGAAGTGTCTCGGTAAAGTTGTTGGGCGCTGGTGCTAGCGCTGGTGCTGCTTGTGTCGCCACGCACAGACAGTGCCATCACGCTTCGAGCAACACATACAGACACACACACACACGAACGCCTCTCCTGGACAAGTGAGCTTCAGCAGTGGCAGCAGCAGCAGCCTGACAGAGATTTAGTGCCCTTCCTCACTGGTACATGTGTTGTACGCCGAGTGATTGTCTGCTGTTCGCATCGGGCACTGCAATCGACCAGTGTGTCAAAGCGGCGACCGAATGAAGCATGTAATGGCAAACAGAACGAATGCTGATGGCGTGATACTACGATAATGTGTGTGTGTGCTGGCAATGCGATTCTATTTATATGCAGATTAAGCCTCCTTTCAATATTCCAAACAGGCTTGCTGCTGCTCGATCTGTTGGATCGGGTTCGCAGAGTTGTCGGGCCTGTGTGCAGAGCAGACACTGCCACCGTTTATCAAACGGAATGGATGTGTGCAGTCACTCAGCGCACATGCATTCTTTCTGGCCAAAGTTCTCTCTCTGGCTCGGGCAGAACCGCTAGCGGCTCGTCTTTAATTGTTGAGGCGAGTGCCCCTTTGATTTCTCATCGGAAACATCACTCCGGCCAATCTTCCACTTCGCAGCCTCACTTGCAGAGCTTTTGCGCCCAATACCACTTGCCGGCCCGATTCACTGGAAAATACCGATTTATCTGCTAGCATGCAAAAGTATCCCTTACTGTGTCTGCACAGTATAACTGACTATTAACTGCCTATTGTTTTGCCCACTGACATTTGTCTACTCGCCCATGCACACTTGATTTTGGTGGCATTGCGCTATTTCCGCAGATGAGATGAAGCGTTTTACCAGCAGTGGAACTGGACTCTATTTGCAATGGACTATTAACTTTAAAGTTACTTTAATCGACTATCGAATGTGACCCGACGTGGAAAGTTACTTTAGGTCGTATTTGTTTGCAGGTTTCAGACAAGCTCAGATTAGTCTACTGCATTTAATTGGCCAAAAGAATATTCTAAAAAACAGTAGTGTAGTGCCTCCGCACTACTTGGTAACTTAGTAAAAAAAACTTGGTAACCAGAAACAAGTAGTTTTTTGCCTAAAAAAATATTACTTTTGTATATTGATAGATCCCACTAAACAAAAATTCTGCTGGTTAGCACGGCAATTCTCAAACGGCAGTTCATACATATTTAATCACACTTCGAGTTGACTGGTCGTATCAGTTTGTGTTGGCTGGCGTTGATTCATTTGCTTTGCTTCATGTTAGAGTAGCTCATATCAGTGCAGCACACTGGCAAGAGTGACAAGAGCCATTTTTCATAATTTACCTGTTTTGCAGTTTCGACACTTCTTCTTCTTCTCCTCCTAAGCCTGGTCGATTATTTATATCATTTCGAACGATGCAGGCTTTACACGTCGAACTTTGCCTGCTGAAGCATGTCAAGTTTCAGCAGTGCACCAGTGCTGCTGCTGCCGAATTGACAAGTCGACAGTACAGGTGCCATGGGTGGGTTGACTCACCAGTCTGGGTGGCTGGGTGAGCAGTAGTCCTCTGCTGTCCACTGCTGCCCCATCTCATGCGGGCACCCATTCGGGGACGCATCATTACGGCTTTATTGACTACACACACTCGCCCAGTCTGTCTCTAGTTTGCCTATCGAGCCTGTCCATCTACTACTATTACTACTACTCGACGGCGAATGGTGCGCGTGTGTCTGTCGGGACAGACATTGAGGACGACGATCACCACTGCCTTGGCTTCACCAGTGCCTTCTTTGTTTGACAGATTTAAAGTCTCAAGTCTCGTATCGAGATCGATTAGGCTTCCTCTTCCTCTCTTTCTCTCCACAGTAGTGGCCACTGAGCAAGCTCCCAACGGGACCAGGCAACACTGAACACTGCGCGCGCTGCTTTACGATGCAGCAGCAGCAGCAGCAACATCATGCCGATCTCCTCTGCGCCCTTCTCTTTGTGGCCAGGAGAGCACAGTGGCAAATATAAATGACCGTGTCTTCGATTGCTCCACCAAACATCGATGCGTCGCCCTCTAATGAGCCACTTGGCGGTCCCCTGTTTACTGCATCTGTGCGCGCAAACCAGCAATACCCAACGCAAACGCGTTCACATTTACTACCTCGATTGTTGTCGACTTTATCGGCGGTGCATTGCCCACTGTCCACCGTTTACGACTGAAGACTACCAGACTACACCACAGCCATATCAAAGAAAGTGCCCAGCAGTGAATGCACTGAATGAACTGAATGGGCAAAGGAGCCACTTGGTCTTGGTCTGCCTGCCTGCCAGCCAGCCCGCTTGATGCTATCGCCCGCCGATCAATGGGTTCTGCTCTGCTCTGCAGCGAACCTGGCACATCGCTCCAGTTTGAATCGATGCCTCCTATTATCAGACTGCATCTTCGTTCACAGAGCGTTCATTAGTTGGCCGAGCACTCGATGCTGAGGTGCGATAAGACCTGCTGTACGGCCAGGAGGACTGTGTTCACCCACAAACCGACGGACCGACCGGCACTGTCACTGGTCTCAGGCGGCACTTGCCTTTCTGGCTTTCCTTGCTGGTGCCTCTTCGCCTCACGTTCACCTTTGATTTGGCCCAGTGATGCTGCACCACCGATTGCCGCCTCGCCTGCCTTCTTCCAGGCCCGACGAATGGCACTTTTAATTTGGCTCACTCACTCACTTCCTCTCGAGGGACCGGGCAAGGGGCTCTGGCAGTATGCAGCGTGCACAGTAGTCGTCGTCCAAGCCAGCTCAGGCAAACTGTCTCGAGCATTGTTGGTCTGTGCCACTGGGCCACTACTGTGGCCCATTACTGGTTGCCTAATGCCAGTGCCAAAGCACCCTTTGCGGTATTTCGGTGCTTGTCTCCTTGTGTGTCCTCTCTGTGCTTAACTTTCTCTCTGTGTTTGTTTGCCTCAGTACAGCACTGCTGCCGCAGCTCATTCTTTCAACTTCTGCCATTGTTCTTTGCCTTTTATACTTTTACTGCTGCTACTGCTACTTTTATCAAGCTCACTCGAATTGTTTTAATTCAATTAATAACAACAATTATTCGCTGGCGTGCCACTTGCAGCCAGACACTGACAGATTCTTCAGAGGCAACTGAGAGACTGAGGGAGGTCGAGCAGTTTACCTCGTCAAACTCCGCTGGCCTAGGCCAGCAGCAGTCGTTGGGAGATGTGAGGGTTCTGCAGAGGGCGGCATTCCAGGGCGCATCTCGCCTCGTTCGGATCACTTTCCGATCCGGCGGACGGGTCGAGATTTATCTTTTTGCAGTGGCTCTTCTTGGCTCACCATCCCCGCACTAGCCGCCCTTTCATCAGTGTCGTTTTTTGTGCCCGCTTCTGTGCTACTCTCTCTTTCACTTTGAGGACGTCGTTGCCGCTGTCGGCGTTGGTTCGTTGCTTCTTTTCTCGCTCTTGCTGCAGCCTCGTCGGTGCCTTCGCCTTGTGGGCCTACCTAATGAGCTACTAATCTAGGCTTAAATTTTTAATAGACGACTCATTCACTAAGAGCAAGAGATTAGCAGCCTTCAACGGGGCAATGTTGGCAATTGGGAATCTCGATTTGTTGTCTCCGCTCATCGGACCGGCAGTTCCTGCCGCGGCTCGCATTTCCAGCACTGACACTGGCTGTGCACAGCACCAGTACCTAAAATGCTCCAAATCCCTGACAAATTAGAGAATGCTCTCTTTTCTCGATGGCCAATTCTCCTTCTTCTCTCTTCTCTCTCCTGTTTTTCCCTGTTACTTTGCCCGTACTGCCACGATGGCCTGTACCGAACTGCGCAGCCCGCGCTAATCTCGAGCACCGGCAACCGGGGGCGACCGAGCAGAGTCTCCGCTTACCCTCTCGAGGTGACTTTGTCGGCGCACTTTAGTCCGTAATTCCAGTAATTTGTAACTGGTCTCTCTGGTGCGCTCGCTGTGGTTTTCTCTAACCACTTGCCCTCATGCTGCGAGGGAACTCACTGCCATTGTGTGTGTGTGTGTGTGCAAACACGCCAATTTGAACTCGAGGAATGACGAAGGCCCTTGCTGGCGATGACAAGCAAATGGATTAGGCTCTCCATCTCTCTCCTTCATTCTCCACCCGAGCAAGCGACATGACGCGAGGCACATTGCTCAGTTGGCAGGCACCGGCACAGAATCGGACTGTCATGCCTTGCGGTTAGCAGTTAGTCCTTTGCATCTCTCCTTTATCTTTCCCTTTCCTCTCATCTGACCAACACTTGTGAAAGAGATTGTGCATTATACTATTTACCTTGTGATGCAATAAAAGTGTTTCAGCTCTGTCGACAGTCACCTACTGATTCTGCATTCTGATAAGGATTGGATTCGGTGTTTGCTTAGCAACGGCGATATACTGCGCTGTTGAACAGCAGAGTGGGATGGTGGGCACTGCTGTTTGGTGTTCGGCATGCATCCTTTCGATCAATCATTGGGCTTTATGAATTAATGAATCAGTGTGCTGCACCGAGCGGGCAATGTCGGGTGCAGAGAGCGGGCGCGCACCGCTGTTGTGTGGCGGCACTACCGAGCATCTTCGCAGTGAGTTGCGCCTGCATGTGTCGTGCCCTTTCGCGGCACTTGTCAACACACTATTAATGAACACTGTGCCCTTCTCCTTTTCTGTAGCCTTTTATTTGCTCAAAGATTAATTGCCTCCATCTTCAGTGCTCTCCTTTACTGCCAATCGCTGCCTATGGCTGGCTCCTATGGCTGCGATTTGGTTCGCTTCCAAACACTTGGCCAATTGATTGCCACTCTCTGCCTTTGCCTTCTATACAACAAAAAAACCTGCCACCGGGTGAGCAGTCGTGCTGAATGAGTAGGCTGTCTTCAATGGCACTGCTCTTCAGTCCTCTCACCTTTGCCCTGATGTATCACCATCACTGAATGCCACTTGTGCTTAGTTCCGGGCACTGGAATCGACAATGGAAAGACATTCGATTCAAATGCAAATCATAAGTAAACACATGCATACATACTGTCAACAGTTTGCCATTTGAGCAATGCAAGTCGAACAACTCTGCCGCTGTACACTTGTCGCCGCATTTCTCTATTCAGTTTATGGAATTATTAGCGACAAGATTGCCTTTATGTGCCAATATTGATTTCTTGGGCAATTATTCAGTCAGTGTGCATCTAATTTTTGAAAAGCTTTACAATCTGCATACAATCTAGCATTTACTGCGCGCTTCGCTTTAGCGAAGGGAAACGTCAAGAGTAGATCGCATTCACTCTGCACTGCACCGCACAGTGCACCCACAGTTTTACCCGGTCATCGAGGGGCTTCGTGTGTACCGTTTTCATTGTGCATAGTGTTTCGTAGTGGTTCAGGGTGTCTCGATTTCAGCAAACTCGCTCGTCGAACGGTCTGTTTGCTTTGCTCTCTTACTCTCTCACTTTGGCACTGTAGCAGCATTATTTACATTGAGGATTATTGTCGCTTGTTTGTTTGCTCGTACCTGCCTCTATCACTGCACTTGCTGATCGAGATCTGATTGGCTCTCCCTCTCTTTCACCAAGTCTTGCTCTCGAACTGGGTGCCGCGCTTCACCGCCACACTGAGCCCACTGAATGGGTCTGAATGGGCCTGTTCGCTGTACATCACATTCACTTTCCTTTTCTTTTTTTTCTTTTTTTTGAATGACACTGGCTCCCTCGCCTCGCTTATCGATACATTTCTGGGCACTCGATTCTCTGGCACACACACACACACACTCAGACAATGGCAGCGAACGTCGGCATCATCGGCTCATCATTCTCTCTATCGCAGTGAGCCGCACTTGCCTTATCCTCTGCCTTAAGCTGCTTACTGAATGCACGTCTCGCCTACCTCGCTTTCTCTCTCGTGCCGCATCCATCGATCGCACGAGTCGATTGTAGGCAAAGGAAAGGGACACATCTTTGTGCTCTGACCAGTCGTCCGTCAGTCTCCCTTGTTCGCCTGAACCCTTTATCGCCTCTGTCCTCTGTCCTCTCCATTCCGTTTCTGTTTTCTTTGGGCTTAATTAGCGTCAATTAATTATATTGCTGGGCAAGCAGCGTGCAGCCTTGTGCAGCCAGTGTCAGTGCCGGCTCTAGCCTAGTGGCCGTGCACCCGTGAATGCTCTGAATGGAGTCAATTTGTTTGATTTGCACTTGCTTGTTTACACACGCACTTGTGTCTCACTAAAGCGGTGGCTATTATTCAATATTAATGGCCATTAACGGGCATCACGATTAGTGCCTGCAGTGCCTGCACTCTACACACGCTAAATGGTAACAGTGCCCATGCTTTCTCACCCAAAGCGCCTGCCTGTCCTGCTATGGCAACATTGTAGATTGGGCAATATTGAGATACATTGTCGGCTGGCTTCTTCTCATGTTGTGGCCTACCATTTCGCTGCGTCGTTCACTGTGCTGTCATGGCCAGCACAACTCAACTGACCACCGTCCGGCGCACATGTACTATCTCCTTTGTTCCCACAAGCAAATGAACTGCTGCTGCTGCTGCACCGGCGATTCACAGCGACGGTGCTGCGGTCGAGGGCAAGCTCAGTTCACTTGGAGCACTTTTAATACGATTAGCTTCAGCGCTCTCCGACTGGGGCGCTCCTCATCTGACACCGATTTGCGGCGACGTCAACCAATCTCTGCAACCCATCGATTGCCCTTTGCCTCGATCGACTCCATTCTCGAGCAATTGCCTTGCTGCTCACTCTTTAATTTGCCTACCAGCCGAACAGTTGTGTCACCTAATTGCGATGCCTAGTGAACTGTGTCACCCACCGGACGATTCGCTGTCGTGCACTTGACAGCTAAATTGCTCCACTCGCCTTTACGAATCGGGCGCCCATTCCTTCGCCGTCTCAACCACTACACACCTGCGTCACCTGTGTCTCCACTGCAGACATGTGGGAGCGTCTTCTTCGCCGGAGATCACACTATTGTTGACTTGTCGACAACAAAACAGTGGACTTCTTGGGGTACCGCTGCTGCTGTTGAAGGCTCACACCAGTCAAGTCACAAGTTTGAAGATCATCACAAACTAGCTTTTGCTCGCTTCTTTTTTCCCCTCCTCTGAAACCAAATCGCGTTATAGCAGGAGCCTTTTGAATCTGGTAAAGCCGATTTAAAATTGTATCTCATTTTGTGTCCAATGGCGGCTATGTGTGGGACAGTGAGGAGGAAAACTACTCACTTTTGTTTTTGTCAGTCTGTGAAGGAAACACTACTAGTGCACTACCATTGCAGTCCAGTGCTTTTCGCTGCTCTCTTCTTCTTCTTCTACTTCTGCACCCTCACCCTAATTCGTCCTCTTCCGCCGGGCGCCTACCACTATCTGTCGTCAGAGTGAAAGCCCTCAGTTTTTTCAGCAGGAGCATCGCCAGAAGCGCAGCCTCCATGTGAGAAAGACGTGGACTGCTCGTCGTCTCATCCTCTCTCAGTAGTAATGTTCGGCTCTTGTTTCCTTGTGCCCGTTGTCTGCTGGTTCCTTGCTATTTTTACCGCTTAATCTTCTTAGCTCTCAAAACGAAGCAGGGAACGATTGCTTGATTCGAGTCGCTTGTTTTCTCATTTCTCTCCGTCGAGATAGTTTCCTATTAAAATGATAATCTCGCGCGCGCTTTCTCTCTCTCTCTCTCTCTCTCCTCGGCTACACACTTTCCCGAGTGCCAACTGCTGTTGCTGCTGTTCTTGCCGATGTTGCTGTCGTTGCTGTCTTTGCCGCCGTAGCAGTACTATCACAGGAGAGTGTATCCACTTGAGTTTCACTTGCAATCCCTTCCCCGGTCAGTGCGCCTCAGTCGTTTCCGCGCTCGCGGACTGCCGTGTACCGGATCCGTAGTGAGCAGCGGTGTGAGTGCATGGACGAAGTTGCTTGGTGGTGAACGCGTCCGAAGGTTGGACTTGTCTGCTGAAGGGGAGAGCACATTGGCAGAGCGGGACAATGTTGACGCCAGCACAGCGACAGTCTTGCACAGTGTTTTGCGCGGCGCTACCGTTTTGACCGAGTCGATTTGCAATTAATGGCTCGTTCGCACCGCTGCCTGCCTGCCACTTCTCTGCAAATTAATTGACTTGCGGTTTGTTGGGGACATTTTTCAAATTCTTGCCATGTCCAAAAGGTAGCAGAAGTAGTACGCAATATGAGCCGACAATGTGGCCAAGGGTTCAGGCTCTGGTGGATGCCTTCACACCTAGTGAAGTCCTTTTAATTACCACGATGGCGTTCACAATTTTCTGAGTTATTGAGTGGCGAACGAATGGCCAATGAAATCGATACATTACGCTGTTGTTCACTGGCCATTATTGGACGTGTGTGTGTGACCTGCGCCAACAGTTTTGCTGTTGTTCTCATTAGTGACATAACAAATCGGTGGCAATGATGTACAAAGTCGGGCACCTTTCCTTCAGCTCAGCTTCTATTCGAATTTTGTTATGACTTGAGCACGCGGCTGTGACTGCTGCTGCTTTGGTGTCGGTGCCTTCACTGTGAAGGATCGATTCATCACAGCGCCTTGACAGTTGGCCAGATTCAGACATTCTCATGTCACGTTCGCCCCGTGACTCGATCACATTCCTCGCTCTCACTCCAAGAGTGTTCTTTTGTCTGCTGCACTGTTTTGGACCGAGTGTTTGCTGACTGCAGCTCACTGAAGAATTGATTTCATGCTTCGCTGGCCCAGTTACAAGTGTACGCGCGCTCCACCGATCGACTCGTGCGAACTTCAACCCATTTTGATTGAATGTATATCGCCCTTTTAATTATTGCACCCATTTACCGGTGGTGGTAGTGGTGGTCGCACTTTTCATTTTTGCCCCTTTTTGTATGCTTTTGTGTGACAAAACGTGCCCCTTGCTGCTTCTACTATTCTACAACTACCTTCCCCACAGTAGTGGTGGCTTCTTGAGTGAGTGAAGTGCACCGGGAACTGAGGTGCTGTGAGTCTGCTAGTCATTCTCTTGTCAGTAGTGGAGTGTACAGTAGTCGAGTGGCGTGTTTAGTTATGCTAATCGACTTACTCTAATTCCTCTTGTCCCCTATCTCACCGACACCGGCAACTTTTGCTTTTCGCTAGCCTAGTCCTAGTCCATTGTTCTTCCACTCGCTCATTGCTGGACTGCCAATTAAGTTCACGATGTGCTGTTCTGTGTTTTCAACTGTACAGTGTTCAAGGTGTTTGCTCATCAATGCGATAATTACCATTTGGTTATGCTAATCACATTTGCATATGGTCTTCTTGGCCAGCTTGTTCGCGAGACATTCAGTTCATGGCCGATTCTGTTCGACTGTTTGTCTTTCATTCGCGACTCGCATTCACTACACTACGCTGTTGACCAAGAATACACAAAGACATCCTTCTCATTTGCATTATTCTGCGTCTTCATATTAGCGCTTCTATTTGCCAGGAGATCTTTGTCAAAATGTGATTAGCCAGCACCTAATAGCCTAGTCGGTGGCGCTATTGTATTTGACGATTTTTTTTGTTCATTTACTCTAACTTGTTATCATCAGTGACGTTTTCTCAATCTCTGCATAAATGACTGCCTAACGCCTGACGCCTACCGTTTACCACTGCCATTCTATCAGATTAATAGCGGCCACATGCTGCACTGCCAGTCTAGGTCTAGTCTGCCTAGTAGGGGAGAAAGATGGTCTTATCAGATGGCACCGTACTGATGATTAGCGCCTGATTGCACTGGTTTTACTCCAGCAGACTGAGCGGATTGTGAACTGACGAAGCGATCCTTCATCTCTGCCTTTGCACAGTCCAGTTGATGACGGTTTCGGGCACTGGCATTTTTCGCCACACTTTCGGTAATGTCTCCGGCACACTGACTAGGACTTTGAGTACTAATCTCGCCTCAGTGGCCTATCTCTTCATCTCTCTCTCTCTCTCTCTCTCTCTCTCTCTCTCTCTCTCTCTCTCT
>JAALOO010000238.1_pt1 | contig 51070 bp, 48 predicted proteins | sample 7257641 | NCBI WGS metagenome assembly JAALOO01 (sample SAMN14085613, study PRJNA598686) | mite metagenome | biome: ENVO:01001000; feature: ENVO:01001002; material: ENVO:01001226; isolation source: single female mite from University of Michigan culture on fish food culture... ...
GTTCTAAACGGTTCACAAGGAGTGTCTGACGGGCAGTACCCGTACCAAAACGCACAGAGAAGGTCTCATCGGGCTTATATTCCAAACCGAAGGATTCCGTGAAGTATCCTGGGGCCATAAAATTAGATAATGTATCTGATACTATTTCTCGTCCAAGTTCATCATCGAACTTATACTTATAACCAACGTCAAACTGCGATTCAAAAGTGAGTGAGAAATAAAGCGCCCAGCTTTTTGATAGCTTATAAGCGAGCTTGTTATCCCAGAAGATACGGTCATTGTTCTTCTTAGCTAACTGTCCTTCATTACGTACAATACCATACTTCAAATCAATTTCGGTCGTGAATTGAAAATTGTTTTTGTTGTATTCAGATTTATGCCAGCCCAAAAGACCTGCTGCAACGGAGTTCACCCCCCCAGCGTTCCAGTTCCCGCTAAAAGCCGCCTGATTAGCATTAAGCCCCAGCTTCGTCCAATGCTTCCAGTAATCTACTTCCAAATCCAAGTTTGGTATCGGAACGATAATATTATTTAGTTGGTTTACCGGAGCCTCGGTTTGTTCGACAATATTAGTGTCTGGCCTTGCACGCAATTCCTTAAGGTCAACCTGTGCGTAAGCAACTCCTACACTGAGAGTTGCATAAAGTGCAAAAAGTACAATTAGTCTATTAAACGTCATGTTTTTAATTATTAACTTCTAAATCTAAATCCGGCAGTTTCGGTAAATAGCGCAAGTTAGGATTTAATTTAAATATTTCATACTTACTTCTTATGTAAGAAGACAACTCATAAGATGTCGCCATGGTAACAAAAGCATAGCTTGGACGAAAGTTGCTCATAAAATTGCGAAGCTCATCACCGGTAAGTCCTGTGGTAGAGCTAACCAATTCGCGTGTAAATTTGGAGTCTATTACATTATCCTCATACTCGCGCTGCATAAGCTTTGTAAATCTTCGTGCGTTCTTTCCTTCTTTGCTCAACATGTTAAAGATTGAACCAATACTGATACCTGCCCCTGTCGGACCTACACTAAATACGGATCCAGGATCAGCAAGCTTGTACGCCTTGTTATACTCCTCCCTTCGCTGCGCTAACACCTGCTCGGGAGACTTCCTAGCAAAAACATCAACTTGCGCAATATATATGGAGCTCCGTTGCAGATACACCAATAACACTTTCTGATCATTGTACACCAAGGTGTCAGCATCAAATCCGTCTTTGGATGATATCAAAGTATCACCAGCTGCCACAGCGATTCCAAATTCGCCCCTTACGTTGTTGTAGGTGTTTGCTTTAGATTCGATATTCTTTATAAACACACTACCAACTCGTTGCCCTGTAGCTTTATCAAAGACTATGCCTTGAATCTCACTCGTCTGTGCACGGAGCTCGCCACGGCCACTTAACAAAAAACAGAAAAATATAAAATAATGTAAAAACTTCACGTTTATAAAACTACAGCAAAGACGTCAATTTTTCCAAATTTTAACACCTTTTAGTTTTTTACTTGCTGATCACTAACATCTGACCGAGCGATAGATCTTGGGAAGTTAAAGAATTGAGAGATTTGATCTGTTCGACAGATACACCATATGTCTGGGCGATACTTACTAAAGTATCTGAACTTTTTACCTCATGAATTATCATGGCAACAGCACTCTTGATCTGCTCGGGTTCCTCTTCTGGCTCATCGACCTCTTTGGTGTGAATAATCTCCTCCACTTTCTCCTCTCGTACTTCTTTTGCCACATATGAGGATTCCAAACGATCATATTTATCTAGCCCGTAACGCTCAATAAGATCTATTAACAGTTGTGGGTAGCGTGGATTGGTGGCATAGCCTGCATCCTTCAGGCCACGTGCCCATCCTTTATAGTCATCTTTGTCAAGTGTAAAAAGCTTCTCATAGCGCTTACGCAATAGAAACTGACTATGATCTTCGAAAGATTGTTCAGGGTTTTGGTATACACGGAAACAGTCATTAAGCTGATCATCTGGCCGGTTTACCGATTTACCATTCCAAGTACCTCCACATTTTATACCGAAATGGTTATTTGCGTTTACAGCCAAGTAACTATTTCCATTTCCTGATTCCAGTAGCGCTTGGGCTAACTTGATACTTGCAGGTATGCCATATTCGTTCATTTCGGCAATCGCAATATCTTTATACCGTTCTATATAACTTAATCCAGAGCTAGAAATTCCTCCTTTAGAACTTGTCGTACCGATGGAGGAAGAAGATTTACCTTTACCTGATTGTAGCACAGCCGATTTTCGCGAGGCACAGGACCCTAACCCCAATAAGAATATACCGAGTATTAGAAATACAATATTTCGTTTCATTTAAAGCATTAAACGTTGACCGATGGAAAGGTTGGCAGAGCGAAGATTATTTTGATTCTTGAGCTTCTGTATGGTCGTGCCGTAACGTTTTGCAAGCTCAGAGAGCGTATCTCCTTTTCTGACCACATGAGTGTTTGTTTGGTTAAGATTGATTCCTGAATCTTTCGTTTCCATAGAGCGCAGCAACATATCTTCTCCAGCAGAAGGGCCATTAGCGGCAATCATAGGTTCCACTAGTTGCTCCTTATCAGCGACATTATCGTACTGATGGAGGTCGTAGCGATTGATGATCTGGATAACTTTTGCCGACCAGCTTCCCGCTTCGGAATACCCCGAGCGCGCTATGCCTGCGATCCAGCCTCTATAATCACCTTTTTTCTGTGTTTTGAAAAGTTTTGCTGTTGCTTTTCGACGTTGCAGTAGACCTACAAAGTCTTCATAGGAATCGTCGGACCCTCCGTAGCCTTTGTATGCTGAGCGTATTTTTTTGCTGTTGTTCTTACCCTTAATACCGAAATGATTGTTTAAGTGCCTCGCCAGTTTACTATTTCCGTATGCACTTTCATGAAAAGCGACTCCTAAAATTACAGAAGCGGGTACTCCTGTTTCGATCATCAGTTGCTGTGCCATATCCTTATGTTCAGCAATATAACTACTTGGTGAAAATTTCTGTGCAAACGTAGAGGTCGCAACAAATAAAATCAACAGCGTGGCAATACAATTACCCAGTCCTGTCTTACGCATATTTTTCCTTTTAGTTCAACAATTACTTTTTGCGTAGCACAAAAAGCCCGTCTCTAATCGGCAAGATCAGCTTTTCAACCCGATCATCGTTTGCCAGTGTTTGATTGAGCTCCAGGATTGCTTTTGTTTGGTTGTCTGGGTTTTCTAGTAAAACCTTTCCTTTCCATAGTACATTGTCGATCAAGATCAACCCTCCTGAAACTGTTCGTTCTATCAGTTGCTGAAAATAATACAAGTTGCGTTTTTTATCGGCATCAATAAAGACAAGATCAAACTCACCTTGAATATCTTTGATGATCTCCGCCGCATCACCGATATGGTAGTTTATTTTTTTACCATATGGGGAGGCGTCAAAATACCCTTGCACACGCTCCTGTTGTTCTTCATTTATATCTATTGTATGGAGCTCTCCATCTTCAGAAAGACCTTCGGCCAGACACAAAGTGGCATAGCCCGTGAATGTTCCAATCTCAAGCGCCCGTTTGGGACGAACCAAGTGTGACAACATCGAGAGTACTCTTCCTTGAAAATGACCCGATAACATGTGCGGCATTGTTTCCCTCAAATAGGTCTCCCTATTGATCCGTTTTAGCAACTCGTTTTCGGGATCACATGTTCCTTCCAAATAGGTATTTAACGTGTCCTGATTTTCAAACATCGTCACAAAAATATAAAGTCAACTGATAAAGTAAAAAAATTTAACACATATTAAATTGCTGTAGCCGGATTGCTAAAAAACCAAAAGAGCCCTTTAATGGTGTTCAAAGGACTCTTTTGGGGGTAATTTTTAACTAATATAGTGTCGCAGTGATGAGTCTCAAAAATTCCGATCGTGTAACATCATTTTGGAAAGCACCAGTGAAGGCAGAAGTTGTCGTGACCGAATTTTGCTTTTGTACACCACGCATCGCCATACACATATGCTTGCATTCTATAACTACCGCAACACCTGCGGGATTAAGAGTGTTTTGTATGCAATCACGGATTTCATTTGTTAGGCGTTCTTGCACCTGCAAGCGGCGCGCATAAGCATCCACTACACGTGGAATTTTACTTAAGCCAACGATGTGGCCATTTGGAATATAGGCGATATGTGCTTTGCCAAAAAAAGGAAGCATATGATGTTCGCATAACGAATACACCTCAATATCTTTAACAACAACCATTTGGCTGTATTCTTCTTCAAACATAGCCCCTCGTAAGATCTGCGCGGCATCTACGTCGTAGCCATGCGTTAAATACTGAAGTGCTTTGGCAACGCGCTCAGGTGTCTTGGCTAACCCCTCTCTAGTGGGATCTTCTCCTAAGGCACGAAGTATGGTTGGGTAGTGAGAGGCGATATCGTCAACTTGCTTTTGATTATATTTATCGATTTTAACATATCCGTCTTGTTCTTCGCTATCCAAAGATGTTATTTTGCTCATTGTATTCTGGTATAAAGTAATTTAGCCCCTTTTCTGGGGTTTATTATAGTGCCGAATATTCTCGCCTTATGCCTATTAAAGGGGCACAAGATCATCTTTTTATTCTCCGAAATATTCGACGTAATTATTCTCCGTTTCGGTCAGTTTCACGCTATGTAGCTGGACGTTTTGTTCTTCGAAAAGAGGTTTCAGCTCCTGAAATATGGCTATAGCTATAATTTCTGTTGAAGCTTTTTTGCCTTGCATAAAATCTACGTCCAGGTTGATGTTTCTGTGATCCAACTTGTTAACTACGTTGGTTAATATAATTTGCTTCATTAATTTCAGGTCGATAAGAAAACCCGTTTCAGGATTCACCTGCCCTTTGACAGTTACAAATAACTCATAGTTATGACCATGCCAATTCGGGTTGGAGCAATTCCCAAAAACCTCTTCATTTTTCTCTTGGGACCAGTCTTCACGATAAAGCTTATGTGCCGCGCTAAATCTTTCGCGCCTTGTGATATAGATCATAATACAAAGATAGGGCATAATTATTTAATTTTAGTATCTTCATCGTTCAAACGTTTTTACAACACGATGGACATTTTAGTTGTTGCTGCTACACGGGAAGAAATCGCGCCCTCGCTGGGTTTTTTAAAAGATCATAATATTCGTTTTTTAATTTCAGGTGTAGGCATGATGCAAACGGCTTTTAGTTTAGCTGGGGTACTGCAAGAAAAACCGGCAGATCTTATTCTACAAGTGGGTATTGGGGGGATATTAGATCCCGAAGCTGAGCTCGCTCAAATCTACCAAATTACCACCGATGAAATTTTTGATTTCGGTAGCCAGGACAACGATAAATTGTTAACCATGGAGTCTCTTGGACTGGCCAAAGGCCAGTTTGGCGAACGTAGACCCGTTGGAGTCACGCTTCCCAAAGTAAAACTAGCTCACGGCATTACGGTAAACACCGTTCACGGTAACAGCAGTAGTATACAATCGCTTCATGCACGTTACAACAATCAATTGGTTGAATCCATGGAGGGAGTCGCAGCATTCTACGCTGGTGAGCGAACACAAACGGATGTTCTGCAATACCGCGCAATATCCAACTATATCGAACCCAGAAACAGAGAAAATTGGGTTATTGGTCCTGCAATAACCAACCTGAATGAGTTCCTGCAACAGATCATTGATGGTCTTGCTTAATCGTCTAGATAAAAATATGATAAGATCTTATCAAAATATGACACTATTAGCCGCTTTTTGCGGGAATACCGTTACGAAATATCAAGAAATTATAGTAGTTTTGCGATATTCAAAACAGACACAATTTTACAACTGATGAGAGAAATACAATTCAGAGAAGCGCTTCGCGAAGCAATGAACGAAGAAATGCGTAAAGATGATAAAATATTCTTGATGGGCGAGGAAGTCGCTGAGTACAATGGCGCATATAAAGTTAGCCAGGGCATGCTTGAAGAATTTGGCGCAAAGCGCATTATCGACACGCCTATTGCTGAGCTAGGTTTTGCAGGTATCGGAGTAGGTGCCGCGATGAATGGGTTAAAACCACTTATCGAATTCATGACATTCAACTTCTCATTGGTCGCCATAGATCAGATTATCAATGCCGCAGCAAAAATCCGTCAAATGAGTGGCGGACAGTTCTCTTGCCCTATTGTGTTCCGAGGTCCGACTGGGAATGCGGGTCAACTTGGTGCCCAACACTCACAAAACTTTGAGAATTGGTACGCAAATACACCTGGATTAAAAGTTGTTGTTCCTTCGAATCCATACGATGCAAAAGGCCTTTTAAAATCCTCTATCATAGATCCAGATCCAGTAATTTTTATGGAATCTGAAGTAATGTACGGAGATAAAGGACAAGTCCCTGAAGAAGAATACTACTTACCGATCGGTAAAGCACATACAATCCAAGAGGGTACAAACGTAACGATTGTTTCTTTCGGGAAAATGATTCCTCGTGTTGTCATTCCAGCTGTTCAGGAATTGGAGAAAGAGGGTATTAGTGTTGAACTTATTGACTTACGTTCAGTTCGTCCTATTGACTATCCTGCAATTATTGAATCGGTTAAGAAAACAAACAGACTTGTTGTTGTCGAAGAAGCTTGGCCGCTGGCATCCATATCTTCGGAAATTGCTTTTAAAGTACAAAAAGACGCTTTCGATTATTTAGACGCGCCGGTAATCCGTGTAACTTCGGCTGACGTACCTTTGGGATACGCACCAACACTGGTCGAAGCCGCGCTTCCAAGTGTTGCTAAAGTTGTTAAAGCAGTAAAAGAAGTTTCGTATTTAAAGAAATAAACTTAAAAAACATTTTTAAAAGGCCTTTTCTAATCGTTAAGGCCTTTTTTTTGTAAAATGACAGCCGGTCGCCTGTAGAACGAATAAATTTTCTTTGTTCGTCCACAATTTCTGGAAATTCCTTATCTTCACCAGCATAAACTAAAATCCCAGATGAAAATTTTTTTTGTAGCTGCTATTGCAATGTTTGTGGGGCTTACCTGTTATGCACAAGATGCAGTAGAATTTAAACTTAACCCAGATATTGGAAAAACACAACAATCGACAATGGTTATAAAGACGGACATTGACAGCCCGCAACCGGTCGTCATGGATGTGAATATGAATACATCATCCGCTTCAACAAAAATTGAAGAAGGGAATATCGTCTTTGAAACAACGATCAATAGTGTAAAAATGGATATGCAATCGGGGATGGAAACAGTAAGCTACAACTCCCAGGAAGCGTCCACAGATGAGACTGCAAAATTAATCGACAACCAATTCAGACCTCTTATCGGACAAAAAATAATAGCCTCTGTAAGTCCTAAAGGCAAAACCTTAGATATCATCTTGCCAGATGTTGGTGATAATACACTAAGCACTTCAAATTTTTCAAATCAATTTCTTGAGTTCCCTGAACATGCTATTTCTCCTGGAGAATCCTGGACATCATCAACGGAGGTTGAAGATAATCCAGTTATGGCAAAAATGGAGTTAAATAATACGTTCAAAGAGATAACTGATAAAGGATATGTAATAACGTATACTGGTACTCTTTTAGACCCTCAGGGCAAGCAAAGTGGGGCGGTTGAAGGAGAATATCTTTTGGACACAAAAACCTTTATGCCCGTCTCTAGCAAGTCGGTTATCCAGATGGAAATGATGGGCGCAAAAATAACCTCAACGGTCGAGGTTATGGTGAACTAGCTCGCGGACACAAATTACCCAATAAAATAAAACCCCGTCTAAAAAAACGGGGTTTTATTTTATTTTAGTAGCTATTTAAGCGTTAACTTCCGATTGGTACTGTTCGGCTGATAATAAACCGTCAAGATCTGCTGCGTTCTTTAATTGTACGCGGATAATCCAGCCCTCACCGTAAGGATCGTTGTTCACCAGCTCTGGCGCAGCATCGATTGCATCATTTACTTCTAATACTGTTGCTGCAACTGGCATAAACAAGTCCGAGACTGTTTTCACGGCTTCCACCGACCCGAAAACTTCATTTGCCGCAACTTCTTCGCCAACGGTGTTAATATCTACGAAAACAATATCTCCTAGTTCGCGCTGTGCGAAATCGGTGATCCCAATAACCGCTTGGTCACCTTCAACACGAATCCATTCATGATCCTTTGTGTATTTTAATTCTGCTGGAAAATTCATATGTCTTTAGTTTCTTCAAAAATATAACTATCCTTTGATATAAACAAAAATTAAACATTTTCAGGCAAACGAGTGTCTTGCCCATTCTTTTGGGACTAATTACGTACTTTAGGGCTATGAATCTACAAATAGAGAACCTTTACAAGCTGGTACAAAAACCCTCCCGCACTATAATTGGCTTGATGTCTGGAACTTCTTTAGATGGGCTAGATATCGCCTTATGCACTATTAACGGTAGTGGAAAACAGAGCAACCTCCATCTAGAAAAATTTATAACCTTAGATTACCCTACAGATTTTCGTAACCGGGTGCGAGAGGTGTTTGCAAAAAGAGAAATAGACCAACAAGTTCTCTCAGGACTCCACGCGTATATTGGTACGCTCCATGGTCAGATGGTGAACACCGCTCTTAAAAAATGGGCTATACCCAACGATACTGTTGATTGTATTGCAAGCCATGGGCAAACCGTTTATCATGCGCCACAACGCTTAACGGGCGATATAACATTTCCGAACAGCACATTGCAAATCGGCGATGGCGACCACCTTGCTGTGGCAACAGGGATAATAACCTTATCGGATTTTAGACAAAAGCATATTGCCTATGGGGGGGAAGGGGCGCCTCTTGCAGCATATGGGGATTATCTTCTTTTTACCAATCTTACCCAGAATAGGATTCTTTTAAATATTGGCGGTATCTCCAATTTCACATTTCTTCCCTCGGAACAAAGTGGTAAGCAGGCCTATGCTACGGATCTAGGGCCGGGGAACACGATGATGAATCAATTTGCTTTAACATATTACGGACGTGAAATGGATATAGACGCACAGATCGCCCGAAGTGGTGTCATTCACCAGCAGCTATTGTCTACACTCTTGGAGGAGCCGTTTCTTAAGCAAGATTTCCCAAAAACAACGGGCCCCGAGCTTTTTAATCTTGATTATTTAAAACAAGCTCAACAGCGTTCGGGGACCTCACAAATTGCAAATGAAGACATCATGGCGACTTTAAACAAGTTTTCGGCACTAGCAATTGCCCAAGGAATACAACAGGCCACAAAAGAGATAAATCAATATACAGTTTACGTATCTGGGGGAGGTTTACACAACAGCTTATTACTAGAACACATCTCTCAGGCATTACCGGGCGTTGAGGTGACCTCTTTTTCTCAGCTAGGTCTTAACCCAGACGCGAAGGAAGCCTGTCTATTTGCACTTCTTGCAAATGAAACCCTAGCGGGTACGCCAAGTAATGTCAGTACCATTAAAGACTCTCCGGCGGTCTGCATGGGCAAGCTAAGCTTTCCTTACTGATCAAGAGCTTGGTGGATATAGCGTTTAAAAGGATAAAAACGTTTTGCTATTGAAACAATATGTTGTAGGGACTTTGCTCCGATCAGTTCTTTATCACTTATAGACTGGTATAGAATGAAGCTCTTGAGTTTTAATAGTTCAATATTTGGATCTTCTGCAGTATACCCAGCGGGTGGTCGTTTTAATTTATCGTCTTTGGAGAGATCCTCGACATTCCACCCTCCTTCGAGCAGGGCTTCATCCAAATCTTTACGGTTGTAATCTATTTCTTGACGTATGGCGTCCAAATGAAGCTTTCCGGGACGCCAGTAACCCGCTGCGAAAAAGCTCTTTCCTGGTTCTATGTGGAGATAATATTCCGGGCCTTCTAGTTTTCTACCGTCGATAGAAATTCCTGCGGAAAACCATGTTTTATACGGCGTTTTATCTTTAGAAAAACGTGTGTCGCGATAAATTCGAAATAAACAACGTCCCGGCTGTATATCGGTATTAATATGCGGATCAAACTCCGAAAGCGCCACAATGATTGCCGAGATATAATCTTTTACATTAACTAGCGCATGGTCATACTGCTCACGCTCTTTTTGAAACCACTCTCGGTCATTATTAACCTTTAGTTCCTTTAAAAAGTCCATCGTCTGTTCTAGTATCTTCATTTTAAAAAGAATTTTAAAAAGATGTATGCGAGTGGTGCTGCCATAAGCAAACCATCAAATCGATCCAGCAATCCGCCATGTCCAGGTAGAATACTACCCGAATCTTTAACGCCGAGGTTCCTTTTCAGCATCGATTCCACCAAATCGCCTATTGTACCAAATACGCCAATAATTAATGCCAAGATTACCCAGTGCAGGGTGCTAAGCTCAGGAAAATAACGCGCCAAATTAATGCCAGCAACAACAGCGAGCACGATTCCTCCAAGAAATCCTTCCCAGGTTTTATTCGGAGATATCCTTTCAAAAAGTTTGTATCGTCCAAAACTTCTTCCTGCAAGGTAGGCTCCCGTATCATTTGTCCAGAGCAATATTAAAAACCCAAGCGGAATATATCCATTGTAAGTTCCGGACAAGAAACCAAGGGAAATAAAAAAACAAAAAGGGATCGCGGTATACAATAAACCAAAGAGTGTATAGGCGACATCGTTTATCGGTTGTCCCTCGTTACGAAACAGAGCTCCTATATACGTAAAGAGTACGAGAATGATACACAACAGGAGGCTACTGGTAGGTAGCACATCTAAAAGCACAAGTCCCGTCGTTGCTGTTCCCAGAACGGCGCAAAGCAAACCATAAAACCGTAAAGGCTTAACCTCCGGGGTAGCAACCATGCGGTAAAATTCGTGCGCACACATTCCCGCCATGAGCACGAAAAATGATACAAAACTATACTGACTCCATAAGACGGCACCAATTAGTACGAGAATAAAAAAGAAGCCAGTTATTGCCCTAGTCTTCATCAATCGGATTTATACTTTCATTCCCTAATAGGTCCCTCGCTGCATCTAACTGCCCATCTTGTACGTATAGCTCAACCTTTCCAAACTTGAAGGAGGAGTCCTGCTTGTTTATCAAAACACCAACAATACCATTTTCTTCCAACACTTGTTTTTCTAACAGCGCAGAAAGCTCATCTGTATGCGTATTTAATTTAGTCCAACCTTCCGGCATATCTTTTTTTACTTTGTGTGTATCGGTACATTGCTATTCCTAGCAAAATGCTAAAAATTAAGCTCCCAAGATACGCAATTATTGAATAAGAAAACCCTTCACTTACAAACTCCTCATAACTCTTACCTTTCCGTGTATAGAAAAATGCTGCTACAACCACGCTAGCATTATTTAAAAAATGCACAAAAATAGGTACCCAGATGTTACCTGTCCAGAACAATAAATATCCTAAAAACACGCCAAGCATCATCCGCGGAAAGAACCCGTAAAACTGTAGGTGTATAGCACTAAAGATGATACCGACTACCCAAATAGAAAGATGTATATTACCAAAAATTCGCGTAAATATATTTTGTAAAGCCCCTCGAAAAAAGAACTCTTCGGCAACTCCAGGTAGTACTGCAATAACCAGTAAATTAAGCAGCAACTTATCGATCGAACTTACCATAATAATACTCGCTGTGATTGCCGATGCGTTATCTTCTTGCGCGCGCATCCACTGCTCGAGTTGCTTTAGTCCGCCGGGAAGAGACATCTCCATATTCCACTGGCTTATTAAATCCATAAAGGGTATAAATGCAATCATGATTGCCACTCCGCCTAAATAATTTCTCCAATCGGTAGTTCGCTGTGCGGTGTAAAATTCCACCTCTCGGTTGGTTCTTTGCAACCAAATGACGGGCAGTAAAAATGTGCCAATAGAGCCGCTTGCAAACAGACAATATCGAAAAACGGCATTAGATTCCGATAGGGAATTTTCGCCACCAAATAGGCCTGCCAAATCCCCATTTAATAACACGCCGAAAAGAATAACGATTACTTGGAACACAAAAGTAACCACGAGTGAATAGAGCATTAAATACAAGAGGTCGTGCCAGGGGCTACGTATTGCTTTTTGATGTGTATCCATAGACTACTAAATTAACGTTTTCTTCAAAGAATTAACTAAAACCTCGCAAAAATGCTTTCCGCTATATAACCTAACGAACGCGAATAGGATCAGCCGGATCGGTAAGATTTAGCTGCGGATACGTTTTTATCTCTTCCAAAAGAAGCTTTACTGTTCTTTCGAGCTGCGGATCTCGTCCCTCTAACAGATCTTTTGGCATCTGCTCGACGAAAATATCAGGAGCAACACCTTGGTTTTCGATAATGTAGTTACCCTTTAGATCAAATATCCCAAAATTTGGCGAGGTAATTCGCCCGCCGTCTATCAAAGGCGGATAACCCGAAATACCAACTAGGATACCCATTGTTGTACGGCCAACGAGTTTACCAAGGCCTTTAAAACGAAACATATACGGCATCATATCGCCGCCAGAGCCCGCATTTTCATTAATAATCATTGCCTTTGGTCCATATATTCCATTTCCAGGCGTTGTAAAGCTCTTACCATCTCTAATCTTCCATCCCGAGATAAGCTCTCTGGAAAGCAAATCAATTACATAATCCGCAACCGATCCCCCTCCATTGTTTCGCTCATCCAAAAGCAAGGCTTTTTTGTCCATCTGCGAGAAATAATAACGATTAAAATACGTATATCCCTCTTGACCCGTATTAGGCATGTATACGTAAGCTATTTGACCATTGCTGAGCGTATCGACTTTTTTACGGTTGTTTTCAACCCAATCCATCTTACGAATATTTATCTCATCACTGAACGAGATGGGGCGTACAGTAACGTCCCGAGCCCCTTTCAACGACGGAACACTGTTAACAGAAAGGATAATCTGTTTACCAACTGTATTCTCTAACAGCGTATATATATTCGTATTGCCTTCCAATGGAACACCACCTACGGCAAGGATATAATCCCCCGAATTAATATTTAGTCCCGGTTCTGCCAGTGGCGCTTTAAACGAGGGGTTCCAGTCTAATCGTGTATAAATTTTGTTGATTTTGTATCCATTCTGAACCGCCTGCAGATCGGCTCCCAAAACGCCGGTGCTTACTGATGATGCTGCCGGTTCATCGCCTGGATAAATATAATTATGCCCAACAACCATCTCGCCCATCATTTCATTGAGGAGATAACCCAAATCTGAACGATGTCCAACATAAGGCAAGAACTTCGCATACTTGGTTTTCATCGCGGGCCAATCAACACCATGCATATTTTCTACATAAAAGAATTCGCGCTGCATATTCCAAACCTCGTTAAACACCTGTTTCCACTCTGCCTGTGGGTCAACAAGCTGTTTGACGTCTTTAAACTCCACTTTACCTGCCCCAGGAGCCGGCTTTTGACCCGCATCAACAATAAAATATTCTTTTCCTGTACTGTAAAGCATTTTCTTCCCGTCGGCGCTATTGGTGAATCCAGAAGCATTTTCTACGATAATTTTATCTTCTAATTTCTCTAGATCATATACACCAATCTCTCTCCCTCGTTTGTAAATCAACTTATTTTTTACCGAGCCGTCCAGACTGTAATACCCTGGGCGCAAAGGAAGAGCTATGATACGATTCGCAATATTTTTAAAGTCCACCTTTGTGGGCTCTTTTTTTTCCTTGCTCTCTTTAGATTCCTTATCGTCCTTTTTCTCTTTTTCCTCTTTATCCTTATCTTCTCCTTTGTCTCCTTCTAATTTCTCTTCATCACTCTCATTTTTGAACAAAGACGGTGTCTCGCTGGAAAGGATAAAGGCATAGACGTTATAATTCACATTCTTTTCATATGCGGTCATATGAAGTCCAGAATTTGTTAGTCCCTGATTGGTACTCGCATTAAAAAACAAATACTTGTTATCTTTCGAGAAAGAGGTTTCACTGATGGTACTCATCCCATCGGTAATTTGCGTTTTTTGCCCAGAAGATAGCTCGTACATAAAAAGCGTTCGTACGCCGTTGTTGCCACTTTTGATGTATGCAATCCAGTTCGAATCAAACGACCAGCTTGGTTCAAAGTGATTGGAGGTCCGCCCGGTAGTTGAACTCAGTTTGTCATCATCTATTAATGTTATTTTTTTACTATCAATATCGACATAGTATAAGTTCAAGTGCACGTCGTTATAAAAAAGTTTTTTACTGTCAGGCGACCAGGCCGGGCTATGGTAGAAAGCTGTTTTTCCCAATGAAATATAAATCGGATTATCTTTGGCAAACTGATCCCGCAAGACAAGCTGGTAACTGCCATTTTTATCCGATATATAGGAAATCCACTTACCATTGGGTGACCACTGAGGATAACGTTCATGGGAACCTGGTGATTGCGAGATATTTCGCGCATCGCCCTTCTCTTTGGGTACGGTAAAAATCTCACCACGATTTTCGAAGAGTGCCCGCTGTCCTGTAGGAGAAATTGCAAATGAATTGATGTCTTTCCCCACCTCTATATAATGTGGCCGCTTGTACATGGCATCATTTTGCACCGTAATTGCCAAAGTATTTACTTTTTTGCTGGCGGTGTTTAAAATGTGTAGTTTACCTGCATACTCAAAACAAAGCTCATCACCATTCCCACTCAAAGTTCGAACATCAAAATCCGTAAAATTAGTAAGCTTTTCGATCGTTTTACCTTTGATGTCATAACTATATATATTGACTGTCTTTTCTCTATCGGATAAAAAATATACCTTCTGGCCGAGCCATACCGGTTTAACATCATTACTGCTTTCTCCTGGGACAGCCTGAACTTCTTTACTAACCGTATCGAATATCCATATAGAAGGCATTCCTCCTCCACGGTAACGCTTAAAAGCGACACGGTCGCGCTCTGTGGGGTCGGTATTCTTTATATAAGCCCAATATTTACCATCAGCCGAAGGGCTTCCCTGTGTAGCCTCAGGCATTAATAGGGGAGTTGCCTGTTTCTGGTTTACGGACGTTTTATACAACCTGCTTCCTAGCGAATAGGTAAACTCGCGCGTTGTTGTAAAATATAATTCCTCGTTATCTAGCCAGCCTCTTAAAATATCACTCGCAGGATGATAGGTTATCCGGCGCGGACTTCCCCCTTGAATGGACATAACATAAACGTCGGTATTTCCATCGTAATTTCCCGTGAAAGCTATCTGTTTCCCATCTGGCGAAAATATAGGTTTTTGTTCTACTCCAGGATTAGCCGTTAAACGGCGAGCGTGTTTCCCGTCCTTATCAGCTATCCAAATATCCCCCGAATAAACAAAAGATATATGATCAGCACTTATGCTTGGATTTCTTAGTAGCAATGTCTCTTGCTGCGCATTTACCTTGCTTGTAAACAGTAGACTAGCAATAAATACCGCGCGCGATAAAAAGGAAAAATAATTATTCATAAAATAGTTAAGATTAAATCTAAAAGTAATGTTTTTTAGGTCTGGGTTACTAAAAAAAAGCAACAAATTAGGCGCTATACATTTCTATATAGCGCCTCTTATACTTTTTAATAAACTTTACTTTTTATTGGTCTTCCCCAACAATGCCTTCGTCTACTAGAATGCGACCGCAATGTTCACAGATAATGATTTTCTTGCGTTGACGTATTTCAGACTGTAACTGAGCAGGAATTTTATTAAAACAACCCGAGCAGCTATCGCGCTCTATTGATACAACCGCCAATCCATTACGGAATGAGTCCCGTAATTTGCTGTATACTTTTAACAGGCGATCGTCAATTTTCTTTGTTGCTCCGTCTACCTTTCCAGATAAAGCGTCTTCCTCTTTCTGTGTTTCAGCAGTAATTGTTTCCAATTCTTTCTTTTTCACTTCAAGCTCATCTTTACTATGGCCTAGTGATGTGTTTGTCGTTTCGTAGAGTTCTGTTTTGTTTTTAATCTCAAACTCGGTCTCACGAATACGCTTTTCACAAACCTGAATTTCCAACCCCTGAATTTCAATTTCTTTCGAAATTGCATCATACTCACGGTTGTTTTTCACTTCGTTAAGCTGACCTTCATATTTTTTGATCGCTACTTGCGAATCTTTGATCATGTTTTTACGCTTCACGATAGAATCTTCAAGATCATCAAGATCTGTTCTGATTTTTTCGATGCGCGTATCAAGACCAGCAATTTCGTCTTCAAGATCTGCGACCTCAATAGGCAACTCGCCACGCACTTGACGAATTTTATCAATCTTCGTATGAATGGACTGCAGTGCCCACAGTGCTTTTAATTTTTGTTCTACGGTTTGTTCCATTAACTGTAGTAATTTATAGGATTTGTGTCTATTTCTGTCAATAGGACAGCAAAGTTAACAAATTTTTTCCGAATTATATCCATTAATAAATCTTGCGTAAATTGTTCACTTTCAAAATGTCCGATATCAGCTATGACGAGTTGTTCTTGCGCATCAAAGAATTCATGATATTTATAGTCAGCGGTTATAAATACATCCGCACCGGACCTTTTAGCATCCTCGAGCAGAAAGCCTCCTGCTCCGCCACAAACGGCGACGCGACTAATTTCTTTCTTAAGAAGTTTGGTATGGCGGATCACCTTGAGTTTCAGTCGATCCTTTAGATAGCCCAGAAACGATTGTGGATCTATTGCTTCAGGCAGATTTCCAATTGCCCCGGCGCCCACCTGATGTAACGAATTATCCATTCTTATTATATCATAGGCTATTTCTTCGTATGGATGCGCAGCAAAAAGAGCGAGCAAGATTTTTCGTTCTCTGTCTGCGGGAAACAGCACCTCAATCTTAGTTTCTTCTACACGTTCCTGCACACCCTGTTCGCCTATTGTTGGATTAGCTCCAAATTTAGGACGAAAGGTTCCATAACCAGCGGTATTGTAACTACATTCGTCATAATTACCTATCCCTCCCGCGCCTGCAGAAAACAAAGCTTCACGAACAGTTTCGACATGTGTTCTAGGAACATATACAGCCAACTTTTTTAATAAACCTTGCTTGGGAGCTAATACGGCGTGAGATTGCAAACCGAGTTTATCGGCAATTTTACTACTTACTCCGCCGTATATATTATCGAGATTGGTATGTATAGCATAAAGTGCAATTTTATGTTGGATCGCTTTTATGACAACGCGTTCGACATAATTTTGTCCGGTGAACTTTTTCAATCCTGAAAAAACTATAGGGTGGTGGGATATAATTATATCACAACCTTTTTCGATTGCTTCCTGGACGACCTCCTCGGTGCAATCTAATGATATTAATGCCTTTTGAATTTCATCTTCCGGGGATCCAACTAGGAGTCCTGAATTATCATAAGATTCTTGGTAAGCTAAGGGAGCGACTTCTTCTAAATATGTTGTTAATTCTTTAATTTTCATTTTTTCGCGTTTGGTCAACATAATCTTTTCCGTAGGCTTGTATATGCATCTTAAGCAAACTACGGTATTCTGCAATTTTTACCCAGTAGGTGATAAAATAAACAATATTTAATATAAAAGCTATTATTAAAATAAAAGGGGGTAGGGGGATGTTTCTTATCAAAAATGTCCACGCATAAAGCATTCCCCATTTTTGTGTTGGACGTTCCTCTATTTCTACCTTTCGATCATAAAATTCGTTGTTTAACGAATCGGTCAGTCGTCGCACAACTTCAAAATTCCAATAGATATTAAAGAAAGGTACAGCAACAAACCATGCCTGATTTGGCAGTATATTCTGATTTTCCTTTTTTATTAGTTTTAGCGTACTATAAATAGTATAGCCAAAAAAGATCCAAATTACAATCATTATTATGCCCCCGACAATTGCATATTGCAACACTTCTTGGGTCACTTCTTTGGGTAACATTTCAAACATTCAGTGTTAATTAATTTACGTTTACATATAATAAAAATATCGCGGGCTTTTTGTGTAAATCGGGCTTCTTATTCTTCCAATTCTTTATACTGTCACTGCGAATATACTCGTCTGGTGCCGTCAAATTACAGGCTATACATAATTTCGTTTCCTCTTTACAACTTTTAAGCAGCTCCTCAAGCATCGCATTATTCCTAAACGGTGTTTCTATAAACAGTTGCGTCTGATCTTCCTTTTTTGATTGATTCTCGAGCTCCTTTACTTTGGCCGTTCGTGCTTGCTTGTCTATAGGAAGGTAGCCATGAAAGGCAAAACGTTGCCCGCTGAAACCCGAAGCCATTAGCGCTAATAATAGAGAACTTGGTCCAACTAGAGGAACCACCCTAATACCTCTTTTATGAGCAGCCGCGACTATCAAAGCGCCAGGATCCGCCACTCCAGGGCAGCCCGCATCAGACATTAATCCCATATCCTGTCCAAGAATAGCGGGTTGCAGAATAACATTGTAATCAACCTTATCTCGTGCGTGTTTGCCGTAATCGTGCATAGTAAGGTCTTGTTGTGGTATATCAAGGCCTGCTTGTTTAATGAACCTTCGTGCTGTTTTTTCATTTTCCACCACAAATTCACGTAACCCCATAAGCACCTGGGCGAGATAAGGTGTATAAGATTTATGTTCAGCCTCTTGGGCCAAAGGGACAGGTAATAGATATAAAGTTCCTAAAGGCATAGTCAAAATTACTAAATATTGCGTGTATTATAGGCGAGGATTGTGCTTTGGCTAAAAAAAGAAATTTGAGTTATCAAGATATTTTAATAATTTGGCACCGATTAATAGCATTATTATCAAATGACTACACAAATTACAGCGGGCGTAAAAATATCGGTAGAAGTCATCTATCAGCCCGAGTATTCCAATCCCGAAAAGCAGCATTTTATGTTTTCTTATCAGATTACAATCGAAAACATGAGTGAATTCACCATCCAGCTTATTAGTAGACATTGGGATATATTCGACACTTCTGGCGATCACCGAACAGTTGATGGAGATGGTGTTGTAGGGGAACAGCCGATATTAGCCCCCGGTGAAGTACATCAGTATGTCTCAGGCTGTAATCTGAGCAGCGAAATCGGTTACATGAAAGGAACTTACACCATGATTAAGCAGGTAGATGGCAGTAAATTCGATGTCGAAATTCCCAAATTTGAACTAATTGCATCCTTTAAGTTAAATTAGTTTTTCCATCCCTAGGTAAATTAATCACCGAATAGTAGCCCAAATCACGATTACCACAATTATTTACTTATTTTTGTACTTGGATAGTTATGCCAATTCCATACGGAAATTTGAGCACGTATATATTATTACGTAATAGCCGTAATAATATACTCTTAAAAACGGCATATATAGAACTACCCGCGCACAAAAACAACATGTAAACAATTGATTTACAGTTAATTAATAACGAATAGTGAGTATATTAGCAACAGAACAGGTTAGTCATTCCTTTAATGATCGTTGGCTTTTTAAACAGCTACATTTTGGTCTTCAAAAAGGGGAGCGCGTAGCGCTAGTGGGAATCAACGGAACAGGAAAAAGTACGCTCTTAAAAATTCTTGCTGGAATAATAATTCCAACGGAAGGAAAGGTCGTAAGTGAAAAAGGAATTAAAATAGGGTTCTTAAACCAGGAACCAAATTTCACGGGATTAAAAACTGTGAATGATTTTATATACTCTACAGATAACGAACAACAACAATTAATCAAAGAATATGAAGAGTTGTTGGCAATGGAAGATATTGATCAAGATAAGCTTGTCGAGTTAACAGAAAAGTTAACGACAATGGAGGCTTGGGAATATGAACATAACATAAAAACGATTTTAAACCGTCTTCAAATTTCTAATTTTGATCAAGATATTCACAGCTTATCGGGAGGTCAACGAAAGAGATTGTCGCTTGCAAAATTATTAATTGACGAACCCGATGTATACATTCTTGATGAGCCGACGAATCATCTGGATATTGAAACGATCGAGTGGTTGGAAAAACTCTTAAAGACCGGAAACAAGACCGTCCTTTTGGTTACCCATGATCGTTACTTCTTAGACAACGTTTGTAATGAAATCCGAGAACTTGATAGGGGCGAGGTATATACATATAAAGGTAACTATACCTATTTCTTGGAAAAGAAAGCTGAACGCGAAACTATAGATGTCGCGATGGCCGACAAAGCAAGAAATCTACTTCGCCGCGAATTAGAATGGATGCGTCGTCAACCGAAAGCACGCGGAACCAAATCTAAATCACGAATAGAAGCATTCTACGATTTAGAGGATAAAGCAAAAGGTCCGACAAAAAATGATAGCGTTAAATTATCAGTTAAAATTGCTCGGCAAGGTTCGAAAATTTTAGAGATAAATAATATTGCCAAAAGTTTTAACGCGCATAACCTTATAGAGGACTTTAGTTATGTCTTCAAAAAGTATGACCGAATTGGACTCGCGGGAAAAAATGGAACAGGAAAATCAACGTTCTTAAATTTAATTACGCAGCAAATAAATCCGGATCGAGGCGAAATTATCGTTGGAGAAACAACCACGTTTGGCTATTATAAACAAGGCGGCTTAGAATTTTCAGATACAGACCGCGTGCTTGATGTCGTCAAGAATGTAGCTGAATATATAGAAATGGCTAATGGTGATAATCTTACTGCCTCACAATTGCTAACTTTATTTTTGTTTCCACCAGAAAAGCAATTTAACATGGTGAGCAAATTAAGTGGGGGTGAAAAGAAACGCCTTCAATTAATGCGGGTCTTAATGAAGAATCCAAACTTCTTAATTTTGGATGAGCCTTCCAATGACCTGGATATTGACACTCTAAATGTTCTAGAAGAGTTTTTAGATAATTACCCAGGCATCCTAATTTTAGTTTCGCACGATAGATACCTAATAGATAAATTAACCGAACAACTATTTATCTTTGAAGGAGACGGAAAGATTCGAATATATAATGGGAATTATGCCGACTACAAACTTGAAATAGAGACGGAGCAAAAAGAGGGAAAAGCTGCCTCGAAAAATAAAGAAAAATTACAAAAACCTGTCGAGGTAAAGCCAACAGAAAAAAGAAAACTTTCCTACAAAGAGTTATTAGAATATGAGTCTTTGGAAAAAGAAGTAGAAGATATAGAAAAGAAAATAGAAAGAATCGAATCCGAAATGAACACTCTTTCTGATTACACAAAGATTACTGAGCTCGCAAGTGAAATAGAAAGCTTAAAAGAATCTTATGATAAAAAATCAGAACGCTGGATTGAATTGGCGGAATTTATTTAACGTTTCACGTGAAACTGTTTTTTTGAAAGCAACAGTTTCACGTGAAACCCATTTACGTAAAAATGTTTAAAAAGTATAATGTAATAGTGGTAGGTGCTGGTCATGCTGGATGCGAAGCTGCAGCATCGGCCGCAAATCTAGGATCCTCTGTACTCTTAATAACGATGAATATGGGGGTGATCGCACAAATGAGTTGCAACCCTGCAATCGGAGGAGTGGCAAAAGGACAAATAGTAAGAGAGCTTGATGCTATGGGAGGGTATACAGGAATCATAGCCGACAAATCTACTTTACAGTTTCGCATGCTGAACAAATCAAAAGGCCCCGCAATGTGGAGTCCTCGTTCACAAAATGATCGCATGCGCTTTGCAGAAGAATGGAGATTAACATTAGAGTCACTACCTAGTTTGGACATGTGGCAAGACACCGTAAAAGAAATTATCATAGAAAATGGACAAGCGAAAGGGGTCGTAACATCCCTTGGAATTCGGGTAGAATCGGACGCCGTCATATTAACAAATGGTACATTTTTGAACGGTCTAATTCACATTGGTGAAAAGAAATTCGGCGGTGGACGTACGGGCGAAAAATCCGCAACCGGACTAACCGAACAACTCGTATCACTTGGTTTTGAATCTGGACGAATGAAAACCGGAACACCTCCAAGAGTAGATGGTCGATCATTGAATTACTCGGTCATGGAAGAACAATGGGGCGATGACAAACCGGGGCGTTTTTCCTTCACGGATATTGAAGTACCAACAAAACAACGCTGTTGTTGGATCACGTATACGAATACCAAAGTTCACGAAATATTAAAAACGGGCTTTGATAAATCACCTATGTTCACCGGACGAATAAAAGGACTTGGTCCACGTTACTGTCCATCAATTGAAGATAAAATAAATCGTTTCGCTGAACGCGATCGTCATCAAATATTTGTCGAACCAGAAGGTTTTCAAACAGTCGAAATTTATGTAAATGGTTTTTCAACCTCGCTACCCGAGGATGTCCAACAAAAAGCATTACGACTAATACCTGGATTTGAAAACGCAAAAATGTATCGTCCAGGCTATGCCATCGAATACGATTATTTTCCACCAATGCAATTGGATCTAACATTGGAAACCTTACGCATTAAACATTTATTTTTTGCGGGTCAAATAAATGGAACCACGGGGTATGAAGAGGCCGCTGCCCAAGGATTCATTGCGGGTATAAATGCGCATCAAAGAATTAATGACAAAAAAGAATTAATTCTTAAACGGTCTGAATCTTATATAGGTGTTCTTATTGATGATCTTGTTACCAAAGGAACAGACGAGCCGTACCGCATGTTCACTTCGCGCGCCGAGCATCGCCTATTACTAAGACAAGATAACGCAGATATCCGCCTTACACCACTTGCATATAAATTGGGACTAGTAGGGGAGGAGCGACTGGAAAAAGTAAACAAGAAAATAGAAAACTCAGAACAAATCGTCGTACATTTAAAGAAGCATAGCATCGCGCCTGAAAGTATAAATCCAACATTAACAGAGCTTGGTTCCTCTGCGATTAATCAAAAATTGAAACTATATAATATACTTACACGGCCCCAAATTGGAATAAAAGATCTAGTAACGGTAGACAATAATTTGAAACAATTTGTTGAACAGTTCGACGAGGAAACAATAGAACAATCTGAAATAAAAGTTAAATACGAAAGCTATTTCGAAAAGGAAATGGAGATTGTAGCAAAAATGAAAAAGATGGAAGACAAAGAAATAAATCCGGATTTCGATTATAATACAATTTCATCTTTATCAATAGAGGCAAGAGAAAAGTTATTAAAAGTTAAACCACGTACACTAGGTCAAGCATCACGAATTTCAGGCGTTTCACCATCAGATATCAGTGTACTAATGGTTCATATAAACTAACTATCTGTAAATCAATCAATTACAGATAAAACAGGATGAGGTAAAATAAAGCCATATAACGAACTATATTAAAGAATATGAACAAAGGTTCCGAAAAAAGAGAAACTTCCTTAAATCGCATAAAAACACTAAATACACAAAGAACAGTAATATTATGCTTTATTCTTCTTATATTTCTTACACTAACACGCTGTGCTAATATTCAGCGTCCTACAGGTGGTCCAAAAGATTCATTACCGCCATCGTTAATAGATGCCTCGCCTGCAAATTTTTCCACAAATTTTACAGAACGTAAAATCACCTTAGAATTCGATGAATATATTAAATTAAGTAATCAATTTAAGGAATTTAGCATCAGTCCTGATCTAGAAGAAATAGTCGATTATCGTGTGCGCAAAAAAAGATTAATAATTACCTTGCCTGACACCTTAGAACAAAACACAACATATACTATCAATTTTGGTAAAGGACTTGGTGATTACAACGAAGGAAACCCAGTACTCAATTATAATTATGTATTTGCAACAGGTCCAGAATTAGATTCCCTATCAATAAGCGGAAATGTAACAAATGGACTTACTAAATCTTTCGATCAAAAGAAAGATGAAAATATAAAAGTTCTCCTAATCCCAATCTCACAGGACTCTATTTTTGGTAAAAAGAAAGCTAGCATATTTACGAATGTTGATACCTCTGGTAATTTTAAATTTCAAAATCTAAGAGAGAACCAATACCGAATATATGCCCTAAAAGAACAAAACAACGACCGGATATTTAATGGTCAAGATGAATGGATTGGTTTCCTTAATGACAGTATTGATCTAAAAGATGATATTTCAGGTATACACCTAGAACTGACAAAAGCATATCCTAAAGATCTACGCTTGATGGAGAAAAAAATTGAACCACAGGGTAGCGTTCTTCTTACTTTTAACAAACCTGTTGCAAATCCATCGGTAAACATTTTATTCCCCACCGACCTTAATGAATCGAAAATAGAAAAACTCAATACAACCGAAGATTCCCTTCGAATCTACATTGCAAACCAGGAGCTAGATTCTATAAAATTAGAAGTAAAAGATAGTGACCAAGTCCTAGATACCACACTGATACGTGTTCCTAAAAACATCAAATGGGAGCGGGATATTAAACCTCAATTAAACATTACAAATAAAGTAGATAGAATTCGCCACATTATCCTTACAACCACGACTCCTTTATCATCAATTGATAAATCGAAAATAAAAATATTGGAAGATTCTGTTTCAAGACGAAATTTTCAATTACAACAAGACTCTACAAATGCCGAACTCTACCATATCCGTTATAACTGGAGGCCTGCAAAAAACTACGAGCTTGTAATCGAAGAAAATGCAATGAACGGTCCGTTTGGTGATAGCAACAAAGAATTCAAAAATAGTTTCACACTTGATGAATCAGACAATTATGGAAATATAAACTTCGCTGCTACAGGACTTGACAGCACGATGAATTATATCGTGGAACTAATAGATGAAAGTAAAGAGAAGGTCTTCGATCGTCGATCGATAAGCGTTAATAACCCAAACTTGAACTATCAAAACTATCCAGGTGGAAAATATTCTATCCGCGTTATATATGATAAAAATGGTAATGGAAAATGGGATCCAGCAGACGTTTATGCCAAACAACAAGCAGAAAACATATGGTATCTTAATAAGACTTTTACCATAAGAGCAAATTGGGATCAAAACGACATCTTAGCGATACCTCCACCAGATAAAGAATAAAACTACTGGTCAGTAGGATCCGAAAACCAGGAACTATAGTGTACATAATTGTGAGGTAATTGCTGGAGCATCGCTAATTGGTCTTCAGTCAATGGTTTAATTTTTTTTGCGGGAATACCAGCATATAAATACCCTGACTCAAGTAGTGTATCTTCCAATACAACAGCACCAGCGGCAACTATTACATTAGATTCAATAACCGCCCTGTCCATAACAATGGCACCCATACCAATTAATACATAATCATGAACAACACAACCGTGAACAATTGCATTATGGCCAACATTCACATAATTTCCTATATCAGTACCATTACGATTAAATGTACAGTGAATCACAACGCCGTCCTGAATATTTGAATAATCACCAATTCGAATGTAATTTACATCACCACGAATAACTGCGTTAAACCATACCGAACATTTTTGACCAATTACAACATCACCAACAATAGTCGCATTTTCTGCCACGTACACATCCGTTGCAATTTGAGGAGAAACTCCTTTTACTGGTAAAATAACTGCCATATTATAAAACTGTGTCCACTAATTCATCTGATTTCTCTGGAAAGTCGGTTGTATAATGCAATCCTCTGCTCTCCTTTCGTCCCATCGCGGACTTCACAATTAAATACGCAACTTGAATAACATTGCGAAGCTCACAAAGTTTAACCGACAGTTTGGTATTCTTATAAAATGATTCCGTTTCCTCATGAAGAAATCCTAAACGACGCATCGCCCTATCAAGTCTAAAATCAGAACGGACAATACCAACATAATCACTCATCAATTTTTGAGTCTCTCGTAAATTATGTGTTACTAAGATTTCCTCATTTAACAGTTGGACCTTAGATTCGTCCCACTCCGGAATATTATCGGCAAAAGATAATTCTGAAAAATTAATTCTTGAATCTTCGAATATACGGTGTGCATATACGACCGCTTCTAACAGGGAATTTGAAGCTAGTCTATTAGCACCATGCAATCCAGTAGAAGAGCACTCTCCACACGCATACAAATTCGAAATAGATGTACGTCCGTTCAAGTCAACTAATATACCGCCGCATAAATAATGTGCTGCCGGAGTTACAGGAATGTAATCCTTGGTCATATCTAACCCTACGGATAAACATTTCTCATAAATATTAGGAAAATGGGCTATAATATCCGCCACCTTACGGTGGGTAATATCAAGAAAAACATAATCAAGTCCAGAGCGCTTCATTTCATTATCAATCGCTCTAGCAACAATATCACGCGGAGCAAGAGAACCGCGTTCATCATACTCTTCCATAAAGGACTCACCATTGACTCTACGTAAAATACCACCAAAACCACGAACAGCCTCTGATATTAAAAATGCGGGTGACTCCTTAGGGTTATACAACGAGGTGGGATGAAATTGAATAAATTCCATATTGCGAACCTTACCCTTAGCTCTATAGACCATCGCAATACCGTCACCAGTTGCAATCGTCGGATTTGTCGTACTTGCATAAGCATGTCCAGCGCCACCAGAAGCCATTAGCGTGACCTTACTTAAAAACTTCTCAATACGTCCAGATTTGCTATCAAGCGCGTAAATACCAAAACATTTAATATCAGCCGTACTTTTATCTACATGCTGACCTTGATGGTGCTGCGTGATAAGATCAACGGCAAAATAATGCGTTAGAATCTCCACATTTGGGTGTGCATGGACTTGCTCCAACAGCGCGCGTTCAATTTCATAACCGGTGATATCCTTATAATGTAATATCCTATGCTTTGAATGACCACCTTCTCTTGCCAGATCGTAATGATCTTCATCGACTTTATCAAAGTTAGTTCCATATTCAATAAGCTCTTTTATACGTTCAGGAGCTTCCCTAACAACGTTTTCCACAACTTGTTTGTGGCATAATCCGTCTCCAGCAACCTCAGTATCAAGTATATGCTTATCAAAGCTATCAGACTTATCAACAACTGCTGCCACACCACCCTGGGCGTATTTTGTATTTGATTCGTCTTCATTAGACTTAGTGAGAATCAATACTTTACCTAATTCTGCTGCTTTTAAAGCAAAACTTAAACCGGCTATCCCGGATCCTATAATTAAAAAATCTACCTTTCTCTGTGCCATGTTCAACTCGTAAATAGCCTTGATGTTCATCTACCGTTAACAAATTAACAAAATATGTGGAAAACCTGTATATAAACGGTGGACTAAAATGTAAAACTTTATAAGTTTCCACATTTAACGTATGAAAACCCAAAATCCTGTTCAAAAATTAAGCTAAAGTAAAGCCAATATTAACAAATTATAAACTCAAAAGAATTCACATAAAATTATGGAAAGAAAAAACAAGATAAAATCATTTATCTGAATATCAGGCATAATACACTAAATTAATGTTAATAAATTGTTGATAATAGACTTCAAAGTATTATTCCAAAAAGAAAACACATCACTTATCCCCACTTTACACACACTAATAAACAATAAGATTCTTTCTTTAAAAAAAGATTATTATTTATTGAAAAAAGAGATTGTGGAAATCGTCTAATTTTCTTTGTCTACATTTGTGATATCAGTCATTCACGTGAAACAGATAATTTGAGATGATTTCTTAACACGAGAGAATTTAAAAGGGACTATTTTTATTTTTAACATATTAATAATCAGATATATAAAAATTATTAAATACGAATTAACTATCATATGAAATCTAAACTGTTGATTTACAATTTTTTAAAGATACAAGGTGATTAAGTCAAAAATGATTCTGGTTTTCACAGTTTACAGAGGCATGCTAACTGTCAACTTGAACGTCACTTGATACTGAAATTATAAAGATAATTTAAACTTGGATTCCTACAGGTACATGCTATATTTTCAGTTTGGATCTTACAGAAGTTTTATCTGTAACAGGTGCATTTAGGATACGTTTCGATTTCTTTCTTTACTTTTGTAAGAGAGCTAAGTCAAACATAACAATTAGGTTTAGAATACAAGAAGAGATGAATACAACTTTTGAAAAAGACCTTCAAGCAAAGGGGTATATAGATGAACCAATTGATCCTACAATTGATATTATTGCAGAGATTAATCGGTTAAAGAAAGAAAAGAATGCGGTGATTTTGGCCCATTATTATCAAGAATCCGAAATACAGGATATCGCTGATTACATTGGTGACAGCTTAGGATTATCACAACAAGCGGCAAAAACCGATGCAGAAATGATCGTTTTCGCAGGTGTTCATTTTATGGCTGAAACAGCGAAAATACTGTCTCCTTCAAAAAAAGTCTTGTTACCAGATCTTAAAGCTGGATGTTCACTTTCAGACAGCTGCCCACCACACTTATTTGCCAAGTTTAAGGAGCAGTATCCTGATCATTTGGTTATTACTTACGTGAATTGTACAGCTGAATTAAAAGCGTTATCTGATATTGTGTGTACTTCGTCAAATGCTGTACAAATAGTACAAAGTTTACCAACAGATCAAAAGATCATATTTGGTCCTGATAAAAACTTAGGAGAATACGTTAAAAAGAAAACAGGAAGGGATCTTGTTTTATGGAATGGTGCATGTATGGTACATGAAATTTTTTCCCAAGACAAAATTCAAGATTTACGTAAGCAATTTCCAGATGCAAAATTTATAGCTCATCCTGAATGTGAAGATCATATTTTAGCACAGGCTGATTATGTTGGATCTACCTCGGGTATGCTTAAGTATACTATTGAAAATTCAGCGCAACAATTTATTGTAGCAACTGAATCAGGCATTTTACATCAGATGCAAAAATCTAGCCCTGGTAAAACTTTTATTCCTGCACCCCCAAATAATGTGTGCGCATGTAACGATTGTCCTCATATGAAGCTAAATACATTAGAAAAGCTATATAATTGTCTGTACTATGAACAGCCAGAAGTTGATCTTCCGGCGGATGTTATTCAAAAAGCTAGAAAACCGATTGAACGTATGCTTGAAATTTCGGAACGTTTTGGTCTCTAAATAAAAATTGAATGTTTGATAATAAAGAAAGAACTAATATTAGTGAACTGGGAGAATTTGGTTTGATATCTTATCTTACCAAGGCAGTAGAACTTACGGAACCCTCAACAATTAAAGGAATTGGAGACGATGCTGCTGTGCTTGATTTTTCAAATAAAAAAACTTTAATCTCCACGGACCTTTTGCTTGAAGGTATTCATTTTGATCTGCGTTACGTACCATTGAAGCATCTTGGATATAAAGCTATTCAAGTAAATTTAAGTGATATATATGCGATGAATGGTATGGCCTCGCAGGTTACGTTTTCTATAGGGTTATCTTCTAAATTTCCATTAGAAGCTGTCGAAGAAATATATGAAGGGGCATTGATTGCGTGTAAAAAGTATAATGTAGACTTAATAGGAGGGGATACTTCAGCCTCCGCACAAGGGCTTGTTATTTCAGTTACAAGTATTGGATATGCAGAAGCCGAGAAGATAGCTTACAGATCAGGTGCAAAAGAAGGCGATTTATTATGTGTAACTGGAGATCTTGGTGGAGCTTATGTTGGTTTACAATTATTAGAGCGTGAAAAACAGATATATCTAGAAAATCCTAATGTTCAACCTGATTTAGAAGGTAAAGATTATATAGTAGAGCGGCAGTTAAAACCTGAAGCACGAAGAGATGTTATTGCGTTATTTGAAGATTTTGATATTCAACCTAACGCAATGATCGACGTATCGGATGGCTTAGCCTCTGAAATAATTCATATTTGTGAAGCATCAAATGTTGGATGTAAGTTGTATGAAGAAAAAATTCCTATTGATCCAATGACTTATGATACTGCACGTGAATTTGGACTAGATCCCACTATCTGTGCTTTGAATGGTGGAGAGGATTACGAGTTACTTTTTACAATCCCTCAGGATCAGTACGATAAAGTTAAAAATCAACTCGATATATCCATTATTGGATATATTACAGAGGAAAATTCAAGTAGAGATATGATTTCCAAATCAGGTCATGTTCATCCTATTAAAGCACAGGGTTGGAATGCCTTCAAAGAAAACGGATAGATTAATTTTGGTCTAATAGTTAGAGCTACTTTTTATTACAAATAAGGGCATTGACGAACTTGAAGAGGAGTTACATTTGTAGCTCCTCTTTTTCTTAATTCATAATTAACCAAGGTTCAAAATTGAGTATCGAGAATAATTGAATTTATAGGACCATTGGTATTATGAATGCTTCTTTCTAATTTTATACTTTATTACCAATTAGTAGCGAGATGAAAGAGCCATTATGGATACCTACGCAAGCGTATACAGAGCATTCCCCATTATTTGAGTATTGGCAATACATAATTGATACTTATGATTTAAATATTTCTAATTATGCCGAGCTGCATGCGTGGTCTATTGATAATGTAAGTATATTTTGGGAAAGTATTATAGCTTTTTTTAATATAAAGTATTCTGGGGAATATAAAAAAGTATTTAACCATCGTGGTGATGGCAATGATTTTACAGACATTAATTGGTTTGATGGGATATCATTAAGTTATAGTGAACATGTTTTTTTGGATAAACAACCTCACGCCATTGCTGTGAAATATGCTGATGAGGAATCAGCCTATAAAGAATTTACTTGGTCTGAGTTATCCGATCGTGTCTCCTGTTTACAAAGTTATATGAAGGATAATGGTATAGTTAAAGGGGACCGGGTGGTAGGTGTCCTTAATAATACCGTTGAAGCACTTGTTATATTTCTCGCTGCAAATTCGATTGGAGCGATATGGTCCTGCTGTTCGCCAGATTTTGGCGACAAAAGTATCGTTGAACGTTTTAGTTTGATCGAACCTAAAATGTTATTTATTGAAAAATCGTATCAATATTCTGGAAGAACCTTTGATAAGTCTACCACTTTAATAAATATTTTAAATAAAATTGACACGATTAAAAATTCCGTCATAGTTAATAGTAAAGATTGGAAGGAGATCTTTATCAATTATTCGCCTATAGATCTTTGGTTTCAGCAAGTCCATTTCGATCATCCAATTTGGATATTATATTCTTCGGGTACTACTGGTAAACCTAAAGCCATAACCCACCGGACGGGAGGAAATTTAATTGAACATTTAAAAGCTCTTGCGTTACATCAAAATGTACAAGCGGGTGAAAATTTTTTGTGGTATACTACAACGGGTTGGATGATGTGGAATTATGCATTGTCCTCACTTTTATGTGGAGCGACATTATGTCTGTATAATGGTGCTATAAATCACGATAAGCATTCCACTTTTTGGAATTTTTTAAAACGAGCTAAAGTAGATCACTTAGGAGCGGGCGCTTCATATTTTTCTTCTATACATGATCTTATCATAAAGGACTATGAACCCAAAGTAATAGGTTCAACGGGTTCTCCATTACCAGAGAAAACCTTTGAAAATTTGCAGAGTAAGTTTCCAAATGCGCATATTATTAGTCTAAGTGGAGGAACGGATGTATGTAGTGCTTTTTTATCGGGATCCTCGTTAATACCTGTATATGCCGGAGAAATACAATGTCGTACGTTAGGGTCTGATATTGTAGCTTTTGATGAATACCAAAATGAACTTATTGAACAGGTAGGTGAACTAGTTATCAAACAACCTATGCCAGCAATGCCGTTGTGCTTTTGGGGAGATCGAGAGAATAAGAAATACAAGGAAAGTTATTTTTCATCCTATCCAGGGAAATGGAATCATGGCGATTGGATAGCCATCAACAAGCATGGGGGGATTGTGATGCATGGGCGGTCCGATTCTACATTAAATAGATCAGGTGTGCGTATTGGAACCGCGGAAATCTACAATGGGCTGCTTTCCTTACCAAGTATAACCGATAGTTTAGTTATTGTAAGTGAAGGTTTGGACGATATGTCTACTATGGTCTTATTTATTCAACTTGTTGATGATAAGTTAAACTTTGATGAGGTAATAAAGGATGTAAAGTATACCCTAAGAATGCAGTATAGTCCTAGACATGTACCGGATCTTTTCTTCCAAGTACATGACATTCCTTATACTTTAAGTGGAAAGAAACTGGAGATTCCTATAAAAAAAATATTTTCCGGAATTCCAGTTGAAAAAGCAATTACGAAGGATATTATGCGTAATCCCTCCTCTGTTGGAGAGTATATTGATATTTATAATAATAGTTTTTAGGTTTGAATAACACCAAGTTTATAGCTTTCTGTAATTGGTTGGTGGTTTGCGGCATCTATTCCTAATGATATAATTTTTCTTGTTTCATGTGGATCAATCACACCATCTACCCAAAGCCGGGCAGCTGCGTAGTAAGGACTAAGTTGACTTTCATATCGGTTTTCAATTTCCGATAATAATTTTGATTTATCCTGATCGGTCAATGAAATATTTTTTGTTTTTAAGGTAGATTCTTGGATTTGCAAGAGGGTTTTACCAGCGGACGAGCCACTCATAACGGCCATTTTTGCTGTAGGCCAAGCGTAAATTAAACGGGGATCATAGGCTTTACCACACATTGCATAGTTACCAGCACCATAACTATTACCAACAATAAAAGTAAACTTAGGAACAATAGAATTAGCCATTGCATTCACCATCTTAGCGCCATCTTTAATAATTCCACCGTGTTCCGATCGTGATCCTACCATAAAACCGGTAACATCCTGAAAGAATACAAGAGGAATTTTTTGTTGATTACAATTCATTATGAATCTAGCAGCTTTGTCCGCTGAATCGGAATATATCACACCTCCCATCTGTAGCTCATTTACGTTACCAGGCTTTTTTGCTTTAACTATTTCGCGTTGATTGGCTACGATGCCTACTGCCCATCCATCAATGCGTGCGAGGGTACTGATTATCGTTTTACCATAATCAGTCTTATATTCTTCCATACTATCTTTATCGACGATAGCTTTGAGAAGTTCGCGCATGTTATACGGTTTTAAGCGATCTTCTGGTAGATAAGAATAAATGAATTCATCTTTATATTCTGGAAGAACCGCGTCTATTCGAGAGAAATTAGCCTGTGCATTTGTTCCGAATTTGTCTACAATATTTCGAATAGCAATGAGGCAGCTACGGTCATCAGGAAATTTATTATCTGTGACACCAGATATTTCACAGTGTGTTGCAGCTCCACCTAGTGATTCATTATCTATCACTTCACCTATAGATGATTTTACTAAATAAGAACCCGCTAGAAAGACAGATCCCGTTCCTTCAACGATTAATGCATAATCTGACATAATAGGTAGGTATGCACCTCCAGCTACACATGGTCCCATGATTGCAGAAATTTGAGGGATTCCCATTGCAGATATTTTGGCATTGTTTCTAAAAATACGCCCAAAATGTTCTTTATCCGGAAAGATTTCATCTTGCATTGGTAAATAAACACCTGCCGAGTCGACTAGATATATTATTGGAATGTGGTTTTCGATAGCAATTTCTTGCGCCCGGAGGTTTTTCTTAGCTGCTATGGGAAACCAGGCACCAGCTTTAACGGTGGCATCGTTAGAAACCACGACGCACAAACGCGCTGATACATATCCTAAAACAACAACTACGCCACCATTGGGACATCCGCCATGTTCTTGGTACATATCCTCGCCAGCAAACTTGCCTATTTCCGTATAAGGTTTCCCTTGATCAAGAAGTGTGAAAACACGTTCCCAGGCGGTTAATTTTCCTTTTTCTTTATGTTTATTTAATTTATCGATTCCTCCTCCTAAATGAAGTTTTTCAGTCTTTTTTTTTAATTCGGCTAATAGCTCTTTCATAATCTAGTTTTTTAAAAACTTGATAATTTATAAACAGATAATATTGTAATAATTACAATTATTTTAAAATACGAATTGTTTTTTATATTTTTCGTAAATCAGTTATAAACATACAAAATATTATGTTACAAATTTATGAAAACGAGCAATTAGCTTTGGTTCGCGAAAGTGTAAAACGATTCGCAAAAGCGTTTATTAAGCCACATGTAATGGATTGGGATGAGCGTCAATACTTTCCAATCGATCTATTCAATAAATTAGGGGAGTATGGCTTTATGGGCGTTTTGGTGCCCGAAGAGTACGGGGGATCGGGATTAGGATACCAAGAGTATATAACTATTTTAGATGAGATTTCTAAAGTCTGTGGTTCTATTGGATTATCTGTAGCTGCGCACAATTCTTTATGTACAAATCATATATTATCGTTTGCCAACGAAGAGCAAAAGCAAAAATATCTTCCTAAACTAGCAACAGGAGAATGGCTCGGAGCATGGGGATTAACCGAGACAGAATCGGGATCAGATGCAGGAGGTTTGACAACAACCGGGAAGCTAGAGGGAGATTATTACGTAATTAATGGATCAAAGACATTTATTACGCATGCGATAAGTTCGGATGTAGCTGTCGTTATGGTAAGGACAGGGGAAAAAGGAGATAAAAGAGGTGTGACTGCTTTTATTGTTGAAAAGGATACACCTGGTTTTTCTGCAGGTCAAAAAATCGATAAACTGGGAATGCGCGCATCAGAGACAGCGAGTTTATTTTTTGATAATTGTAAAATACATAAGGAGCAAGTAATTGGTAAACCAGGGGAGGGGTTTGTTCAAGCTCTAAAACTTCTTGATGGTGGAAGGATATCTATTGCGGCATTATCTTTAGGGATAGCTCGGGGAGCGTATGAGTGTGCACTTTCATATGCGCATGAACGAAAGCAGTTTAATCAGAAGATTTTTGATTTTCAATCCGTCGCTTTTACCTTGGCTGATATGGCCACTAAAATCGAAGCTTCGGAACTTTTGGTCCGTCAGGCAGGTCAATTGAAAGATGAAGGAAAAACTATGACTAAGCAAAGTGCAATGGCGAAACTCTTCGCTTCTGAGGCTGCTGTGGAGATTTCGAACGAAAGTGTACAGATCCACGGAGGATATGGTTTTACGAAGGATTTTCCTGCCGAAAAGTTTTTTCGTGATGCTAAATTATGTACGATAGGAGAAGGAACTAGTGCTATTCAGCGGATGGTTATATCACGAGAAATTGGAAAAGATGTCTGAAAAAGAAAAGATCCTTCTAACGGATTGTCCACGGGATGCTATCCAGGGGTTAAATAGATTTATACCTACAACAAAGAAAGTAGACTATTTAAATTCACTCATTGCGGCAGAAGTATTTGATTATATCGATTTTGGAAGTTTCGTATCACCGAAGGCGGTTCCACAACTTAGTGATACAGCGGAAGTTCTTAAAAATATTGAAAAAAAAGGTCGTAGTAAATTAATAGCAATTATTGCCAATGAGCAGGGTGCATCAATTGGTTCGCAGTATAAGGAAATTGATTTTTTGGGATATCCATTTTCTATTTCCGATACCTTCCAAAGGCGGAACACCAATAGGAGTACTGAGGAAGCATTTATTTCTGTTAGTGCAATTAAGAATATTTTAGATCAATCTGGTGGTCCGGAGCTAATGATTTATATTTCTATGGCTTTTGGTAATCCGTATCAAGATCCATGGCATGAAGACATTGTGCTGGGATGGATTGATAGGCTTAAGGAATTGGGTATTCATAAATTTTCTATTGCTGATACAACATCGTCTGCAACTGCCCAACAGGTAGGATCTCTTTTTAAGCTTATCAACGCGGAATATAGTGATCTGGAGCTGAGTGTTCATCTTCACAGCCATCCTAGAGCGGCAGGGATGAAGGTTGAAGCGGCATTTCAAGCCGGATGTCGTATCTTCGAAGGAGCAGTACTCGGTTATGGAGGATGTCCTTTTGCACAAGAGGAGATGGTAGGAAATATTCCTTCAGAGCTTTTAATTCATAAATTTAAAGATTCGATGCAGCACAAAGTGCAATCGATTATTACGAATTTTAATCATATGATTTCCGATGCAATATAAGTATATACGCTTAACGGTAAATAATCAGGTGGCGACCCTTACCTTAGCCCGGGAAGAGAAGCGTAATGCTTTTACGCCAACGATGGTGAATGAGATAGCTCATGCTATGGACCAAATTAATGGGAACCAAGAGGTGAACCTTGTTATATTGAATGCACTAGGGCCTATATTCTGTGCAGGAATGGATCTTAAAACATTTAACGATCCGTCTATCGATATCCCTAACCCAGAAATAACGAATGTAGACCGCTCATTGGGCGAGGTTATGAGAGAACTTGTTAAGCCTTCTATTGCGATTGTTGAAGGAGATGTTATTGCTGGAGGTTTCTTGCTTATTCTTGGCTGTAGTTATGTTTTTGCGGCTTCCCATGTGCGTTTCAAACTTCCAGAGTTAGATTTAGGTATCTTTCCTTTTCAAGTAATGGCTAGCCTCTTGCGGGTCGTACCTGAAAAGAAAGTACTTCAACTTTGTCTAGAAACGGGTTATTTTGATGTACAACGTGCTATAAGTTTGGGTATTGTGGACGGATTACTCGAAGAAGAGAAAGTCAATGAAAGAATAAATTATCTTAAGAATGTTAAATCGGACGCCGTAACAGCTGGTATTAAAGCATTGCATGAACTAAGTGAGGTCAGTCCAGCAAGCAGATATAGTTTGCTTAAAAGCAGACTGAATGAGCTTAAAAACAAAGGGGAAAATAAAACCAATTAATTAGTTTCTACTTTTTTTTCAATCCAGAAGTTGTTGTATCCAGTTCCGACTTCTATTTCTAAAAGTTTTTGTTGTAGCATTTCTAGTACCGCCAAGAAGTTGTATACGAACTGCACCTTGTTTTCTGAATGTTTTTTTATTTGGTTAAAATCAAGTTTGTTGTTTAAGGCAATGAGTTCTGTAATTGCCTTTTTTTGTTGCTCTATGGTGTAGGGATATTTTACGACCGTATGGGTAACATCTTTAATTCGATGCGTAAAATTGAACATCAACTTTTCGTAAACAACCAATAATTTGTACAGATCAAAAGTGTCTAAATGTTCTTCAGCATTATTGTGTTTTCGTGCTAGGGAATTGTCGTATTGTAAGTTAGCACGTGTATGTATTTTCGTTCGCGCCTCTTCATACTCCCGAAGATCTTCGCAGATCGCTTTAAATTGTTTATAAAGAAGAAGTTTTTGTGTTAACTCTTTTTTGAGGTCTATCTCATTTTCAGCCTCATCAAGTTCCATGCGAGGAAGTAACATTTTTGCTTTGATACGCATCAATGTGGAAGCCACAAAGATGAACTCACTAGCCAGTTCAATGTTTAGAGCCTGCATGCGCTGAATGAATTCTAGGAAATCGTCCGTAATTTTTGAAATAGGAATATCGTGAATGTTTAATTCGTCACGCTCGATAAAAAATAAAAGAAGATCAAACGGCCCTTCGAACTGTTCTAGTTTAATCTCGTAAGCTTCATTCTGCATATTCAGTTCAAAAATAAGTATTTGTCAAGGACAAAAAAAAGCTTTATTAATTGATTTTTCAAAAAGGATTAAACTTTTATTTAAATAGGATGTTCTGTATTTTAGTGAATAAGTCGTTAATTTGTAACTTATTTATATAGGAGAAGATATGCAAGTAGAGGCAGGTCCTTTGTTAAAAAATATACACTATCCTTCAGAGCTTCGGCAATTAAGCCCTAGCCAGTTAGAGGATTTTTGCCAAGAATTACGTCAATTCATTATTGATATTGTATCGGTTAATGGAGGACATTTTGCGGCAAGTTTAGGTGTTGTTGAATTAACCGTAGCACTTCATTATGCACTAAATACGCCATACGATCAAATAATATTTGATGTTGGGCACCAAGCATATGGTCATAAAATTTTAACTGGCCGTCGTGATCTTTTTCATACTAATCGCATAATGGGAGGTCTTTCAGGTTTTCCCAAACGAAGTGAAAGCGAATATGACGCATTTGGGGTCGGGCATTCTTCAACGTCAATTTCCGCGGCACTTGGAATGGCCGTTGCGTCGGAATATAAAGGAGAGTCGGATAGGCAGCATGTTGCAGTGATAGGTGATGGGGCACTAACGGGGGGAATGGCTTTTGAAGCATTAAATCATGCTGGAATAGAGAAGTCCAATTTACTTGTTATTTTAAACGATAATTGCATGTCAATTGACCCCAATGTAGGGGCGATGAAAGAATATTTGACCAATATTACAACCTCCAAAAGTTACAATCGTTTCCGTGACGATTTAATTGCAGTATTGGCTAAGATTTCTAAGAATGGTCCGGATGCATATGGTTGGGCGAAAAAATTAGAGCAGAGTATTAAAGGTACTTTACTTAAAAATGCAAATCTTTTTGAGTCACTGAATTTTCGTTATTTCGGACCTGTGGATGGGCATGATGTTGCCAAACTCACCAAAACCATAGAAGATCTAAAAAACATTTCTGGTCCTAAACTATTGCACGTGGTAACGGTAAAGGGTAAAGGTTATGCCCTGGCAGAGAAAGATCAAACGAAATGGCATGCTCCGGGCTTATTTGATAAGATTACCGGCGAGATTAAAAAAAGTACATCGCAAAAACCACAACCACCAAAATATCAGGATGTTTTTGGGCATACACTTGTAGAGCTTACCCAAAGCAATGAGAAGATAATGGGTATTACCCCGGCTATGCCATCGGGCTCCTCTATGAATATAATGATGAAGGCAATGCCTAATAGAGCGTTTGATGTAGGAATTGCAGAGCAGCATGCGGTTACTTTCAGTGCAGGTTTGGCCTCTCAAGGGTTGGTACCGTTTTGTAATATTTATTCTTCATTTATGCAGCGTGCATATGATCAGGTGATACATGACGTTGCTCTTCAGGGTTTAAATGTTGTCTTTTGTTTGGATAGGGCGGGTATCGTAGGTGCGGATGGTCCAACTCACCATGGAGCGTACGATATTGCGTACATGCGGTGTGTTCCAAACTTAACTGTCTCTGCGCCGATGAATGAAGAAGAATTACGAAATTTGATGTATACAGCACAATTGCCTGATCAGGGACCATTTGTGATTCGGTATCCGCGAGGAAACGGTGTTATGGTGGACTGGCAACGGCCATTGGCTGAAATTCCAATTGGCAGGGGGCGTAAGCTTCAGGACGGAGAGGATTTGGCTATATTAAGTTTTGGAGCCATCGGAAATGAAGCGACCAAAGCAATACAATTGTTAAATCAGGAGGGTATTCATCCGGCGCATTATGACTTACGTTTTGCTAAACCTCTCGATGAATCTTTGTTACACGAGGTTTTCCAAACATATAAAAATGTGATCACATTAGAAGATGGTAGCTTGATGGGCGGCGTGGGTTCTGCTGTCTTAGAGTTTATGGTTGATCACCAATATTTCGCTCAAGTGTTACGTTTAGGAATTCCTGACGAAATCGTGGAACATGGAGAGCAGGCGGAGCTTTGGAAACTTTGTGGTTATGATGCACAATCTATTGTCGAGGCAAGTAAAAAATTAACCAAGGGAATAAAAACAGATTCACTCGTATCTTAAGATATTGAGAACGAAAATATAAAGGGAAGAATTTAACATTTCTTCCCTTTTTTTTAGTCTTAAAAACTTGTATATTTAAAAACAAACTACGAGCAATAGTTTTCCACACACACTAGCCGAGAAGCAGTTTTTTTATCAAAAATTAAGTCAATGATTAAGATAAAACGCTGTTGTTGAAAAGTATTTATTGCTTCGTTTTCCGAGCGTATAATTAACACGTTTTTTAACTTAAATACCTGATAATTAGTTGTTTTGTATTTATTTTAAAATTAAGTTTTTTAGCTCAATATTTTTTGTGATCTTCGTCTTAAGAGAAAGTTTTAAACAATTTTTTTGTCAAATATTGGTTTTCAAGTTATTAACAATTTAAGAATGGAAAAAACGTATACAAGTGTTTGGAATAGCTGTCTACAGATTATCAAAGACAATATTCCGGCGCAGAGTTTTAAGACCTGGTTCGAACCTGTGAAGGCAGTTGGTCTAAACGGAAACGTTTTAACGATTCAAGTACCATCAGTGTTTTTCTACGAGTGGCTCGAAGAGCATTATGTGGGTATCCTTCGTAAGACAATCAAGAAATTTTTAGGAGAAGGAGGACGCCTAGAGTATAATATCATCGTAGATAAATCATCTGCAAATACACCTTACACCACAAACATTCCTTCGAATGGAAATGGTGCTGAAGGTAAAAAACAATCTATTCCTGTGCCTGTAGCTTTGAATAAGAATATCAAAAATCCTTTTGTTATTCCAGGATTAAAGAAGCTTCAGGTAGACCCTCAACTAAACCATCACTATACCTTTGATAATTTTATCGAGGGCGAGTGTAACAGATTAGCGCGTTCAGCGGGATTTGCCGTAGCAAATAAACCAGGAGGCACGTCCTTCAACCCATTGATGCTATATGGAGACGTAGGGTTAGGAAAGACACACCTTGCCCAAGCAATCGGTAATGAGATCAAAAGGAACTTACCCGATAAACTTGTCATCTATGTTTCCTGTGAAAAGTTCTGTCAGCAATTCGTAGATTCTTTAAAGAACAATACGATTAATGATTTTGTGAACTTCTATCAAGCGATGGATGTGATTATTATGGACGATGTACATAATTTTGCGGGTAAAGAAAAAACGCAAGATATATTCTTCCATATTTTCAATCACCTACATCAGTCTGGGAAACAAATTATTTTGACCTCGGATAAACCCCCTAAGGATTTATCTGGCTTGGAGGAGCGTTTGTTAAGCCGTTTTAAATGGGGATTGTCCGCAGATATCCAAATTCCTGATTTGGAAACGAGAATGGCTATCTTGAAGAAGAAAATGTATTCTGATGGAATCGAGCTCCCGGACAATGTAGTAGAATATGTTGCCACACAGATAGATAATAGCGTGCGTGAGTTAGAAGGTGCAATGGTGTCCTTGTTAGCGCAGTCAACCTTGAATAGAAAAGAGATTGATATTAATCTCGCTAAATCAATGTTGAAGAACTTTGTGAAGAATACCCATAAGGAAATTTCCATGGAGTATATTCAGAAGTTGGTATGTGAATATTTTGAAGTGCCTGTAGAGATGGTTAAATCGAAAGTGCGAAAACGAGAGATTGTTCAAGCGCGCCAAATTTCCATGTATTTAGCAAAGAATCATACGAAGTCTTCGTTGAAGTCTATTGGTAGCTTCTTTGGTGGTCGAGATCATTCTACAGTAATCTATGCGTGTCAAACGGTAGAAGACCTTATAGAGACCGATAAGAAATTTAAGACCTACGTACAGGATATCCAAAAGAAACTTAAGACATCGTAGTAAAGAATTTATTTTTGAATGTAAAAAAGTGCGGAACCGACATAATGTGTTTCGCACTTTTTTATTCTAAAGAATTTGTTCCAGCTCTAGGAGCTGACAAGCAGAAAAGTATTTTGTTGTGATTGGAAAGACCTTCGGTTTTTACACAAAAAAGTCGAGGCCCAACTAGTGACCTCGACTCGTAATATATTGTAACTATTTTAAGAATTATATTCTTATTACCGATTGTTATGGTTGAATCGGTTGTGCAGGCTGTTGAGTAGGCTCAACAGGTTGTTGCATCGGCTCAGTTGGTTGCGCTGGTTCTACAGGCTGCATTCCTGGTTGTGCCGCTGGCGCAGGAGCCACTTCTTCTTTCGGACGTTCTGATACGTAAGTTGTAAATAAAGGTTTTTGTTCCTCTGTTAATTTGTCTGCAACTTGAGCATCGGTAGTCGACTGTTGTTTAGTCAATGCTTCAGATAACAATTCTGGTGATAACGTTGCATCGGATTTAATCGCTTCCTTAGCTTTGTTTCCTTCCACCAAGATCGGTAATATTTCTGCTGACTGATCCTCTGTAAGTGTTAATGTTGAAGTAAGTGTTGTTACTTCCTGTTTTGCTGCTTCTTCTGGATTCGACTGAGCGAATGTTAGTGTCAGTGCACATAGTAAACTCACACCTGTTAAAAATAATTTTTTCATGTCTCTTTATTTTAATTTTTAAATTTTCAAACGTTCTTTATCGTTTTCGTACATATATAACTCCCGTTAGGTGTAAAATGTTGTCTTGATTGTATCATATGTGTTACAATTTAACAAACATTAACAGAGCCATTATGATGCGATATTTAGCAATAATGGGGTTTAAATGTGCTAGAGGGTCTGTTTTAGCTTCTTTTTGTTTTTTTTGTATAAAACAGCAGCGCTTTACAATATTGTATAGAATGAGGCAATTTGAGATTAAAAAAGTGTTAGCTGAGGGGCAAAGGGGATCAGTTTACAACTTGAAAAGCCCTTTTAATTATCGAATCAAAGGCGTCTTGCTCTCCAAATAGAATCTTTTGGTGTATAGGGACAATATAAATTGGATAGGTCTGCGCAAATGAACTTGGCAGCCGTTGATAGTCTTTCTCTGTGGTTACGATTATTTTGCTTTCATTAGAAACCGTATGGAATGCATCAGAAATTACCTGTATATCTGTAGAGCTAAATGCATGATGGTCGTTAAAGTTGATATGTGTTAGCTCCAGGCTATTGGGCTTGAGGTAGTCCAATAAGGGCTTGGGATTAGCAATTCCGGTAAATAAGATAACATGGTAATTAGCCAGAGCCGTAGGCGTGATGGTTTGCTGATCCTTATTCTTCAAGTGCTCATAATCGATTGTTGAGAAGTAGATGGGCGCTGATGAATGTTTACGAAGTCTGCTTTGAATTGTAAATCTAGTCTCCTGGGAGAGGTTGTTAGGGCATTTTGTGACTACGATGACACCCGCTCTTTTGCTCTCTATTAGCCTATCTCGGAAATTTCCAGTTGGTAGCGGTACGATTGGGCTTAATAACGATTTATAATCAAATAGAAGGACTGAAAAGCTTGGGCGCAACGGACGGTGTTGGTATGCATCATCTAGAAGAACGCCGGGCGTACCACCGGAAATCTTTCTTAATGCTTGTACACGATCCTCACAAACATAAACTTGTACTTGAGAGAACTTACGTTTAATTTGTAAAGGTTCATCCCCAACGAGATCAGCTGTATCCTTAATTGATACCTCTCGGAAACCTTTTGTCTTGCGACCGTAGCCGCGACTAAGCAATGCAATATCCTTTTTGGGAGAGATTAAACGTAAAATGTATTCGGCCATTGGACTTTTTCCTGTACCGCCGACGGCCAAATTTCCGATGACCACCACGGGGAAACCAAAAGCTGTGCTTTTGATCATATCGTGATCGTATAGTCGATTACGAAGCCACATAGCCACCGCATAAAGAATGCTTATTGGGAATAATAGTATCCGTATTAAGCGTATCATTACTTTTGAATAAGTTGTACTCCGACATCGGTAACCTCGCGAAGAGGGTTCTCACGCATGTTCTGCTCTATTGCTATGGAATAAGTACCTGTATCTGGGAACAGGTAGTTTTCTTTAAGCAGGAATTGATTTTCATATAGATTACCGGCATTTGCTCCTAACCATCGGCCATCTTGTTGGGCTAGAGGTAGTTCATGTTTATAAGTGGTGTCCCGATTTCCTGGCCCCTTTTGATGGACCAATAAAAAGAGATTGGAATAGTTGTATTCGCCTGTATGACGGATATTAACCCAAATATCAAATGGTCTACTTTTATCTGTAATTGGAATAGTAAAGGTAGGTATCTGGGCGTAGGTCCATGAGTGGTTCTCGATAGGTTTGTTTACCTGATAGAAGATGTCGCTCGTGCAGCCAGCAAAAAGAATTACGTATAAAAGACAGCCAAGAAATCCTTTCATATTGTTCTTTTGAAAATATTTTAAAAGTGCAATCGATCCAAAGGTACAGCCTTTGGATCGATTTTCTAAGCGTTATTCGTTGGCAGGACCTTTGTTATTATCGTTATTCCTGTTGCGGTTACGATTACGGTTGTTTCGCCGTTTAGGCGCACCTTCGGTTGCCGGTTTTGCCGCTTCGCTGTTATTGTTTGGTTTTGGTCCTCTTCCCCTGTTTTCGCGAGAAGACCTCGTCCTGTTCTCTGTTTTATTTGCTGCCATCGATTTGGCTTCCGGAGATTTACCCTCGGTTGATGCCCCACCTTCTTTTTTACTTTTTGGTTTTTTACGCTTTTTGCGTTTGTTCTTTTCGTCAAGGCGTGTTAAGGAGTCTTGACCGACGACGTTTTCGTAATCAAAAGAAACCGGCTTTTCAACTTCCTTCGGTTGGAAATTAGCGACAAGATCGCCAACTTTTTTCCCCTCTTTATTCATCTCTGCATATTCTTTTACCTTATTTACGGGTATAGGAATCCAGCTCTCGGCTCCTGGATAAGAGTACCATAGAAGTTTTTTGAAGATATCCGTTTTCTGAAGGTAGGCGGTTCCTACTTCCGTGTCAAGACGGTCGACATTATTGGGAATATCGCGAAGCGCATCCATATAGCTGTCAAGTTCATAATTGAGACAACATTTCAACTTGCCACACTGCCCTGCTAGTTTAAGGGTATTTAACGATAAATTTTGGTAGCGCGCCGCTGAGGTAGAAACCGTTTTAAAGTCTGTCAACCAAGTTGAACAACAAAGTTCGCGACCACAAGAACCTAAACCACCAAGACGGCTAGCTTCCTGACGCATACCTATTTGCCGCATTTCTATACGAATTCGAAACGATTCAGCCATCCGTTTGATAAGTTCTCTAAAGTCGACCCGTCCCTCAGCGGTGTAATAAAACGTTGCTTTGGTTTTATCACCTTGATAGTCGACATCGGAGATTTTCATGGATAGGTTTAGCTCTAAAGCGAGATTACGTGCGCGATGCATCGTTTCCCATTCCAGATCTTTTGCCGCATTGTATTTAGCGACATCCGATTCATTTGCTTTACGGTAGATCTTCTTTTCTACCGCTTCTACTTTTACATTGTTTTTTTTGAGTTGTAAACGAACAAGCTCTCCGGTTAAGGAAACATGTCCGATATCGTAGCCGCCTGTTGACGGTTCGACAGCAACCATTTCTCCCATTTCAAGGTAGAGATTGTCTGTATTAATGAAAAAATCTTTGCGAGATCCTTTAAAACGGACCTCTACAATGTCAAAAGGTTTATAGTTAGATGGCAAATCCATATCGGAAAGCCAATCGTAAACATCTAATTTATTACATCCGCTAGTCATGCAAGAGCCATTGTTCTGGCAACCTGCAGGGGTTTTTCCGGTAGCGCTCGTTGAACCACTACTACACCCACCTCCGGATGAGCAACTGCCACATCCCATATTTTACTGTATATATTGAGTCCCTTGTGGGAACGTTTGATATTTAAATATTAATACTAATTGCAAAGATACGTCTAAAAATAATATTTTAGGGTTAGCATTGCGTTCCACTTTATAATGTGTCTGTTCAAGTAAATTAATTGCCTCCTCAAGCTGGGGTAAACTGTAATTTTCACTGAATTTCTTAACGAATTCCAGCTCCTCGCCCTGCAGAAGCACTAATTGCTCAAGACCCTGCTGCATCAAAATAATTTGACGAAGCATATTGATGGCATAAAGTAAGAAATTTTTCTGATTTTCTCTTCCTAGTTTTGGAAAGTCTACGTCACAAAATTTTATGATGTTCAACCCCGAGTCTGTAACAATGAACCTTAACCAAGAAATTAATCTTTTGAAATAGGGGTTTTCATCGTGCTCTATTAAGTTTAAGGCTTGTTGGATGTTTCCATCAGCGATGAAAGCCAGTTCGGCCGCTCGAGAAGAGGTTATACTTTTCTGCTCGGTAAGATATTTAACCACATCTTGATGTGAGAACTTGTTGATTTTAATAAGTTGTGTACGAGAAATGATCGTATTGAGAATACGATCCTGATTTTCGCAAACCAATAAGAATAATGTTTTTTCAGGAGGTTCCTCGATCAGTTTCAACAAAGCATTTCCTTGGATATCCAAATATTCCGGAAGCCACAAGATTAGCACCTTATAATCGGCCTCGAATGATTTGAAGCTTAGTTTCTTTATTATATCATGAGCTTCAGCTATATTAATATTAGCTTGCTTATTTCCGCCATCGAGGCTCTCTCGCCAATAATCTAAGCTTAGATACGGGTTAGCAAGAAAACTTTTGCGCCACTGTTCCAAATAAGAGCTAGCAACGGGAGTTTCTTTCGTGGCATAAAAAGGATACGAAAAATGTAAATCGGGGTGAATAAGCTTTTGGTATTTATTGCAGGAATTGCAATTTCCACAGCTGTCACTTGCTTGTTTATTTTCACAATTTATATATTGGGCATAGGCAACTGCTAGCGCTAAGTTTCCAGATCCTTCAGGACCCAAAAATAGCTGAGCATGACTTACGCGGTTTTCTTTTACCGTGTTTATCAAATGCTTTTTTACCTGCTCATGACCTATAATATTCTTAAACTGCATATTCGTGTACAAATGTAGTAATTAATTAAATTGCGATGAGAATTATGGCTTGAAGAGTTTAAAAATGTTGATTATTATGCGTAACATTGCGTATAAAAATCTATAAAATTCAGGAAATGAGATTTATTGTATCCACTTCAATTTTATTAAAGCAATTACAAGCGATTAACGGAGCTTCTAGCAGCAGCACGGTATTACCAATTTTAGAAAATTTTCTATTCGAAATAAAAGATAACTTGCTGACTATTTCGGCAACGGATCTCCAAACGAGCATGGTTACTTCTCTGCAGATTGAAGCCAAAGAGGAAGGAAGGGTTGCAATGCCTTCGAAGATCTTAATCGAAACATTAAAAACACTTCCAGATCAACCCGTAGCCTTTTCCGTGGATACAACAACGCTAGCAATAGAAATTAGTGCTGGGGACGGTAAGTATAAACTTAGTGGAGAGAATGCGGATGATTTTCCAAAAATTCCGATCATCGAAAATGTTTCTACCGTGAAACTAGAATCAGCGGTATTGTCAGAAGCCATTAATAAAACGATTTTTGCTGTAAGTAACGATGAGTTACGCCCGGCCATGTCTGGTGTTCTTGTCCAGCTTGCCGAACAGAGCATCACATTTGTTGCTACAGACGCGCATAAACTTGTTCGCTACCGCCGCACAGATGTTGGAACGGAAAAGCCGCTTAGCATCATTTTACCTAAAAAAGCCCTTGCCTTATTAAAATCATCTCTTCCCTCAGATGGAACGGTGGTGTCGGTAAACTATAATAATACCAATGCATTCTTTGAGTTCGCAAATATTCAGTTGATTTGTCGGTTAATTGACGAACGTTACCCAGATTACGAAGCGGTAATCCCACAGGTGAACCCGAATAAATTAACGGTTGATCGCTTATTGTTCTTAAACACGTTACGCCGGGTAGTTATCTTTGCGAACAAAACGACTCACCAGGTAAGATTAAAAATTTCGGGAAGTGAACTAAATATTTCTGCAGAGGACTTAGATTTTGCCAATGAGGCTCATGAACGCTTAAATTGTCAATTTGAGGGTGATGATATGGAAATTGGCTTTAATGCGAAGTTTCTCGTTGAGATGCTGTCAAACTTAAACTCAAGCGAAGTGGTAATCGAAATGAGTACCGCTAATCGTGCTGGCCTCCTTCTTCCGGCCTTGAAAGAAGATAACGAGGACATCCTGATGTTGGTTATGCCCGTGATGTTGAATAATATTTAAACAACTACATTTTGGAAGTAATTTATTCGCTTATTGATTTTATAATGCATATCGATAAGCATCTTATCGAAATTGTTAACGATTATCAAACATGGACTTACCTGATACTATTTCTCATTATTTTTGCTGAAACAGGATTGGTTGTTACTCCATTTTTGCCGGGCGATTCTCTGCTGTTCGCTGCCGGAGCTATCATCGCAAAACCCGAAACCGAGCTTAATATTTTTGTAATGTGGGGGATCCTTCTTGTCGCGGCGATTGTCGGGGATATGGTCAATTACCACATAGGTCAATATTTAGGTCCGAAAGCTTTCAGCGGGAAATATAAACTTCTTAAACGGGAGTATCTCGAAGAGACTGAACGTTTCTATGATAAATACGGAGGCAAGACAATTATTTATGCGCGTTTTGTACCTATCGTACGAACCTTCGCGCCATTTGTTGCCGGCGTGGGTTCTATGTCATACAAAAAATTTGCTTCTTATAATGTTATCGGCGCCTTCGCGTGGGTGAGCGGATTTTTGTTTATTGGGTACTTCTTTGGCGGCTTGCCGATCATTAAGGATAACTTTACTATCGTTGTATTTGTAATAATTGGTTTATCCTTATTACCTCCCGTTATTGAGGTTTTAAAAGAGAAATTTAGTAAAAAATCCGTATAGAAGAAAGATAATAGCTTTTATGCCCTCAACGCTAACCCGCTGAGGGCTTTTTGGTTAAATGAAAGTTGTTGACCGAGTTAAACGTTGTGTAATTTACGTGGTCTATTGATAATAAAACCATGAACATAATGCGTATTGTTATCACCTGCTTTTGTCTGCTGTTTATTAGTACAGCTTTCGCTCAGCGAAAAAAGATATCTATCGACAAACGAGAAGCCAAACAGGCTTTTACCTATCTGAATGCTGCCCGCAATAACCCTAAAAAGGCCATGCGCGAGCTTGGTGTACGTTTTAACTCCGGTGATGTGTCCAATACGCCTCTTCGTTGGAATGAGGAGCTTACTCGTGCTGCCGAAAGAAGGGCTAAGGATATGGCGCAGCGTGATTATTTTGACCACACCACTCCCGAAGGCATAGGTCCGAATCATTTTATTAGCCAGGCCGGCTATGAACTGAACCCTGATTGGTTAAAGAAACGAGGAGCGAACAACTTCGAATCTATAGCGGCTAATCAACCTACTGCTATTGATGGCATCAAGGCTTTTATTATTGGCCAGGGCTCACCGGGCTACATGCACCGCAAACATGTTCTTGGAATGGATACTTGGAATAGATCATTGAGGGATATAGGCATCGGTTTCGTCCGAGTAGCCTCGGGTTCTAGGTATAAGACGTATTTGTGCGTGATAATTGCAAAGCACGACTGGCAATAGCCCTCTTTTTAGGGTATCTAATACAAATTTATCTCTTCTTCTGACTTTTTGATTTAATTTTCAAGTTTTACTTTGCACTTTTCATACCTTTGCATATGATAAAATCAATGACAGGGTATGGTATTGGCACCCAGGATAATGGAACTGTGAAGTATACAGTAGAATTAAAATCCCTGAATTCCAAATTTCTTGAACTTAACCTTCGTCTACCCAAAGCGGTTTCTGAAAAAGAGTTTACCCTTCGTACTGAAAGTTCTAAGCTAATCGAGCGCGGAAAAGTAAACATGACGGTCACTGTCGAGTATATGGACCAAACAGCAAAAGCATCTACGATTAACGCTAAACTTTTGGGGCAATATTATAAACAGCTTAAGGAAATATCTGAACAACTGGGTGAAAAAGGGGATAACCTGTTTGAAATGGCGCTAAATATGCCCGAGGTTGTATCTTCCAAGGAAGAAGCTATTGATGAGGCTGAAGGAAAGGTGCTTATGAACGCTTTTTATCTTGCTGTAGAACATTTTACACAATTTCGCATAGACGAGGGCAATACGCTTAAGGGAGATTTGGAGAACCGCGTTAATTTGATTTTATCGTACTTAAGTGAGGTAGAGGCTGTCGAGGGAAACCGAATACCATTAATCCGTGAAAGGATTGGTCATTATCTTGAAGAAGCCGTTGGTAAGGAGAAGGTGGATATGAACCGCTTTGAACAGGAAATTATTTTTTATATCGATAAATTAGATATTACCGAAGAGAAGGTTCGTCTACGGACGCACTGTAATTACTTCATAACAGCGCTAAATGGTACGGACTCCAGTGGTAAAAAATTGGGATTCATTTCCCAAGAGATGGGCCGTGAAATAAATACGCTTGGTTCCAAAGCCAACGACGCGAATATTCAACAGATTGTCGTGCGTATGAAAGAAGAACTGGAAAAAGTAAAGGAGCAATTGCTTAACGTTTTATAAGAATGAGTGGTAAATTAATAATATTTTCTGCCCCTTCAGGAGCAGGCAAAACAACTATAGTTAAAAAGTTACTAGCAAAACATAGTGATAGAATAGCATTCTCTATTTCAGCCAGCACACGTCAGCCTCGTCAAGGTGAGGTAGATGGTAAAGATTATTATTTTATAAGTTCTGAGGACTTTTTGCATAAGGTTGCTAAACAGGAGTTTATTGAATTTGAGGAGGTTTACTCCGGAACGTATTACGGCACCCTGCGTAAGGAGGTAGAGCGAATTTGGGCTGAAGGTAAATCAGTCATATTTGATATTGATGTGATTGGTGGTCTACGTTTAAAATCCAAATTCCCGGACCAAGCACTAGCGATTTTTGTTAATCCGCCCTCGCTCGATGTATTAAAAGAAAGATTACGCGGCCGCGGTACGGATTCTGAGGAAAAATTGCAGGAACGGTTTTCTAAAGCAGAGCATGAGCTTAGTTATGCGGATAAATTTGATGTGGTATTGAATAATTATGACTTAGATACCGCGTGTGCGGAAGCGGAATCGATGGTTTTAAGTTTTTTGGATAAATAAATTAGAATGGCGAAAGTCGGTCTTTTCTTTGGTTCTTTTAATCCTATTCATATTGGTCACTTAATCATTGCTAATTATATGGTTAATTATACTGATTTGGATGAAGTCTGGTTCGTGGTATCTCCACAAAACCCTTTCAAAGATAAAAAGACTCTAGGAAACATGTACGACCGGTTGGAGATGGTCAGTCTTGCTATACAAGGAGAAGACAGGCTTCGCGCGTCCGACATAGAATTTAGCCTTCCGCAGCCCTCTTACACGATTGATACACTACAGTATCTGCATCAGAGGTATCCCACCAAGGAATTTACGCTGATAATGGGGGAAGATAATTTACAGGGATTTAGCAAGTGGAAGAATGCCGAAATTATCCTTCGTGATTATAAGATTATTGTTTATCCGCGGCCGGGTTACAGTGGCGGGGAGCTGGCGAACCATCCGTCAGTCACCATTACCCAAACACCCATTATGGAGCTCTCTTCAACTTTTTTGCGAAAAGCGATAAAAGAAGGAAAAGAAATTCGGTTTTATACACCGGATAATGTACTTGAATTTATCGATAAAAAGGGATTATACAGTAAATAGCTAGCCCATATATTTGAATCTGTCGTGCGGCGGGGATACCTAAAAAATTTCTTTTTTTTCCTCGACCTGGATTTTCTCTGTATTTTAAGCAAATATTG
>JAALOO010000239.1_pt1 | contig 51011 bp, 33 predicted proteins | sample 7257641 | NCBI WGS metagenome assembly JAALOO01 (sample SAMN14085613, study PRJNA598686) | mite metagenome | biome: ENVO:01001000; feature: ENVO:01001002; material: ENVO:01001226; isolation source: single female mite from University of Michigan culture on fish food culture... ...
CAGGAACTTTTGTGTGGACAGGTTTTGATTATTTAGGGGAACCTGTGCCTTATCCATATCCAGCCCGGAGCTCATATTATGGAATTGTAGATTTGGCCGGTTTTGCCAAAGACGTGTATTACATGTATCAATCCGAATGGACTGATAAAGAGGTCTTACATCTATTACCCCATTGGAACTGGAAGCAGGGAGACATCGTCGATGTCTGGGCTTACTATAATAATGCTGATGAGGTAGAGTTGTTTTTAAATGACAAAAGTTTGGGCCGTCGCCAAAAAGACGTAGATACTTTACACGCCTCTTGGCGGGTGGCGTACGATCCGGGTGAGCTGAAAGTCGTCAAATATCGTGAAGGAAAAGTTGTTCAACAAGTTTCTCGAAATACGGCTGGTGAGGCAGCAAAACTTGAGGTTACAGTGCATCATGATCAATTTGCTACTGGTGATGATCGCGACCTCTACTTTGTTGAGGTACAACTTATCGATGAGCAGGGGAATCCAGTTACAGAGGACGATCAAAACATTGAATTTTTAGCAGATCAGCATCATACTGTACTAGGGACAGATAATGGTTTTCAAGCAGACCTGAGCGGGTTACATCGTCCTACCCGTAAAACGTTTAAGGGGAAGGCTCTTGCAATAGTAAGCAAACATGACGCTAAGATTACGGGGGATTTAACAATAAAATGGAAAGGTGGAGAACAGAAAATAAAAGTGACCGATACAAAGTAATTTATTTTGCACGCTAACAATAGACAATTATGAGCAATACAATTAGTAAATCTAGGGGAAGGTTTGCCGCAATTCGGAGGGGGCGACATTCGTTTTTAGCCGTGACGTTTTTATTTATACTTCAACCTGTAGCGGAAGCAAGAATGGCTCCTGACGTTGTTGTTGTATTGCACGCTGGTGAACGCGCGCAAGAAGAAGTAGATGGTCGTGTACTGGATGATCAAATGCAACCCATTGCGGGAGCAACTGTGTCGCTAGTGGACGCTGTTCTATCAACCGCTACCGCGGAAGATGGAACATTCGAGTTACGGCTTAGCCCTGAAGCAAAACAAATAAAAATTTCTGCCGTTGGCTATAAGGATCAGTTTATAGCAGTTACATCAGGAAGTTTAGGAGATATCGTCTTGCAAAAGGATGATCAAGCGCTCGATGAGGTTGTTGTTATTGGTTACGGTACGGTCAAGAAAAGAGATTTAACCGGGTCGGTTACTTCGCTGAAATCAGAAGATATAGTACGCTCTCCCGCATCGAATGCGCTAGAATCAATTCAAGGGCAAGTACCGGGGCTAGATATAACTCGGAAATCGGGAAGCGCGACCTCGGGTGTTGATATGACTATTCGAGGAAAACGCTCTCTGTCAACTGCAGAAGGGGCTAACACGCCGCTTGTTATCATCGACGGAATGCAGGGCGGAAATATTAGTGATATCGCTCCACAGGATATCGCTTCGATGGAAATATTAAAAGACGCTTCTTCAACTGCAATATATGGTTCTCAAGGTGCTAATGGTGTTATTATCGTCACCACAAAACGAGGACAGGAAGGTAAACCTAAGGTTAACTATAATGCTTATATAGGGGCCAATGGATGGGCACAATATCCCGAAATGCGTATAGGGGATGATTATATTGCTTTACGCCGTGCCGCAGCTCGTGCTGACGGACAATGGTCTAGCCCCGAAGATGATCAGACACTGTTTAGTGTAGGGGAATGGCAAGCAGTACAAAATGGGCAATGGACTAATTGGCGGGAGGAAGTTATGCACACGGGGATGGTTCAAAACCATCAATTATCGGTGAGCGGAGGAAATAGTAACACGCAGGGAATGTTATCAGGTGGATATTATAAGGAGCTTGGAACATTCAAAAATGACGCTTTAGATAAATTCAACCTACGGTTGAATGTGGATCAAAATATTGGAAGTAAAGTAAAGATCGGAACTTCTTCTCAGGTGACGCATTATGACGGGAATAACAGAGCTGACAATGTCTTATGGCGCTCAGCGACTAACGTTCCGCTAGGACTGCCCTATAATGAAGCGGGTGAAGTGAACCTGTGGCCATTAGGGCGAGAAGGAAAGGTGAATCCGTTAGCAGATGAGGCTACGGCAACCACTGCGCAACATCGTATCGCAAACACCAACATAATTGCCAACGGATTTCTTGAGGTGAAGCCCCTGCCAGGGCTTTCATTCCGCTCTAATGCTGGAGTCAATCTCTCATATCATAAAACTAAGGATTTTGCCAGTGCCAATTCTATCGATCGGGCGGGCGAATTTCCTTCCTCTTTGGCCAGCATAGAAGGAGAAGATAGGTCGTTCATCAACTGGGATAATATTCTTAACTACGCTGTTGATTTTAATGATCATGGTTTAAACCTCACCGCATTGACATCATGGACAAGCTCAAAACTTAGCACCACCTATATGGAGGGAACGGGGCAATTTGTGGAACAACAATTATGGCATAACATTGGCGCCAACGAGAAAGATTCTTATGTAATCCGTTCGGGGTATATCCAAAGTCAAACACTTTCCTATGCTTTACGAGCAAACTATTCTTATAAGGGGCGGTATCTACTTACTGTTTCGAACCGGTGGGACGGAGCGTCTAGACTTTCTCAAGACAATAAATGGGCGGCATTTCCTTCCATTGCTGCTGGATGGCGTATTAGCGACGAGGAGTGGTTTAATTGGAAGCCTGTTAGTGACTTAAAGCTTCGCGCAAGCTACGGGCAGACAGGAAACTCGGGAATTAATGAGTATGGTACGAAATCCGGATTGACCAGTTATACCAATGCTGCATTTCAGGATCAAGGATTTGTTTATTATGTGTATAACACCTTGTTAGGAAATGAGAATTTGGGATGGGAGCGTTCGGAATCCTGGAATATTGGATTAGATGCACAGCTATTAGATGGACGAATTAATTTAGCTGCGGATTTTTACGATACGCAAACTTCGGATATCTTACTGCCTAGAACCCTCCCAACTTCGATGGGTTCAGGGGATGGAACGCCATTTCAAATATATCAGAACATAGGGAGCAGTAGTAATAGAGGCCTTGAGATTACCTTAAACACCAAAAATATTGACCGGGAGTTTAAATGGAGTACCGATTTTACGTTTGGCACCAATAAAGAGAAAATTGTTGACCTTATTGATGGTAGAGATATCATAGGGGCGACAACTCGGGAGACTGAAAGTTTACTGATCGGCAGACCCCTACAGTCATTTTATACTTTTAAGAGATTAGGTATTTGGCAAGAAAATGAGGCCGAAGAGGCTGCTAGATATTTTAAGGACGCTGAAAAAACACAATCATTCAAGCCTGGTGATATAAAATTAGCGGACTTGAACGGTGATAATATCATTGATGACGTAAATGATGTAACATATATTGGTAGCACCTCCCCGAAATGGACGTTAGGGTTTAATAATACCTTTTCTTATAAGAATTTTGATTTAAATATTTATACAATCGCTCGCTGGGGACAAATGATGCAGTACGATTTAACGGCCAGCTATGACCCGCAAGGCAAAGGGAATCAGCCAGCTTATTTAGACTACTGGACACCAGAGAATCCCACCAACGATTTTCCGCGTGCAGGACTAACGGATTTTTACAATTATCTGGGGTACCAGAGCTATAATTACGTCGACGGATCGTATATAAAGCTTAAAACGGTCACACTTGGATACCGTATCCCTAAAAAAGCACTTGAACGAATTAAATTGGAAGGTGTGCGTTTTTATCTGACGGGTAATAATTTATTTTCTTGGGCGAACAGTGATCTTGTTCAGAATTACGATGCCGAACGTGGAGGGGACGCACGGAGTCCTTTACTTCGTCAATTTGTTTTGGGTGTAAATCTAGATTTTTAATGACATGAAGAATATAACTAAATATTTTATAGGGATTGGATTGATAGGTATTTTGCATGGATGTAGTTTGGAAGAAAATAATCCAGGAGGCGCAACCGCTGAAGTTGTCTTTTCAACTCCTGAGGGCATAAATGCATTGATCAATTCTGCATATGTTTATTACGGAAGTGAATTTTACGGTAGGGAAGATATACTTATGCTTAGCGAAGGCGGCACCGATCTATGGATAAATATTGCGAATTCTGGATACGGCCGACAAATGACAAAATATGACGGGCTGAATTCGACTGTTGGACAAATACGTAACTCGTGGAATCGGTTTTACGAGATTATAAATTATTGTAATTCGGGTTTGGAACGAATAAATGCTGTCGAATTTGAAGATGAGCAGGAAAAAAAATCCAGAATTGGAGAGCTTTCCTTTTTACGGGCTTTTACCTATTGGCATATCGTAGAGCAATATGGAGGAGTAGACCTGCATACCCAGGAGACTAAAGAAGCGGTATTAACAGTACACAGAAGTCCTGTTTTAGATTTTTACGAATTAATGCTTTCAGATCTGGATGTAGCTATAGCCAATCTGCCGACAACGCCAATACCAGCAACAGATGTAGGACGAGTCACGCTGAAAGCGGCATATGGCCTTAAGGCGAGAATTGCCTTAACAAGAGTTGCTTATGAAGAATCGCAGAGCGAAAAGGAGGCTTATTACAAAATAGCATCTCAGGCGGCGCAGTATGTTATAAATAATCAGGGAAGTCTACAAGTTGCTCTATACGACACCCCGGAGGAAGTATTCCGTCCAGCAAATAATAAAAATAACAAAGAGGCTATGTTTGTGATCACACACTCGACAGTCAGTTCTCTTAATCCCCAAGAAAAGAATCCCAATCGACTCCATATATGGTTCAAGGCAAAATATTCTGGGAAAGCAGGGATGATTCGTGATTTAGGATATGGAGCAGATAGAAATTCGAGTACAGGTGGAATGTGTTTTATGCCGACAAGACATTTATTAGAATTATATGATGAAACTGTTGATCGCCGTTACGAGGACTGGTTTCGCGAAAAATACTATCTAAATGTGGATCAATACACCTGGACCGCAGATGATCTGTCGGCATTTGGAAAGCCCGCCTCACTCGCTGGTACCACACTGAAACGAGGAGAGTTAGCCCTATGGTTTACCAAGCAAGAGGTAAGTGGTGATAAAAGAAGTTTATCGTATGCATTGGTAGATATTAATGATACATACAATGGAGGTAATGTAACCGCCAACGCCCGTTTTAACGTACATTTTCCTTCTTTGAAGAAATATGATGATCCGGATCTGGCGGAGGTCGGATCGCAGGTGGGGACGAAAGATGTTATTCTTATGCGGTTGGCTGAAATGTATTTAATAGCGGCCGAAGCAGAGACAATGTCTGCCTCTGGGGACAAATCGTTGGCAGCTCAATATATCAATATACTACGTCATCGGGCAGCTAAAGAAGGAAAAGAAGAGCAAATGACCGTTGGTACATCAGACATGAATTTAGATTTTATACTTGAAGAAAGAGGACGAGAACTTTGTGGTGAACATATTCGGTGGTTTGACTTAAAACGAACTGGGAAACTGCTTGACTATGTAAAAAAATATAATCCGGATATTTCGTTGATACAGCCTTATCATCTCAACAGGCCAATTCCTCAACAATTTTTAGATGCAATTATCAACCCGCAAGAATTTGGTCAGAATGAAGGATATTAAACAACTCTTCTTTTACTCGGGTTTTTTGTTGCTGTTTGTGCTTGTCCCTGGGCTTACCACCGCAGGGGATATCTATGTAGAGCACCGAGCAGACGCAAATACTGGCGTTGGAACTCGTGAGGCTCCTTTTAGTACCTTAGAAGACGCACTCCGACTTGCACGCGAATGGAGACGTTTGGGCGATGAGCGTATAAGCGGCGGAATAAATATTTGGATCGGTGCAGGTGTATATACGCCAGCTCAAACTATTTTAATTAGACCCGAAGATAGTGGTACGGCGGCTAGTCCCACACGCATCAAAGCGAGCGGTAAGCCGGTGGTGCTCTCCGGTGGAGTCTCAGTGAATGGATGGCGGAAGGCACCTCGTACAGCGGGCGTGGCACCTGCGGCGCAAAAGAAATTGTGGGTTGCCCCAGCGCCTAAGGCTGGGGGCCGCTATTTTACCTTTCGGCAATTGTGGGTCAACGGAGAAAAGGCTACCCGCGCACAGAGCCATGATGATAAAAATCTACCTCGAATTTTAAATTGGGATTTCAATAAAGGTACAGCAACAATTTCTAACGATTTTGATGATTTCACGCTGACCGACGGTATGGAGTTTTTTATCCATCAATGGTGGGCGACAGCATCCTTGCGGGTTGCAGATGCTGCAGTGCATGGCGACAGTATCGTTTTATCTTTCCATCAGCCTGAAGCACGTTTACAGAACGAGCATCCATGGCCGAAACCATGGTTGTCTACCGAGCATGGCAACTCCGCATTTAAACTAGTGAACGCCCTTGCCTTTGTTGACGAACCTGGTGAATGGTATCTCGATGAACAAGAACAGAAAGTTTATTATTTTCCTCATCCGGAGGAAGATCCAGCAACATTTACCGCTGTTGCACCAAATTTGGAAACTATTTTAAAATTTGAAGGTACGCTCGAATCCCCGGTTTCTCATGTGCATATTGATGGAATTAAGTTTATGCATAGTAGTTGGTTACGACCAACTACACAAGGACACGTGGCTTTACAAGCGGGTATGTTTTTTTTGGATGCATATAAACTTAAAGAACCGGGTACCCCAGATAAAAAGGGCCTTGAAAATCAAGCTTGGGTAGGACGCCCCGAGGCGGCCCTAAGTCTGCAAAATACAGCGTTCACTGTTATACGTAATTGCTCCTTCGAACATCTGGCCTCCACAGGTGTGGATTATGTCCAGGCAAACAATAGCGATACCCTGCAGGGTAATCTGTTTCAAGATATTGGGGGATCTGCAGTATTACTCGGTAAATTTTCAGACGAAAATCTAGAAGCACATTTACCATATAATCCACTTGATCAACGTTTACTAACCGACGGATTAGAAATTACGAATAATCTAATTCAAGAGGCGGGAACAGAAGATTGGGGGACTGTAGGCATTGGTGCTGGGTACGTGCGAAACGTAAAGATTGAGCACAATGAACTGTTGGATCTTCCTTATACGGGCATAAGCTTAGGTTGGGGATGGACCCCCACTATTAACAGTATGAAAAACAATCTGGTTCGAAAGAACCGGATTGTTCGTTACGGTAAATATATGTATGATGTGGCGGGAATATATACCCTTTCGGCGCAACCAGGAACCCGAATAGAAGAAAATCTAATCGATAGCATATACGTGTCTCCGTATGCGCATCTTCCTGATCACTGGTTCTACCTATATACGGACGAAGGGTCTGCGTATATGACGGTTCGCGATAATTGGTTTCCCGCAAATAAGATTTTGCAGAATGCCAATGGTCCCAATGTAGATTGGAGAAAAAATGGTCCCCAGGTGCAGAAAACCAGTGTTTCTGATGCGGGACTGACCGCTGATTTTCTACCGCTACGAGACCGTATTTTACCTTTAGATACTACATTAAGATTCAATAGTTATTCACCGTTAGATAAGCCGGCCTTTTTTCAGGTCTATGACCCCCAAGGTAAGCTTAATGAAGCAGAAATAGGCTCACTTGTTTCAAGGCTTGGTGGAGACGTATCGCAGATTTATAGATGGAAGGACTATACGCTGATCATGACTTTGAAGGAAACCGCAAAAAAAATGCAGAAAGAATGGGAAACTTCTTATCCTTCAATACAGTCTACCGTATTCGACGAACAGTTTTATAGTTTCCGGGCTGATCAATGCGCTGCGGGGAGACAAGTAGCAGATAAGGACTTTGTACTTCTCAGTGCACAGTTAGTGGAGGATGAGGATCAGCAGGAGTCTTATTTAGAAGCCCACCAAACACAATATGAAAAATGGCCTGAGGTTGCTCAAGGATTTTGTAACGCGGGATTTCAGCAGGTATATGTTTATAAGCAGGGTAGACAGTTATTGCTTTTGATATCTTTTAAAAAGGGACAACAATTTGAAGAAATTGATCCACTGACCACAAAAGATAATCCGCGCGTAGAGGAATGGAATAAGTTGATGAGTACCTATCAGCAAGGTATCGAGGGGACCAAAGAGGGTGAAACCTGGATCTTCTTTAAAAAATAATGTATATGGAAAAATTAAGATTAGGAATTTTAGGTCTGGGTGAAGGACGAAGTACGATGTCCGCAGCCTTACAAAGTGAGCATATAGATCTTATTCAGATATGTGACTTGAACGAAGAATTGGGAAGAAAACGGATGAAGGAATTCGATTTTCAACAATACACGAGTCGGTACGAGGATATGCTTGAAAATAAAAATATAGAGGCTGTAGCTATTTATACACCGGATCATTTGCATGCACGACATATCCGTCAGGCATTGGAACATGATAAACATGTTATCTGTACAAAACCATTTATAGATAATCTAGCCGATGCCAACGATCTATTGGAGCTTGCAAAAAAGACCGGTAAGCGTGTTTTTGTCGGTCAAAGTTCACGGTTTTTCGAACCGGTGAAAAAGCAACGAGCAGATTTTGAGCAAGGCTTAATAGGTGATTTGATTACGATAGAAGGATATTACCATGCTGATCATCGATGGTTTCTAGAAAAGCCCTGGTCTTTACAGTCATCATTTAAATGGTTATATGGAGGCTTGAGTCATCCGGTAGATTTCATCCGGTGGTATCTACCGAATATTGAAGAAGTGATGGGGTACGGTATGCTTAGCAGTAATGGGAAGAACGGGGGGCTTCAGAATGCAGACACTATGCATTTTATATTTAAAGCGCAAGATGGTCGTGTTGCACGTGTTAGCGGGGCATACACTGGACCTGTTCAGCCTGTAACGCGCGATAGCGAAATGAGTTGTATTTTGCGCGGTACGGAGGGTTGTAGTCAGGCAGATTATATGGATTTACGTTACGCGATTACAGATCGTGATGGCGAAGAAAGGATATTGACCTGGGAGCATAAATTAAAACATTATTTCCGATTCGAAGGTAAGAGCCATCACGCGGGGGAGTATCAAAACTATCTGGAACATTTTGCAAAAGCGATCCGCAGTGGTGATCCAGCCTATCCAGATATGAAAGAGGGTATCGGGACAATCGCTTTACTACAGGCGATGGACGAGTCTTTGTCTAGTGGGAAACCTGTGCGCCCTAAAGAGTTGCTTGACCGCTACGCAGTGAACTTGACAATGTAACCATGAATAATATAATTGATAAGCTCACCGTTGTTGACTACATCATTGTAGTATTGTACCTGCTTACCCTGTTAGTGATAGGGTTGATTTCATCATCCAAACGCACAGAAGGTGCAGATCATTTCCTTGCAGGTAAATCCTTAGGTTGGGCGAGTATCGGATTTAATATGTGGGCGACAAATGTTGGTCCCTCTATGCTTCTTGCTTTTGCAACGGTAGGTTATACTACCGGGATAGTTGCAGTGAATTTTGATTGGTACGCATTTGTCTTTCTATTCCTTTTGGCCGTGGTTTTCGCTCCTCGGTATTTGGCTTCTGGTGTGCGTACGTTGCCGGAGTTTATGGGCAAGCGCTTTGGTACCAAAACGCAGACTATTTTGGCGTGGTACTCCTTGGTGAAAATGCTTATTTCATGGCTTTCTTTAGGACTTTTTGCTGGTGGTTTTTTAGTTCGACAAATTTTAGGCATTCCGATGTGGCAATCTGTTTCGGTACTTGTGGCCTTGGCAGGGATATTTGCGTACACCGGAGGGTTAAAGACGGTTGCGAAAATAAATATCTTTCAAATGATCCTGCTCATATTCGTCTCTGCATTTTTAACGTTCTTAGGTTTATCGGAGATTGGTGGTATAGGGGTACTATTGAAAGATACACCTACTGATTATTGGTCATTGATTCGCGGGGCTAGTGATCCGGATTATCCTTGGTATGCTATTGCGCTGGGCTATCCCGTGGCAGCTATAGCTTTCTTTTGTACGGATCAAGCGATGGTGCAATCTGTTTTGGGGGCAAAGAACTTAGAGCAGGGGCAGCTCGGTGTAAATTTCATAGCGTGGTTGAAGATTCTTTCACTCCCACTTTTCATTCTAACGGGCGTAATCTGCTACATCATGTTTCCGGACTTAGATGACCCATCATTAGCTTATATGACAATGGTTACGAGTCTTTTTCCAACGGGGTTGAACGGATTAGTAATTGTGGTGCTTATCGCTGTTCTTGTTGGAACCGTGGGTTCATCGTTAAACTCCTTGAGTACTGTTTATACCATGGATATTTATTTAAAGCACATCAATCCCCAGGCCGATAACGCACAAATAACACGGATGGGTAGAATTGTAATTATTATAGGCTGCTTTGTTTCTATTTTAATGGCGATTGCAATTGATCAAATTAAAGGATTAAATCTGTTTGATGTGTTTCAGTCCATTTTAGGTTTTATAGCACCCCCTCTTGCAGTTGTGTTTTTACTTGCTGTGTTATGGAAGCGTACAAACCGGGTTGCCATTAACACCGTTTTAACTTTTGGTGCCGCACTAAGTTTAGGTACGGGTATACTGTATTTATGGGTATTTCCGAAAGATAGCTATACCTTTTGGCCCCATTATTTGATGTTATCGTTCTACTTGTTTTTAGGGTTACTCATTTTAGCGATTATTATTTCTTTGTCTGTCCAAAAATCGGCAGAAGAGACCAATGCCCAGGATGCGTATAAATTAACGATAGACAAACCAAGTAAGCGCGTAAAATGGGCGTGGAGTATTTTAACGATCGTTATGGTTAGCCTATATTTCATTTTCCGTTAATCTTCATGCATTAGATAAAAAGATCATCAATATAATGACAAAAAAAATTCAATTAAAAGGTATAACATGGGGGCATAGCCGAGGGTTTGTACCGATGGTTGCAACTGCTCAACGTTACCAAGAACTACATCCAGATGTGGAGATCGTTTGGAAGAAAAGAACATTACAGGAATTTGCCGATAAATCCATTACAGAACTTGCTGAGGAATACGATCTGCTTGTTATCGATCACCCGTGGACAGGTCATGCAGCAGCCAATAATATGGTTGTTCCATTTGATGATTACCTGCCTGCTAGTTACTTAGAGGATCAGCGAACAAATAGTGTTGGTCAGTCTTATGAAAGTTATAATTTTTTCGAAAAGCAGTGGGCTTTACCGATAGATGCGGCTACGCCTGTCGCGGCAAGTCGGCCAGATCTGCTTGAAAAAATAGGTGAAGCAAGGCCAGCAAATTTCGAGGAGCTATTGGCCTTAGCCAAGAAAGGCTATGTCGGATTTTCATTCCTGCCGATAGACTTATTGATGGCTTTCTATGGATTCTGTCACTCCTTAGGTGAGCCGCCCTGTCAACACCCCAATATTGTGGTCGGAAATCAGATTGGTGGGGAAGCATTGCGACGGATGAAAACCCTTGTCGACTACCTTGATCCAAGTTTTTACACGAAAAACCCATTTATGGTTTTTGAGGATATGACCCAGCAGGATGAAATTGCCTATTGCCCATTTGCCTATGGATATTCCAACTATGCGCGCCAGGGGTACGCTCGCAAAACGCTGCATTTTCATGATCTAATTGATCTGGAGCCTGGCAAACCTTTGATTACAACTCTTGGTGGCGCTGGTTTAGCCGTTTCCTCACAGAGCAAATTTGTAGATACAGCAGTCGATTATGCGCAATATGTTTGTTCTAAGGAAATTCAGTCTACCCTATATGTGGAGAATGGGGGGCAACCGGGTCATCTTCAGGCGTGGAAAAATGAACGCGTGAACGCGATGACAGCAAACTTCTTTATCGATACTCTTCCGGCATTAGAAAGGGCATATTTACGGCCTCGGTATTATGGCCATATGTATTTCCAAGATCATGCAGGACAGGTGATAGTGGATTTTCTTCAAGGCACACTCGTTGAAACGGAGGTATTACAAACACTGAACGATCTATATTTAAAATCAATATCGATGGAGGAGGCCAATGGAAAATAGACCGCTGGAAGGATTATTAGTGCTTGAATTCTCACAATTTATGGCTGGTCCAACTGCGGGACTGCGTCTTGCAGATCTGGGAGCGAGGGTGATAAAAATTGAGCGTCCTGGTGCTGGTGAAGGGGGACGTCAAATAGCGATAAAAAATATTTTTATCGATCAAAGTAGTCTTGTCTTTCACACCATTAATAGAAATAAAGAATCGTACGCTGCTGACCTTAAAAATGCAGAAGATCTAGAATTAATAAAACGGTTAATCGCTAAAGCTGATGTTATAACACATAATTTCCGGCCGGGCGTGATGGAAAAAATAGGTCTAGACTATTCAAGTGTCAAAATGCTTAACGAGCAAATCATATATGCGAGTGTCACAGGGTATGGGGAAGAGGGGCCTTGGGCAAGAAAACCAGGGCAAGACTTACTTGTACAGTCTATGTCGGGGTTAACATGGCTTTCTGGATCCAAGCAAGATGGACCAATTCCTTTCGGGTTGGCAGTGATTGATATGTATTGTGCAACACACCTTACTCAAGGTATTTTGGCTGCACTTTTAAAGCGATCGAAGACAAAAAAAGGTGCACTTGTGCAGGTGAGCCTACTTGATTCGGCGGTAGATATGCAGTTTGAAGTGCTAACAACATATTTTAATGATGGAGGAAAATTACCCACTCGAGCGAGCGTACGCGGCTCCGGGCATAGCTATTTGAGCGCTCCATATGGTATGTATGAAACCAAAGATGGTTTTATCGCATTGGCAATGGGTGATTTAGTGAAAATTGCTACCTGTCTAGGTTTAGATCCACAGGATTATCAAGATCGAAATACCTGGTTTACCAATCGTGATCAGATCTTAGGAACACTATCTCAAATATTGGGAAATCAAACTACCAATACATGGGTTAATCAATTAAGAAACGAAGGTATTTGGTGTTCGGAAGTTAGTGATTACGAAACCTTTTTAAATTCAGAAGGATTCCAGGAAAGTGGCATGCTGCAGCGCGTGAAATTAGTGTCTGGAGAGGAACTGCAGACGACGCGGAGCGTGTACCTTATCGATGGAAAGCGGCTATATTCTGGTAAACCAGCACCGTATGTTGGGCAAGATAATGAACAAGTTAGAAAAGACTATTTAAGTTAAAAATAATGTTACCATTAAGTGATTTTTTAGTAGTAGACTTTAGTCAGTTTCTCTCCGGTCCCTTGGCGAGCTTAAGGCTAGCTGACCTTGGTGCGCGCGTCATAAAAATTGAGAAACCTAAAACAGGAGATATCTGCCGACACCTGTACACCTCGGATACCGTACTCAATGGAACATCCACTGTCTTTCATGCTATCAACCGTAATAAGGAAAGTATTGACCTTGATATTAAAGATGAGGCTGATCGTAAAGTGATTGTTGATTTGATAAAAAAGGCCGATGTCGTGATGCATAATTTTCGGCCCGGCGTCATGGAACGTTTAGGGTTTGACTATCAGCAGGTACGCGCAATAAATCCACAAGTTATATATGGAGAAATTTCAGGTTACGGAGACCAAGGACCATGGAAGGGTTTACCAGGCCAAGATTTATTGCTCCAAGCAATGACGGGTATGACCTGGTTGAGTGGAGACGCGGATCATGGACCGGTCTCCATGGGGCTGTCGATTGTCGATATGTTTGCAGGGATGAATCTCTGTAATGGTATTTTAGCTTGTATGTACCGGCGAGCCGTAAAAAATGAGGGTGCTCACGTAGCAATCAGCATGTTGGATTCAGCCATTGATATTCAGTTCGAAACAGTAACGACATACTTTAATGATGGAGGAACATTACCTGAACGTACCACGGTGAGTAATGCCCATGCTTATTTAGCGGCGCCGTATGGTATCTATTCAACAAATGATGGACATTTGGCCTTAGCGATGGGATCTATTCCTCTTTTAGGTAACCTTTTGGGATGTGAAGCATTAAAAGGTTATCGTGATGGGCAGGAAGCTTTTGATAAAAGAAGTGAGATTAAGGCGGTGTTAGCAGCACATTTGGCTACTGGATCTACAGCTCACTGGTTAACCATTTTGGAAGCTGCTGATATATGGTGTGCTCCGGTACAGGATTGGCATACGTTAATGGGGCATGATGGTTTTAAACTTCTAGAAATGCTACAAACGGTAACTATGGGAGACGGCTATACGTACGATACAACGGCTTGCCCTATCCGAATTGATGGGGTTCGGCTGAAAGCTTCGAAAGGTTCCCCAAAATTAGGAGAGCATGCTGTTAAGATTAGAAAGGAACTTTATGGCTAAATTACGTTTTGCCTTGCGCAAATTTACACCCTTTGAAAAGGCTTTGGAAGAATGCTTTGCCGACTATAAAAAGTTGAATCCTCAGGCTCCCGATATTGAATTTGTTGCAATGGATCTTGAAGAGCTCCATGATGCATTGTTTGAACAAAAGGGGCTTCAAAATGGTGATTGGGATATAGTGCACATCAATACGGACTGGATCTCTCAAGCTCGTCATATGAATGGCTTAACACCATTAAATAGTTTTTTAGAACGTAAACCTATTGAGGGCGGGACCGAGTCTTGGGCGGAGAGTTTGATGGATCTTCAGCGGTTTGACGGTATGTTATACGGGTTGCCATTTCATGATGGACCAGAATGTTTAGTGTACCGGAGAGATCTTTTTGATGATATTCAACTGCAGGAAGAATACTCATCCCGATATGGGAAGCCCTTGAATCCGCCTACCACATGGGATGAATTCTTATCGGTAGCGGAGTTCTTTACACGTCCCGAGCAACAGCTCTACGGGTCTGTATTTGCAGGATACCCTGATGGCCATAATACGGTGTTCGATTTTTGTATTCAACTTTGGTCTCGCGGGGGTGCGCTTGTAAATTCCTTTGGTGATATTGTTATTGATCAGCCTATTGCTATTGAAGCGCTTGACTTCTATCGTTTGCTTTTTAAAAGTAAACGTTATCTACACCCCAATTCATCCTCCTATGAATCGGTGGCCGCCGGTGATGCGTTTGCCAGGGGAGAGGTAGCTATGATGGTGAATTGGTTTGGTTTTGCTTCCTGGGCACATATTGATAACCAGTCTGCAGTAAAGGGACGAGTGGATGTCACATCTATCCCAACAAGTAAAGGGGACGCTTCAGCCTCACTGAATGTGTATTGGCTTTATGCGCTGGCCGCTGGTAGCACGCAGAAGGATGTTGCATATGATTTTTTGCAATTTGCCGTAAATGCCCATAACGATAAGAAATTAACATTGGCAGGTGGTGTAGGCTGCCGTTATTCGACATGGGAAGATAGAGAAATCAATGAATTGATACCGTTCTACAGTAAACTTGCCGAATTGCATCATGGTGCACAAACGTTACCTCGGACAAGAAATTGGTCTCAGATTGCTCATCATATTGACTTGATGGTTGGTCAGGCTATAGCATCTAATGAAGAAAGCTCGGCATTACTTGCCCGGGCACAGCAAACTATAAATGAATTGAAATGATAGATATACCTTATAAGTTCGTATTACCAAAACAAAAGTTGCCGATCATAATTATAGGTGCAGGGGGGATTGTTAAAGACGCTCATCTTCCGGCCTATAAAAAGGCTAATTTCGAGGTATACGGAATCGTCAATAGAACCCGTGCCAAGGCCGAACAAATTGCAAAAGATTTTGACATTCCCCATGTATTTGATACGCTGGTGGAAGCTGTCGCAAGTGCACCAGAAAATGCCTTATACGACGTTACCATCATGCCGGATCAGTTCATCGATACTCTGGAATTGCTTCCCGATGGAGCCGCGGTTTTGATTCAAAAACCAATGGGAGACTACTTCTCGCAAAGTAAGGCTATACTTGAAGTTTGTCAGCGTAAAAAATTGGTGGCTGCAATTAATTGCCAGTTACGACAAGCACCATTTGTCAACGCTGCACGCTGGTTGATTGATCAGGGCTATATGGGCGAATTATATGATATGGAAGTGCGGGTAACTGTGCAGACTCCGTGGGAACTTTTTCCACATGTGATGGTTCATCCAAGATTGGAAATTTTATACCATAGTGTTCACTATATTGACCTTATTCGTTCATTTCTAGGAAATCCAGTTACCGTCTATGGCAAAACATTGAAACATCCAGCAAAACAATTATCGTCTTCACGCTCAACCTTGTTGCTTGATTACGGTGATGTTTTGCACGCTGTAATAAACACCAATCATGATCATGAGTTTGGCGCGCAAGAGCAAGAAAGTTTCATTAAATGGGAAGGAACCAAAGGCGCTATCAAGGCGACTATGGGTCTCCTTATGGATTATCCTCGTGGGGTCACCGATAAGTTTTCTTACTGTATTAAGAATGATGAGGGTGAGAGCCACTGGGTAGAAGTTCCTATAGAAGGATCATGGTTCCCGGATGCTTTTATAGGAAGTATGGGAAGTTTGATGCGTTATAAACTTGGTGAGATTGACAAACTACCAGCCGCTGTAGAGGATGTGATCGATACGATGGCGGTAGTGGAGGCAGCATATCAAAGTAGCGCACAGGGAGGGTTCCCAATAAATTACCTAGGAATTGATTCCAAAGGTTAGTAAGAAATCACATAAAAATAAACATATAACTACTATGCAATTTGAATCATTGTTTTTTGAAGATTATCAGATAGGTGATAAAAGAGTAACCTTTGGCCGGACCATAACAGAAACAGATTTTGTGGTCCATGCTGGACATACAGGTGACTTTTTCCCGCATCATATGGATGAGCAGTGGTGTAAAACGCAACCTTTTGGTCAGCGTATTGCACATGGTACAATGATATTTGCTATTGGAATTGGATTAACCGCTTCGGTTATTAATCCAGAGGCATTTTCTAAGGGCTATGATCGGTTACGTTTTGTGAAGCCCGTATTCATTGGGGATACCATCCATTCGCAGGTAACTATATCGGAGAAGTCAGATGCAAAAAAACCAGATTTTGGAACTGTGGTCGAGCATGTTGAAATAGTAAATCAACATGGGGAAATCGTGCTGGTAGCAGATCATATTCTACTGGCAAAAAGAAAAAAGTAACCTCTTCTGTAAATCGGTAACAAGTATATTTATAACACATGCAAGTAAATAGTGATCAACCAATATTGGCCGAAGAGGGTTCATCTCAACGGTATCTCTTCCCTTTCATCCTTGTGGTATGTCTTTTCTTTTTGTGGGGGATTGCACATAATCTTAATGGTATTTTAATACCACATTTAAAGAAAGCCTGTCAGCTCGACAATAGTCAATCCGCATTGGTGGATACTTCAGTTTTCTTTGCCTATTTCATCATGGCTCTTCCTGCGGGAATGATACTGCGAAAATGGGGATATAAGTTCTCGATTATATTTGGCTTGATAACTTTTTCTGTAGGATGTTTTCTTTTTATACCCGCAGCAGATACGCGGATGTACGAGTTGTTTCTTCTAGCGCTGTTCATTATTGGATGTGGTCTAGCTGTATTAGAGACTGCGGCAAACCCCTATGCTTCGGTATTAGGGAAACCCGACTCGGCAACACACCGACTCAATTTAGCAGCCTCATTTAACGGTTTGGCCGCGATGGTGGCCCCTATTGTTGGTGCTACATTTATCCTTTCGGGGAAGAGTTATTCAGAACTAGAGTTACAATCCATGATGGAGCCTGAACGTCTCGCTTACTTTACTAGTGAGGCTTCTTCGGTGAAAGTACCGTATTTGATTCTTGGCGCAGTGTTGTTGCTTGTCGCGATTGTCTTTGTTTTTGTGAAACTACCCGAGATTAAAGAAAATCCAAATACGGCGACGCAATCATCCAAGAAAAACTTCTTTAGCGTATTACGACACCGGCATTTGGCCTATGCCGTGCTGGCGCAATTTTTTTATGTGGGCGCACAGGTATGTGTCACCAGCTTTTTCGTGCGGATGGCCCAACAAGGCGCTGGTGTTGATGAGAAAACTGCAGGCTATTATTTAGGTGTTTATGGATTACTATTTATGGTGGGGCGTTTTGTTGGTACATTTCTGTTAAAATATATCAGTGCAAATAACCTTCTCGTATTATTTGCCGCAGCCAGTGTGGTAGCTTCTGCTGTAGCCGTATTCAGTTCAGGCATGATTATACTTTATGCTTTGGGAGCCTTAGGGTTTTTTATGTCAATCATGTTCCCTACAATTTTTTCGCTTGGCATTAAAAATCTTGGGGAAGACACCAAGCAGGGCTCCTCTTGGTTGATTATGGCTATTGTGGGCGGCGCAATTTTTCCTTTTTTTACAGGATTGATAATCGACGCTGCTCATGATAACACGCAAATTGGTTACACGGTTCCCTTTGTTTGCTATCTAGTAATTTTTTGGTTTGGCTTACGAGGCTACCAAATCAGGCCGCGATAAGCTCGCGGCCTGTAAGTTTCTCACCAGCTTGGCTCACATAATTTAAACCTTTCGGTCTAAATTACCGATAAAGACTTCTTAAAAGAATAGGGGCTGCCATATGGATTTTGCTCCTTTCTTATCAGTTTGTCTGTCCAGCAGTCGCGTCGTTTATTTTGAAAAAATCAGGACCGATTCAGCGTATTTACAAATATATTCGATCGCGAATCCGGTTTTTACGTATGGTATATTTCTGATGAAAATCGCGCTATTAATTCATGGTAAAATGTTGGAATAGCTGGAGAAAATATTATAAAGACCTCATTAACTTTTCAAGTATGTTTGTTGTTGCGCTTCTTTGCTCATTATTTATGCTTAGATGACACAATAACCTTGTTTTTGTGTCGTATACTGATGCCGCATTTATAAAAATTGCAAAAGCTCTTTCGATAAAAGTATATACTATTTTATCATTGTTACTACCTAATATGTTAAATAAAATTTGATGAAGAGACTTGCCTTATTAATCGTTTATTTAAGCACATCGACTATATTACTCGCACAAAACAAAGGGACATGGATTTGGTATCCGGGGGACTTTGAGGTGTGGTTGAGTAACGATATGCAAAACCGTCGCACCGAGCGAGGAACGTTTTTTCCGCCTTTTTGGAAAATGGATTCGCACTATGTTTTGGTAGAGTTTCATAAGGAATTCGATCTCAGTGAGCAAGAAGAAATAAGTATTCATGCCGAGGGGAAGTATAACGTAAAGATTAATGGTAAGATGCTAGCAGGAATGCCTAAATCTATTGTACTGCCTAAGGGAAAGCAAAAAATTAATATAAAAGTATATAATCAGGCACACGTCCCCTCTTTATTTATTTCAGGCAAACAGGTGTATACCGATAACAGCTGGTTAGCTACCTACGAAGATAAGGAATGGATCGATGAAACAGGAAAGGCATCTGACCAATCTGGGACCACTTATGTAAAATCGGGATCGTGGAATTTCGATACCGATGATCGGCGCCCGTCAGAGTTTGCTTTGCCGACACGTAATGAGCGAGCGGTTTCTGTGCAGCAACATGGGGATGGTACGTTGGTTGATTTTGGTAAAAATACTTTTGGTTTTCTCTCCTTTTTAAAATTAAAAGGAGAAGGCAATCTTTCTGTTTATTACGGAGAATCAAAAGAAGAAGCATTGTCGAAAGCAACGACAGAAACATTGGATAATATAGCTGTTCTATTGACTCAGGCTAAAGACAGTACCTTGACGCTTTCCAAAGCATTTCGATATGTATATATAGAGAAAGATCCAGCAGTATCCTTTGAGGAGGTTGCCATGGAGTACGAATATCTTCCGGTTGAAGATCGTGGATCTTTTCGCAGCTCAGATCAGGAGATAAACAAAATATGGGATGTTGCAAAATACACGATGGAGCTGACTTCACGTGAATTTTTTATTGATGGAATAAAGCGTGATCGCTGGATATGGAGTGGTGATGCTTACCAATCCTACGCGATGAATTATTACTTGGGTTTTGATAGTGATAATGTAAAACGAACCATTTTAGCCCTTCGGGGTAAAGAACCGACGGTGAGCCATATTAATACGATCATGGATTATACGTTTTATTGGTTTTTAAGCATATACGATTACTACCAATATACCGGTGATAAAGAATTTATTGAGTCGATCTACCCGCGTATGCAATCTCTTATGAAGTTTTGTTTGGAACGTAGAAACGACGATGGTCTTATGGAAGGTTTGGCTGGAGACTGGGTGTTCATCGATTGGGCAGAGGGTTTGAGTAAAAAAGGCGAAGTTAGCTTCGAGCAATTACTTCTTTCTCGAAGTTTAGAAACCATGGCTTTATGCGCCGATCTTTTAGGAAATGAAGAAGACAAAACGTTTTACGCGCAGCATGCAGGCTCTTTAAAGGACAAATTATTTGATTATTACTGGAATGAGCAGAAAGGGGCATTTGTGCATAGCCGCGTTGATGGCAAGCAAACACAAAATGTTACACGCTATACCAATATGTTTGCGATTTTCTTCGATTATTTGACCAGTCAGCAAAGGGAAGCCGTAAAGGAAAACGTCCTTTTGAGCGATAAAGTTCAAAAAATTATGACCCCGTATATGCGTTACTATGAACTAGAGGCGCTGTGTGAGGTTGGAGAGAAAGATTACGTGTTACAGCAAATAAAGGATTATTGGGGTGGGATGCTGAAACTCGGTGCAACAACCTTTTGGGAAGAGTACAATCCGGCCAAGAATGGCGCTGAGCATTATGAGATGTATGGAAGAGAATTTGGTAAAAGTCTATGCCACTCGTGGGGAGCAAGCCCAATTTATCTTTTGGGTAAATATTATTTAGGAGTCAAACCAACCCAAGCTGGGTATAGTAAATATGAAGTTTCACCTTATTTGGGATCACTGGAATGGATGGAGGGTAAAGTACCCACGCCGCAAGGAGAAATCGAACTCTATGTTTCAAAAAGTAAAATTAAAGTGCTCTCGCCAACCGGCGTAGGTACGCTTCGTATAAAAAGCAAAACACCTCCTAAAACAAATAAGGGGATTATTAGAAAGACGGATAATGAATCATACACATTGGAGCTGGAGAAAGGAGTGTCTTATGAGGTGGAATATGCAGGTTAGTAGGGCTTCTATCCTATTTTTGTTTACAGGTGTATTGCTGGCTTTTTTAGTACCCAATACCGTAAGTGCGCAGACGGTCGATGGTAAGCCGGCGGTGATCCCTAGGATACCCTCAGGAGATATTGCCTCACCGTGGGAAGATCCGCTAATTACTTCGATTAATCGCCAGGCTGCGCGGGCTACGTCTTATTCTTACTCGTCGATTGACGAGGCTTTGAAAGATGACCGCGAGAATAGTGATAGGCTGATGTTTTTAAACGGTCAATGGGATTTTAAATTTGCGATAAAACCGGCCGATGCACCGAAAGATTTTTATAAAAGTAAAGTGAATGGGTGGGATAAGATTGAAGTACCATCAAATTGGGAAATGAAGGGCTATGATATTCCTATCTACCGTTCAGCTGTTTATCCCTTTCAACCTATTGATCCGCCGTATATTCCGACGGATTACAATGCCGTTGGCTCTTATCAACGTAGTTTTTCCCTGCCTGAGGACTGGGATAATATGGATGTGACGCTACATTTTGGTGGTGTAAGCTCAGCCTATCACCTATGGGTTAATGACTCTTATGTCGGTTATGCGGAAGATTCCATGCTGCCTTCTGAGTTTTTAGTTACCCCTTATTTGAAAAAAGGTGAAAATAGAATTTCTGTTCAGGTCATACGCTGGAGCGATGCGTCCTACTTAGAAGACCAGGATCACTGGCGCCTTAGTGGTATTCAGCGAGAAGTGCTTTTAATGGCAGAACCTAAGGTGCGAATTGCTGATTTTCATTGGCAGGCGGCCTTAGATTCATTATATCAAGACGCCTCGTTTTCTGTGCGTCCGGAGATCATCAATCACTCGGGAGACAGCCTTAATGGTTTTATTGTCCGTGCACAATTGTATGATGAGAAGAATAACCCGGTGTGGAAAGATCCACTAAAAAGAAGCGCGAACGATATTGTTAATGAAATTTATCCGCGATTGGATAATGTGAAGTTTGGGCTACTCGAGGGAGACCTTACAAATCCCAAGAAATGGTCCGCTGAAGACCCCAATTTATACCGTTTGGTTTTAAGTTTATATGATCAAAATAATCAATTGGTAGATGCAAGGACATGCAGGGTTGGTATTCGGAGTATTGCCTTCTCAAAGAAGAACGGTAAGTTGTTGATTAATGGAAAAGAAACCTATGTATACGGTGTTAACAGGCATGATCACCATCCCGAACGCGCTAAAGCGTTAACCCGTTCGGATATGGAGGCGGATATCAAACAGATCAAACAGTTTAATTTTAATGCAATTCGTACATCACATTATCCGAATGATCCTTATATCTATGAGCTTTGTGATCGCTATGGGATAATGGTGATGGATGAGGCCAACTTGGAGACGCATGGTTTAGGCGGGAAGCTCATGAATGATCCCACGTGGATTGGCGCGCATATGGAGCGTTTAACCCGAATGGTTGAGCGTGATAAAAACCATCCATCAATCGTTTTTTGGTCTTTAGGGAATGAGTCTGGTCGAGGCCCTACAACAGCTGCGATGGCAGCTTGGGTGCATGATTTTGATATCACACGTCCGGTACATTACGAGCCTGCGATGGGAAGTCACCAATTGCCGGGTTATATTGACCCTTCTGATGCCAGATATCCGAAATCCAATGACCATGCACATAGGATTCAAAATATAAAGGACCAGTATTATGTCGACATGGTATCAAGGTTTTACCCGGGCATATTTACGCCGGAGTTGTTATTGAACCAAGATAACGGTGATAAACGACCAATCCTCTTTGTAGAATATTCTCATTCCATGGGTAACTCGACAGGTAATATAAAGGACTTTTGGGATATATTCCGTAGTCACCCTCGTTTGATCGGTGGTTTTATTTGGGATTACAAAGATCAAGCCCTTCTACGACAAGACAGTGTATATGGAAAAGTGCTTTCCTACGGTGGGGATTTCGGAGAGAAAATACATAATGGCGCTTTTAGCCTTAATGGTATTGTTGATGCTTGGAACAAACCCAAGGCAGCGATGTGGGAAAACAAACGCATCTATCAGATTGCCCAGGTCACGATGGAAGAGCAGAATAGGGCCCGTGTTAAGGTGAAAAATCGCGCAGCGAACTTGAACCTAAATAATTATCAAGCGGTCCTGGTGGTCAAAGAAAACGGGCTGTTTAAAAGTGAATTAGAACTACGCGATATAAATCTACTTCCTGGAGACTCGACGACAATGGATCTGCAGGAGTTTATTCCTTTTAAAACCAAGGATAGTAAAGAATACCAATTGGATTTACAGTTTCGCTTAAAAAGTGATCTCCCATGGGCTTCCAAAGGTTTTGTCGTTTCCTCTTCTCCCTTAAAATGGAAAAATGTAGAAGATTGGCCGGCTCTAAAGGAGGATAATAATGGCTTGATGACCGTAGTGGATGAAGATTCGACCTACCGAATTAAAGGAAAGGATTTTATTGCTTCCTTTAGTAAGGTCTCAGGCGGGCTTCGGGAATTAATATTTAAAGGCGAACCGGTGATCACCGCAGATGCACTTCCTAATTTTTTACGTCCGGCTACCGATAATGATCGGCGTGGATGGAAGCCTCAAAATAAACTACGCTATTGGTATTCGCAACCTCAATTAAAGTCTTTTGATGCTAAAAAAGAACATTCAACAGTCAATATTGAAGCGCGGTACGTGCTACCAGGAGATTCTGCAAAAGTGGATGTTCATTACCGAATTTATTCTTCGGGAGTCATCGAAGTACAATATAATCTTACGGCAAACAATACTTTGCCAAATATTCCAAAAGTAGGGATGCGACTGGGGGTTAATCCTTCATTTGAAAATATTTCATATTACGGTTTAGGGCCACATGAAAATTACCTGGATAAAGGTTATGGTGCAGATTTGGGTGTGTATAGCAGTACCATTGATGATTTTATGGAAGACTATCTTTACCCTCAGGAGAATGGAAACCGGATGGAAGTTAGATGGTTTACCCTGCAGAATGCGCATGCGGGCCTTCGAATTCATGCCAAACGGCCACTTCAGATGAGCGCATGGCCATACTCGTTAGAGCAAATAGAAGCTACCAAACATTGGTATAAATTAAAAAAAGAAAATAAGATCACGGTAAATGTTGATTTGATACAGATGGGTATCGGCGGTAATGATACCTGGACTGATATTTCTCAACCATTACCAAAATATCAGATCCCTGCGAAAGATTACGAGTATTCATTCCGGTTGATTCCGTATTCCGTTAACAGGCTCAAGTAAATACATGCGACAATTCGTAAACAATATATATGTTCTAATCTTCGTACCGATATTGCTTATTGGTACGAGCAAACTCAATGCGCAAATAAAAGGTATTCCTTCCTCTGTCGTTTCATTTGGTGAGCGTTCTTTTGAGGACGCAAAACCGTGGGTTGTATGGTACTTTATGCATGCAAGCTATTCCAAAGAAGGGATTAAAGCAGATTTAAAGGCCATGGCTGATCAGCAGATTGCGGGAGCGTACTTTACTCCCATAAAGGATAAAACCAGTCCTCCTTTATTTGATACGGTGACCGAAACGTTGAGTCCTGAGTGGTGGGATATGTTTAAATATTTAGTCGAACAAGCTAAGCTTTATAACATTCAAATAGCTATGTTCCCTAACGATGGGTTTGCTACGGCGGGAGGTCCCTGGATTACTCCGGCAAAATCTATGCAAAAAGTGGTATATGCCGATACGACGGTGAACTCAAAGGGAGATCATGAATCCTTACGAATTCAACTTCCCCGACCCACAATAAACGAAGGTTATTATCAAGATATAAAGCTTTTTGCAATTCCGATTAAGCATGTTTTGCAGACCAGTCTTTCTATTAAACCAAAAGTAACAAGTAGCTATAAAGAAAATTTAGATCGACTTGCCAAGAAAGGTAATAAGGAAGCCTTCGGTACCGGTGAACCGGGATGGATACAGTATGAGTTTGATCAATTGTTCACCTGCAATGCGCTAAAAATTGAATGGAGTGCCTCGAACTATCAAGTAAATAGAATGAAAGTGCTTGTTAGCAATGACGGTGAAGAGTTTAAGGAGATAGAACAGCTGAAATCTCCTCGTATGGGTTGGCTGGATTGGGATAATGGTGTTACGCACACTATTCCTCAAACCAAGGCCAAGTACTTTCGGTTCGTCTATGATCCCAAAGGTTCGCAGCCCGGTGCAGAAGATCTAGACGTTGCAAAATGGAAGCCTTCTTTAAAATTATTGGGAATCACCTTGTTGGAGGAACCTAAAATTAATCAATACGAGGGAAAGACTGGCGAGATATGGCGTGTATCACTTGCGACTCCGGAAAACTACGTGGGATCAGAAAGTCTAATATCCAAAGAAAGTATACGACTGCTTAATCCTCCTGATGAAAAAGGTACAATCGATCTTCGATTACCAAAGGGAACTTGGCGTATTTTGCGTGTTGGACATACCAGTACAGGTCATAAAAATGAAACCGCAGGAGCAGCAAAAGGTTTAGAGTGCGACAAGCTGGATGCCGATATCGTAGCCTATCAATTTGAACAGTGGTACGGAATGGCAAAAAAAGCCGTCGGTCCGGAGCTTTCCCGCGACGTATTGACCGTATATCATATCGATTCTTGGGAATCCGGAAGCCAGAACTGGACTGCTCGAATGGCCGAAGAATTCCAAAAACGTCGAGGATACGATTTAACACCATTTCTCCCTGTGCTGGCGGGTTATGTTGTGGGGAGTGTAAATGAATCGGAAGCTTTTTTACATGATTATCGGCAAACAATAGCTGATCTTCTCCAAGAGAAAGGATTTCAGACATTACGTAACAAGGCGACCGAATATGGCGTAGATTTTACGGCCGAAACCACGGCGCCTGTTATGACCAGCGACGGTCTTATCCATTTTAGTCTTACCGACCGCACGATGGGCGAGTTCTGGTATCGCAGTCCTTCGCATGATAAACCGAATGATATTTTGGATGCCATTTCTGGCGGACATATATATGGGAAGAACATAGTGATGTCTGAAGCATTTACACAGATTCGTATGCAGTGGGATGAACATCCCCGGCTTCTTAAATCTTTACAAGATCGAAATTATGCACTTGGAGTTAACAACTTGGTCTACCATGTTTACGTGCATAATCCGTGGATGGACCGAAAGCCTGGAATGACCTTAGATGGGGTAGGTACCTATTTCCAAAGGGATCAAATTTGGTGGAAGCCCGCAAAAGTATGGGTAGATTATGGCATACGTTCGCAACAGCTCCTGCAGCACGGTAAGCCCGTGCGTGATGTAGCTGTATTCATTGGAGAAGAAATTCCGCGTCGGTCCCTTTTACCGGATCGTTTGACGGATGTGTTACCTGGTATTATTGGTGAGCACCGCGTTCAGCGAACGAAAAAGTATCTTGAAAATGAAGGTCAACCCCTTCAGAAGGTGGCCTCGGTAACCACTTCTGCAAATATGTATAATCCCGAGGATTGGGTAGATCCACTTCAGGGTTACGCATACGATTCTTTTAATCCTGATGCGTTGCTAAATAAATCGGTCGTAGTCGGTAATAAGGTTGTGTTTTCAGATAATATAGCCTATGATGTCCTTGTCGTACCAGACTGTCATTTGCTGAATCCAAATTGTGGACAGATTTCAGTGGCAGTGCTCGAAAAATTTTCGAGTTTAATTCATCAGGGAGCCCGGGTCATATTTCAGGCTAAACCGCACAAGATTATAGGGAAGGTTAGCGCAGCAGACTCCGCGAAATTTAACCATTTGCTTATCGACCTTTTCCAAAATATGCAAAAGGACGCCACGGGACAATACAAAAAAGTTGGAAAGGGTGAGATTTACCTAGGGGCTTATCAGGAAAGTAGTTTTGATAAATTAGGAATTCAAAAGGACGTGATCGTGGGATCTGGGAATAATGAATCTATTGCTTGGAACCATCGCACCTTTAAAGGAGGTGATAGTTATTTTCTTTCTAATCAAGATAGTGTAACCCGTAAACATAGCCTTTCTTTTCGCACGAGCAGTCCTTACTGTTATCTATACGATGCGCAAGCGGATCGTTTAACACCACTCGCATACAGCCAAAAAGATGGTAGGACCATTATCGAACTTTCTTTTCTGGAGCACCAGGCATTCTTTGTTTTGTTTAGTGACAACCAGGTGGAGCTACCGGTATGGAACCCTGTGGAACCCGTGCCTTTATCTGGGCAGTGGGAACTGGAGCTGGACGGTGTGGATCTTGACCCACTTTCATTTAAAGAGCCTTTGTTCTGGACGAGTGTTCTTCAAGGCGAGCATCGCTATCACTCGGGAACGGGGACTTATAGCACACAGTTTATGCTTGATGAACTTAAAGCTGACCAGCGGCTTTCCCTTCGTCTTGATCAACTGGAATGTATGGCTGAGGTGACCTTAAATGGTACTCCTCAAGGAGTAATTTGGGCAAAACCTTTTGAAATTGATTTGAAAACAGGGCTGAAAGTAGGCGAAAATAAACTAGAAATAAAGGTGTACAATACTTGGGGCAACCGTTTCGGTTATGAACGTGAGGTAGAAGTTGCCGCGCCACAAGTGAAGACGACCGCACCGTCAAAATTTTTGAAAGAGATGCAACCGGCCGGGCTACAGGGAAAGGTAGAGATTGTTCGTTATGGACAAGGAAATTAGGAAACGATCATTGATGGAAATGAAACAAATGAAAGGTATTAGGAGAATTACAGCATTATGCGCTGCAATATCAGTATTTACAGCTGTTAGCGCGCAAGAAAAGGCACTTACCAATACGAGTAAAAGCCCTCATGCGGTCACCGCCGGTATAGACCTAGGTGATGTGTCATGGACAACGGGTTTTTGGGCTGATCGGACGACAACTTGTTATAATCATATGGTTCCTCGTTTGTGGGAAGTGTATACGAGTGCAGATATCAGTCATGCTTATCGTAACTTTGAGATAGCCGCAGGTCTTGAACAGGGCGAACACGAAGGACCTTCGTTTCACGATGGTGATTTTTATAAAACGCTAGAGGCTGTGTGCGCGTTGTACGCACAAACCAAAGATACCAAGTTGTTATCCATGATTAATCAAGTTATACCTGTAATTGCAAAAGCGCAACGTGCTGATGGTTATATTTATACCAAAGCAACGATTGACCAGCGTAATTCTGGTGAAAATATTGAGTTTCAAGATCGCCTGAGCTTCGAATCCTATAATATCGGACATTTAATGACCGCTGGATGCATACATTACCGGGTTACCGGTGAAAAGCAATTATTAAATATCGCTATCAAGGCCGCGGACTATCTATATGGGTTTTATAAAAATTCCAATCCAACTTTAGCTAGAAACGCTATTTGCCCTTCACATTATATGGGGACAGTGGAACTCTACAGAACCACTAAAGATCCCAAATATTTGGAGCTTGCAAAACACCTTATCGATATCAAAGGGGAGATTGCCGATGGTACGGATGATAATCAGGATCGTGTGCCCTTTCGGCAGCAGAATAAAGCTATTGGGCATGCTGTTCGAGCTAGTTATCTCTATGCTGGTGTGGCGGATCTGTGTGCCGAATTACAAGACACTACCCTTAGCAACAGACTGACTTCAATATGGACTGACGTGGTACAACATAAAATGTATATTACTGGGGGGCTCGGATCATTGTATGATGGTACTTCCCCGGACGGTACGTCTTACGATCCACAAGAGGTACAGAAGGTCCATCAAGCATTTGGCCGAGATTATCAGTTACCAAACACGACGGCCCATAATGAAACATGCGCCAACATAGGAAACGTGTTATGGAATTGGCGCATGGCAAATTTAACGGGAGATGGTAAATATATCGATGTTTTAGAGTTAGCGCTTTACAATAGTGTGCTCTCGGGCATTAGTCTTGACGGTGACAAATTTTTGTATACCAACCCACTCCGATATTCTTCTTCTATGCCTTTCCAGCAGCGATGGTCAAAAAAAAGAGTTCCGTATATTTCTTTATCAAATTGTTGTCCTCCTAATGTTGTACGTACCATTGCCGAGGTGGCCGCGTATGCCTATAGTTTATCCGATGATGCGCTGTGGGTTAACCTTTATGGTGGAAATAAAATAGACACGGAAAATCAGGGGAAATCTATAAAAGTACATCAAGAGTCTAATTACCCGTGGCAAGGGGATGTAATGTTTACTATTGACACGTGGCCGGCAGCGCTTGATTTGAAATTACGTATCCCTGGATGGGCAAAGAATGTTGTGATAAAAAAGAATAACAAACCTGTAGATTATACTATAGAGAAGGGATACGCGAACATTGATGCTACAATTGAGCAGGGAGATCACATAAGTATGGAGCTGCCTCTTGAGGTGTCGTTTATGGAGTCAAATCCATTAGTGGAAGAAACAAGAAATCAAGTAGCTATTATGCGCGGACCAATTGTTTATTGCCTTGAACAAGAGGATGTAACATCAAAAACGGATATTTTTGATCTTAAGTTACGCATCGGCGATAGCTTTAAACCTGTTGAAAGGCAAGTGTTGGGACAGCCTATCGTATTTTTAGAAGGAAAAGGATACACTGGTCAGACGCAAGAGTGGAAGAGTCTCTACCGTGAGGTGGGGGCTAGCCAAAAAGATGCGGTTCCACTACGATTGGTGCCTTATTTTGCGTGGGGAAATAGGACTTTTGGAGATATGTCTGTTTGGTTGCCAGCGATTAATTAACATAGAGATTTAGGGTATGAAAATAAAATATTTATTGACTTTAGGGTTGCTTCTAAACGCGTTGGTTTCGGCGCGTGCAGAGGTACGCCTGTCTGCGATTTTTACCGACGGGATGGTCCTACAGCAACAAAAAACGGTGCCCGTATGGGGATGGGCAGACCCCTCCACGGAAGTGTCTCTTCAAAGCTCATGGGACCAGAAATCCTATCGTGTCAAGTCTGATCAGCATGGACGTTGGCGCATCTTGATCAATACCCCTGCGGCTGGGGGGCCATATAAAATACAAATATCACAAGGTAATCTTGTTGAGCTTCAGGATGTTTTAATAGGCGAGGTATGGCTCTGCTCTGGGCAATCTAATATGGAGATGCCACTAAAAGGCTACCCGGGCCAGCCCATAATCGGCAGTACTGAAGCTATACTTTCTGCTAACGATAGTTTATTACGTCTGTATACCGTGCCACGTAATCCGCAGATGGAACCTGTAGAAGATAGTAAAACCTCTAGCTGGAAAGCCGCTGCGCCAGAGAATGTTGCCGGCTACAGTGCTACGGCATACTTTTTTGGGCGTAGATTACGTGAGGTATTAAAGGTTCCAGTTGGGTTGATCCACAGCAGCTATGGTGGATCAAATGTAGAAGCTTGGATGGATGCCGTTTGGCTTCAAGACCAGCAGGATATCGATTTGCCCAAAGAGCAGTCAAAAATAAAGGATAAAAATCGTACGCCGACGATGCTGTATAATGGAATGATTCACCCAATAATTGGTTATGGTATTAAGGGAATCATCTGGTATCAAGGAGAATCGAATTACGAACGGGCAGATCAGTATGAGGTATTATTCCCTCGAATGGTTAACGAATATCGGAAACTATGGGGCAGCACAGAAATGCCATTTTACTTTACGCAGATTGCACCTTTTAATTATGCTGCATTGCCACCTTATCTTGTGGGCGGTAAGTATAATTCTGCGTACCTTCGAGATGCCCAGCGCAAATCACTAGAAAAAATTACACATAGTGGAATGGCTGTCACAATGGATCTTGGGGAAGAAAACGGGATACATCCTTCCCATAAAGTTGAAGGAGCCGATCGTTTGGCACTCTTAGCACTAGGTGATGCATATGGAATTCAGGAACTAAATTACAGGAGTCCTTTGTATGATAGTCTAGAAATTCAGGGTAGCACAGCTGTTTTACGTTTTAAGGATGCTCCGCTAGGTTTGAGTTCCTTTGGAAAGGAACTTCAAACATTCGAAATCGCGGGAGAGGATAAAATATTTCATCCCGCACAAGCAATAATAAACGGCAAAACGGTAACGGTATCCTCACTGCGAGTGCCCGCTCCTGTGGCGGTCCGTTATGCATTTAAAGATTTTGTTTTAGGAGATTTATTTGGTGTAAATGGGCTTCCCGCAAGCTCCTTCCGAACAGACAATTGGTAATCGCATAATATGAGATTGTTTATACTCTTCATTTATTTTATTTCTGTATCACTAGGTGTCAAGGGACAGGATTTTCCAATAGAATCCTATAATGTAACTTGGAATAGTCCTAGTAAAAACTCATCGGAATCGATGCCTGTTGGTGGTGGTGATATAGGGCTTAATGTGTGGGTAGAAAATGGTGATGTGTTGCTCTATCTAGGAAAAAGTGGCGCTTTCGATGAGAATAACACCTTATTGAAGCTTGGTAGGGTTCGATTGCAGCTTTCTCCAAACCCTTTTGACGGACAGACATTTTCACAGCGCTTAGAACTTGATAAAGGACAGTTGGTCATCAGTGGTGAAAATAATGGGGTGAAAGCCGATCTTTTACTATGGGTAGATGTGCATTCGCCAAATATACAGGTGGAAATACAGTCGAATAAAAAGGTGGAGTTAGCGGCAACATATGAAAGTTGGCGGTATCAGGATAGGTTTCCAAAGAAAAAAGAAAATAATGCAAATTCGTGGAAGTGGGCTCCCCCATATCCTGTACGTACACCAAAAGATAGTATCTACGTGCAGGGCGAATCAATCGTTTTTTTTCATCGCAATGAAGATTCTACGGCATTCGATATTGTAACTAAGCAACAAGGACTAGACCAGGTAAAAGACTCATTATTTAACCCTTTAGCTAATTTAATCTCTGGGGGGAAGATATCTGGTCGGAATCTAGCGTTCCAAGGAACGGGTCATGGGGTATATATGGATACCGACTATGCTTCCTGGATCTTGAAAAGTAAAATGCCAGCTCGCTCGCATCAGGTGCAAGTGACGTTACATGTCCAGCAGACCGAAGGAGTCTCAGCATGGTTCGACCAACTTCAGCAGCGCCGTTTAGACCAGGCATCCTGGAAGCCTGTTAAAAGAAAAAATGAGGCTTGGTGGAAAGATTTTTGGCAGCGTAGTCACATATCTATCTTTCCTAAAGACTCTACAAGAAGCCCCGAGGCCTGGAGAATAGGGCGTAACTATCAACTTTTTCGCTACATGCTAGCTTGTAATGCCTACGGTGAGTACCCAACGAAATTTAATGGAGGGCTTTTTACCTATGATCCCTCGAGTATTGATAGTTCTTTTACCTTTACGCCTGATTTTAGAAATTGGGGCGGAGGAACCCACACAGCACAAAACCAACGACTGGTATACTGGCCAATGTTAAAGAGCGGGGACTATGACATGATGCCTGCGCAATTCAAATTCTATCAACGACTACAGGGGAACGCGGAATTACGTTCAAAAGTCTACTGGGGGCACGCGGGGGCGAGTTTCACCGAGCAGCTCGAAAATTTTGGCCTCCCCAATCCCGCAGAATATGGATGGAAGCGTCCTAAGCAGCACGATCCGGGACTTCAATATAACGCTTGGCTCGAGCATCAGTGGGATACCGTTTTGGAATTTTGCATGATGATGCTCGAAGTGAGAAACTACAACGGCTCGGATGTTCAGGATTATGTTCCTTTCATTGAGAGTTGTATTCGTTTTTTCGATGAACATTATCATCATGTAGCGCAGCAGCTAGGATCCAAAGCACTCGATCAGAACGGACATCTTATTTTCTATCCAGGCTCCTCGGCAGAAACCTACAAGATGGCTTACAATGCTTCCACCACGATAGCGGCGCTATCTGAGGTGACCAAGAGAGTAATCCAAGAACTGCCCAGTGATAAGGACTCAATTCGTCGGCAATATCTCGAAGCTTTTTTGAAAAAAATACCACCTTTATCGATACGAGAAGTCCACGGAGTAAAAATGCTCGCCCCAGCAAAGCTCTGGGCACGGGTGAATAACACCGAATCACCGCAGTTATATCCGGTTTTTCCGTGGGGAATTTATGGTATCGGTCGCCCTGATTTGGAACTTGCACGGAACACATATTTTCATGATCCTGATGTATTAAAATTCAGAAGTCATGTCGGATGGAAGCAGGACAATATCTTTGCTGCCCGCCTTGGATTAACTGATGAAGCGCGGCGGTTGACACTACTTAAATTAAAAGATTCTGAGCGTAGATTTCCAACCTTCTGGGGTCCGGGCTATGATTGGGTTCCTGACCATAATTGGGGCGGTTCGGGAATGATAGGTTTACAAGAAATGCTATTACAAGGTTCCGATGAGAAAATTTATCTTTTTCCCGCTTGGCCTAAAGAATGGGATGTAGATTTTAAACTGCATGCACCCCTGCAGACAACCGTAGAAGGACGGCTGGAAGGAGGGAAGCTAGTAGAGTTGATTGTCCTACCAGCTTCTCGTAGAGTTGATGTAATCAACATGTTGGAAAATTCCAGTGCAAATTTACCGCAGTAATTGAGTGCGTTGGACTTATCGCGAACTACCATGACAGTCCATAACAGTTTTGCTCAATATTTCTTTTACCTTGGAGCATCAATTTGAATCTATATTAATAAAAGTTAATTTATGAATGCACTAGCAGGCGTTATATTTCATTTTATCGGAGGGTTTGCATCGGGGAGTTTTTACGTTCCGTATAAGAAAGTAAAGGGATGGTCCTGGGAGGCGATGTGGATTTTAGGAGGATTATTCTCCTGGATAATCGTACCACCGATTGCCGCATGGATAACGATTCCAAACTTTGCCGAAATTATTCGCGAGGCTGGAAGCTCAACGATTGGTTATACCTTTTTGTTTGGATTGCTGTGGGGCATAGGAGGGCTGACATACGGGCTTGGGGTTCGCTATTTAGGCGTGTCCTTGGGGAGTAGCGTGATCCTTGGTTTAAGTATGGTTTTTGGGTCTTTAATGCCCTCAATATATTATTTTATAAACCCTTCTCCAGGAAAGCACGGGATAGACTACTTCTTTACAACCAGCGCTGGAATATGTATACTGATCGGTTTGCTGGTTTGTGTGCTGGGAATTTATCTGTGTGGACGTGCAGGAATCTTAAAAGAGAAAGGACTCTCAAATCTTTCTGCTGAAGCAAAGGCGGACTACAATTTCGGTATCGGAATTGTCGTTGCTATTGTCTCTGGGGTGCTTAGTGCATGTTTTAACTTTGGTATTGAAGCAGGTAAACCTATGGCGGACGTGGCAAACAACCTCTGGAAAGCAGCAAATCCCTCACAAGGAGAATTTTTATACCAAAATAATGTTACTTATGTAATCATTTTATGGGGTGGATTTACGACGAACGTAATTTGGTGTATATACCTACTAGCCAAAAATAAAACTTTTAGCGACTATGGTAAAAAATCGGCGCCTTTAACTAAAAACTTACTGCTTTGCGCCTTAGGAGGAACAACGTGGTATCTGCAGTTTTTCTTCTATGGAATGGGGGAGAGTCGTCTAGGGAATGGCGCGAGCTCTTGGATTTTACATATGGCATTTATCATCCTAATTTCCAATGCTTGGGGTGTGATTTTAAAAGAATGGAAGGGCGTCAATAAATCAACATATACCTCGATCATCGCTGGTATTATTACCATTATCCTTTCCATTTGTATAGTTGGATTTGCAAAAACATTAGAATAATAACATAAAACTATTTAACCGTGAAAGAATACAAACACGTAAACTATTTATGGGACGAACAAAAAGCGAAGTCACTAGAAGGTGATGAAGTAGCTTTATTGTTATATCGCTCAAACTTATTGGGTGCAGACTTACGCATTACGAACTACGGAGGTGGAAACACTTCATGTAAAATGATTGATAAAGACCCATTAACAGGCCAAGAGGTTGAAGTGATGTGGATTAAAGGATCGGGAGGTGATATTGGGACACTAAAAAAATCAGGACTTGCCGCTTTGTACGTAGATCGATTACGAAATCTTGAAAATGTCTATCGTGGTATTGAACATGAGGATGAGATGGTGGAACTGTTCAACCACTGTATTTTTGATTTAAATTCAAAAGCACCATCTATTGATACGCCTTTACATGGATTTTTACCTTTTAAACATATCGATCACTTGCATCCGGATGCAGCTATTGCTATCGCGGCCGCCAAAGATGGTAAGAAAATAACACAAGATCTTTTTGATGGCGCAATCGGATGGGTAGACTGGCAGAAACCTGGTTTTGATTTGGGTTTACAGCTGCGCGCTTGCCTAGAGGAAAATCCGGGAATTCGTGGTATTATGCTCGGATCTCATGGTCTTTTCACATGGGGAGACACGGCTTACGAAAGCTATGTTAATTCACTTGATGTAATCGAAAAATGTGCAGAATATTTAAGCCAAAATTTCGGTAAAAATCGGGCAGTGTTTGGTGGCCAAAAGGTGGAGAGTCTTTCGGAGGCTGCTCGCAAGGAACAAGCCGCTAAAATTGCACCGGTATTGAGGGGATTCTGCTCAAGCGAGCGTCATATGATTGGTCATTTTACAGATGACCCTAAGGTGTTGGAGTATATAAATTCTAATGATTTGGAACGTCTAGCTCCTTTGGGAACAAGTTGTCCGGATCACTTTTTGAGAACCAAGATACAGCCCTTAATCTTAAACTTGGATAAAGATGAGGACTTAAGCGACACTGAAGCGTTGAAAGCAAAATTAGAACCGTTGTTTCAAGCTTATCGGGAGATTTATACGGAATATTACGAAACCTGTAAGCATCCAAATAGCCCCGCTATTCGGGACAGAAATCCGGTAATTATTTTATACCCTGGTGTAGGTATGTTCGCCTTTGCCAAAGACAAGCAAACCGCGCGTGTGGCCGCTGAATTTTATGGCAACGCTATTAATGTGATGAAAGGTTCCGAAGCTGTTAGTGAATATACGTCGCTTCCTCGCCAAGAAGCCTTTAATATCGAATATTGGTTATTAGAGGAAGCAAAATTACAACGGATGCCTAAACCTAAGGCATTATCCGGTAAGATTGCTCTGGTGACCGGTAGCGCGGGTGGTATCGGTAAAGCTATTGCGAAGAAATTTGCAAGCGAAGGTGCTGTAGTATTGTTAAATGACGTGAATGAAGAAAGGTTGGAAGGTGCGAAAGCGGAGTTTGTAGAACTTTTCGGCCGGGATGCTGTTGCTACGGCGAAACTTGATGTCACCAATCAAGAGCAAATAGAGGAAGCAATGAAGGTTGCTGCTCTTGCATTTGGTGGGCTAGACATTATTGTTAATAATGCTGGCTTATCGATTTCTAAAACCATCGAAGACCATTCGCAGAAAGATTGGAACTTGTTGTACGATGTATTAGTGAAAGGTCAATTCTTAGTGACTCAAGGAGCGACACATATTCTAAAAGCGCAAGCAATCGGAGGCGATATCGTTAATATTGTAAGTAAAAATGCACTGGTAAGCGGTCCTAATAATGCAGGATACGGAAGTGCAAAAGCAGCACAGCTTCACCTAAGCCGTTTAAACGCAGCAGAACTTGGTGCGGCAAAAATCAGAGTGAACGTAGTAAACCCAGATGCGGTAATTTCGGATAGCAATATTTGGGCCGGAGGATGGGCCGAAGGTCGTGCGAAAGCTTATGGCGTGACCGTCGAAGAGCTTCCTGCTTATTATGCAAAGCGTACACTCTTAAATGAGATTATACTTCCTGATGATATTGCTAATGCTTGTTTCTCCTTTGTGGGTGGAAATTTAAATAAATCAACAGGCAATGTACTGAATGTCGATGGCGGTGTTGCCATGGCATTTGTTAGATAAATTGAATACGAGGATGATCCAGCAAAACTGTTGGATCATTTGTATTTTTATTATTTTAACATCTTTTTATTATACCATGAGAATAGATAAACAAATTATAGATCAACATAACCAGTCCCTTGCCCAGAAACACAAACGAGCTTTTGATTACGTTTCGCAAGATATTGCTGGTATCGAAGAGATAATCGATAAGCTTCGTAAATTTCAAATAGGAATCCCAAGTTGGGCTTTAGGAACGGGTGGAACACGTTTTGGCCGTTTTGGTGGAAAAGGTGAACCAGGTACCTTAGAGCAGAAGATCGAAGATGTCGGTTTGTTACATGCACTAAATGCTTCCAGTGGAACAATTTCTTTACATATCCCATGGGATATTCCAAGCGATCCCGACCGTATTAAAGAGCATGCCGCTACGTTCGGGTTAGGCTTTGATGCCGTAAATTCGAATACCTTTCAAGATCAGAAAGGACAGGAGTTAAGTTATAAATATGGATCCTTACATCACGTTGATCCCAAAGTACGTAAGCAGGCGGTAGATCATAATATTGAGGTTATCAAGCACGGTATCTCTCTTGGATCAAAGGCTATAACTGTTTGGTTGGCTGATGGATCATCTTTTCCTGGGCAACTTAATTTTCGAGAAGCATTCCAAAATACATTAGAAAGCCTGCAAGAAATTTATAAGCACCTGCCTGAGGATTGGAAAATGTTTATTGAATACAAGGCTTTTGAACCCTACTTTTATTCAACGACAATTGGTGATTGGGGACAGTCTTTACTATTAGCAAATAAGTTAGGGCCTAAAGCCTATACATTAGTTGATTTGGGACACCATTTGCCAAATGCTAATATTGAGCAAATTGTGTCTTTGTTATTAATGGAAGGTAAACTTGCCGGTTTCCATTTTAATGATAGTAAGTATGCTGACGATGATTTGACGGCTGGTGCTATTAAACCTTATCAGCTTTTCTTAATTTTTTGTGAGCTTGTTGATGGTATGGATGCGCGCGGTATAGATCACGCTACAGGGTTAGGTTGGATGATTGATGCTTCACACAATTTAAAGGATCCGTTGGTAGATTTACTACAATCGGTAGAGGCCATTATGATTGCCTACGCGCAAGCGCTTTTAGTCGATCGGGATGCTTTACGAGAAGCGCAACAAAATAACGATATCGTTCGTGCCCAAGAAATTCTGCAGGATACATTCCGTACGGATGTACGCTCAATTGTTGCTGAAGCCCGTTTACGTGATGGTGCTGCGTTAAATCCGGTCGCCTTATTTAACGAATTAGATATTAGAAGTAAACTTGTCGAGGAACGTGGGAGTGACACGGTAGCTACAGGATTATAGAATTTACCTATGGTGAAAAAACGTATACCGGTCGTCGCTATTTTCGATGTTGGCAAGACAAATAAGAAGCTTTTTTTATTTGATGAGCAGTATAAAATCGTATTTGAACGTTCGGCGCGGTTTCTAGAAACAACAGATGAGGATGGAGACCCTTGTGAGAATCTAGAGAGCCTTCGGCTTTCAGTTTTTGATTCTTTGCATGAAGTTTTCCGCAGATCGGAGTTTGATGTTAGAGCAATAAACTTTACGTCCTATGGGGCGAGTTTTGTTTATATTAATGAAGATGGTAGGCCGCTAACTCCGTTATATAACTATTTGAAAGATTATCCTGCTCAATTGCAGGATGATCTCCATACGCGTTATGGTGGTGTGGAAGCCTTCTCACTTGCAACTGCTTCTCCTGTTTTGGGGAGCTTGAATTCGGGGCTTCAGGTTTATCGGTTACAGAGCGAGCAGCCAGATATATTTAAGCAGGTGAAATTTGGTATTCACCTTCCTCAATATTTAAGTTTCCTAGTGTCGGGGCAGATGTATTCTGATATGACGAGTATTGGTTGTCATACCGCGTTATGGGATTATACGGAAAACGATTATCATGCGTGGGTGAAAGATTCAGGAATTGATAAAAAATTAGCTCCAATTGTAAAAGGAGACGAAGTCTTTTCTGCGGCTTTCCCTGGAAGTCCTTATAAAGTTGGCGTCGGTCTTCATGATAGTTCATCCGCACTTATTCCATATTTGCTTAATTTCCATGAACCATTTATCCTCATTTCCACGGGTACCTGGTGTATTTCCTTCAATCCATTTAATGATGAAGTGTTAACCAAAGAGCAACTTGAGCGGGACTGTTTGTTTTATATGACTTATGCAGGCACGCCAGTGAAAGCGTCTCGTCTTTTTGGGGGATATGTTCATGAAACGCAAAGCAAACGTATTGCAGATCATTTCAATGTCACTACGGCGCGCTTTAAAAATATTGAAATTGATTGGCATTTAATCGACAAAATAAAGCAGGGAAAATCCATCCCTAGTGAACTTGATGCTTTTGAAAAGGTCAATTTAAACGAGTATGCAGATTTTGAAGAAGCGTATCACGCTTTTATGGTTTACCTCGTGGAAGCGCAGGTGGCAGCTACCAAGCTCGTTTTTTCTCAAAAGCGTATAAAACGTATTTTTGTTGATGGGGGATTTAGTAAGAATACCATATTTATGAACCTACTTGCCAAGCGTTTTGAGAATATTGAAACCTACGCGGCATCCATGGCTCAGGCAACAGCAATGGGCGCTGCGCTTGTGATTCATGAGCATTGGAACGACCAACCGATGCCTAATAATATCATTGAGCTTCGTTATTACCGGGCATAGTAAAAATAAAGGAATAGAAAGAGGATGTATCATTGTTAAAAATGATCGCCCTCTTTTTTTATTCTAACGTTTTTGGCTTTAGTTTTTGAGATATATTTTTCCGCTAGGGAGATTTTAGGTCGGTAATAATGAGTAAAAGCAGCTGTCTAGGCTGCTTTTTTTCTTATGTTCTGTGCAATTGCGAATAATCCCCATTCAATTTCGACTTTTTCCTTACCGCGGAGCATGAAGCGGCGGAAGACGTGGTTCTGTTTGATATTTGCGAAGACCGGTTCATTTTTATAATCGACAAATCGGACGACGATGAGAAATCATAAATAATTTTTCAATTATTTATTGCATTTATATTAGGCAAAATCGATGAGTATGATTTTATGTCGGGCTTTAAAGCTCTAAATCAAATTACTATGTAAGATTTGGGTTGGTTCATAGAATCCAGAGCGTTTGACGCACTAGATTGTGGACCGTTACTAGGTGTGGGATTAGTGTATATGGAATATGTCAGTGGTGAAAATTATTACGATGGCAAATCAACTTCATTTATGCGTGCTGATATAACTCCTTTTGGTGAAAAATCAGAAACGGTTTGAAAAATAATGCATACCGTCAACAGAGAAAGTGGTTGTACAGTATTAAATAGGATTCATTTTTTTTATAAAATGAAAATCAGGCCTAACTTAATCATCTAAGCTATTTCACCCCAACCATATCATCCCGATAAAATCTTTGTTGGGTATGTTGTTCAATCCATCATCCCTGACTAATAGCCATGTTTGCTGAAGCAGCACGCAAATAAAATGGTAGGACAGGGTGTAACTAAATTTTATTTAACTGGATCAATAGAAAAGAGGCGTACAAAGTGCTCATCTTACATAGTGGTTAGTTGAGCTTTTTTGGTAACAAGATATTTACTTAAGTCTGCCGTTACCGATTAACGTTTTAATTATCTTTAGCTACTTTATTAATCAAATAATCATGAAAATAAAACAACTATCAATTATAGCACTGATGGGGCTAGTATTTGCCGCATGTAAGAAGGATCAACATGCTGAACCTAAAAAACAAGGCATTGAAACCATTGAGATTACAGGTGTTACTTATCCTAAGGACTCTACCCTAAATATTTTTGAGAAAAATAGCGGATTGTCTAGAGATAGATTCGTTTTTGATCAAGAAAGTGAGAAATTCTTTGTCGCCGATTACGATTTATACATTTCACCGTCAGACTATATTACGCTAAAAAAATAATGAAAAATCTAATTTTTATTCTACTTGCTCAATTAATAGCCATGAAAAGTTTTGCGCAAGGAAACTTTGAAAAATACGATATAAACGTAGAGTTTATTTCTGAACCCAGTGTATCCAATGGTGATAATGGTATCAATTTGTATTACAATTCCGAAACTGAAAATAATTATAAATTCAAAATTTTAGCTCGTTCATCACGAAATAAAAAGGGAAAAGATGACCAATATGCAGAGTCTACATATTTAAAATTGAAATATGTTACAAACGGAAATACGATTGTAATAGCGGATAAATTGGGTCTCTTTTATATTGCAGATGGCCTAACCCAAAGTCCATATAGAGAATTCACGATAGAAATCCCAGCAACAATTCAAACTGACGGACAGATTGTCGGAGAATTCTACACAAAAAATAGCGATAATACTGTAAAAGAATCTAAAACGATTAGTAATCAATTGGTTGCGAAAGTTTTTAATGGCCCATCTACGATTTGTACAGAGGAAGTTTTCACGCTTGGAGGTCATGAAAACGCGACTCTTGAGAATGCTACTGGCGTCGCGACAATAACCAATTTAGGTAATAAGCAGTGGAAAATTACTAGAATGGGTACTTCTTCGGGAGTAGCAAAACTTGTATCGACTATAGGTCCTAAAAAGTTCTCAAAAGATATAGTCGTAGGTACTATCCCGCCAACAATATCCGGAGGCGCTACAACAGTATGGAGCGGTAACACATATTACTATAATGTAATTAAGACCGATCCTACCTCAACATTAAACATTGACGAGGTTTCAGGCCCTGGTTTACCTTACACTATCACTGTTGTCGGTAATCAAATAAAGTTGACAACTTTATCTATAGGAAGTGATGTAAATGATTATATAATAAGACTTCGTGCTTCCGAGACAAACAGTTGTGGAACCTCAAGTATAAAGACTTTAAGTGTCAGGTTTAAAGGAGGTGAAGGCCCTATTCAGTAACTCCTTGTATTAAATAACAAACCGAAGAGGTTGTGTCATTGTTATAAAATGATCGACCTTTTTTTTATTCTAACGTTTCTGGTTTTAGTTTTTGAGATAAATTTTTCCAATAGGAAGATTTGAGGCCGGTAAAATGAGTAAAAGTAGCCTAAAAGGCTATTTTCCAATGTTTTTTTTCAGAAAAGAAAAATTGATCAAATCCAGGAAATACTCAGGCAAAAAGCTGACGATTAGAAAATAAGAAACCGTATCTAACTTTTAACGTTTTGATACGGCTTCTCTTTTTCATTTCAAACCAACAGGTTGCAGCAGGTTGCCAAAATATAATCCATTTCTTAAATTCGTTTACAATAAACCTATAATGGATGCTACGTCGTCTGATGAGAGCCGATGTATTCCAGAAGGGAGATTAACCCATAAAATTTGCTGTTAGAATGAAATTAACTCGAGTAATAAGAAGGTTGACCTTGTTGTCTGTCGTTGTGCTGAGCTTGCATAGTTGTGTGGAAAATGAATCCACAAATCATTCGCAATTGACCGATGCAAATACACCTTTACATTTATTAAAACCTGATTATCCTGTACAATATGGCCAGACAACACTCGATAGTATTAAGGCCGATATCGATAAGGTGTACAGCTACCTAAATAAAGTGACCCCGGCTAGATTAGTTACCAAAGAGGGCAAGGCAGCCATAGATGATATAGCGCAAATCGACACTTCTACAGCTTTCGAAAATGGCGATTTCCGTTTAATTAGTTACGAGTGGGGTGTAACCTACGGCGCTTTTCTTCGTGCCGCGGAGGTAACTAAAGATAAAAAGTTTTCTAACTATACAATTGATCGCCTGGCATTTATTACGAAAGTGTTTCCTAAATTTAAAGCTTTAGAAGAGATTCATCCAGATTATAGATCACCCGTTCATTCCATGATAAGTCCAGGCGCACTAGATGATGCTGGCTCCATGTGTGCTGCTATGATCAAGGCCCAAGCATTTGGACAGCTTGGAGATGATTTTCGCCCTATCATCACCAATTATATCGATTATATATTACATAAGGAATTTCGATTAAGCGATGGTACTTTAGCCAGGAACAGGCCTTTGCGAAATACGCTATGGTTGGATGACCTATATATGAGTCTGCCTGCACTCGTACAGATGGGCAAATATAGCGGTGAACAACGTTATTGGGAGGAGGCAAATCGTCAATTTTGGCTATTTTCGGATAAGATGTTTATGCCTGAAATAAGTCTGTATCGACATGGCTGGGTAGAAGGAATGGAACCACATCCTGCTTTCCATTGGGCCCGAGCAAATGGTTGGGCACTTTTAACGAAGGTAGAAATTTTAAATGTACTACCACAAAATGATCCGCGGCGAGATAAATTTCTTGCCCAATATAAACAGCAAGTCGAGGCTTTGGCTAAATTACAACATGGTACAGGCTTTTGGCACCAATTACTTGATCGAAACGATTCTTATTTGGAAACATCTGCCACCGCTATATATGCTTATTGTATAGCGCGTGGAATTAACGCAGGTTGGTTAGATGCACAAGCGTATGGCCCTATGGTTTTGCAAGCATGGAATGCGGTGAGTTCGAAAATTAATGCTCAGGGACAGGTTGAGGGGACGTGTGTCGGTACAGGGATGGGTTTTGATCCTTCATTTTATTATTATAGACCGGTAAATAAGTTTGCAGCGCATGGCTATGGACCGACGATCCTTGCTGCGGCGGAAGTATATCAACTGCTAGCAGATAAGAAATTTGAGATCAACGATAGCGCGGTGCAATTTTAAATTGTTTCTATGGCGCGTTTAGTTTGTTAATCTAAATTGTGTTCAATAGCGAAATCAATCATTTTGTGGTATTGATCACGAAGATCAAATTGAAAATCTTCATGTAGTTTTTCGTATTTAGTTTCGGCCATACGTACACGTGTTTGTATGTACGTTAATAGTTTGGGCGAGCTGTAGTAGGAATTGTCGAACAAATTAGGAAAACGGTCGAAGACTTCGTTTAAGATGATTAATCTACATTCCAGGTCACTAAATTTATCTTTAGTCACTTTCTCGTGTTCATTGACGAGTCCACTAGCATGCCTAATGTGTGCTGCCAAATCTTTCTCAAAATTATAGTTACGTGAATTTTTATTCCCGTGCTGCATATTCTTAAAAAGATTATGCAGGTTGTTTTTTAAAATCTCAATCCTTTCAGTAAGATCTACTTCACTCTCTAGGAGCTGGTAATGAAGTTGCTTCATGAGCATTTTGTCCTTTCCAACCAGACGAACAAGTAACTTATCTTTTTCTTTTTGAGGGAGCTTTAAAACAGCCTCTTTTAGCTCTAAATCTTTATGTAGTGACATGGCCTAAAGTTATAAACTTTTCGTTATACATTAAAGGTGATTACTGCCCGTATTTCAAGGTGCAAATGAAATCTTTCGCCTATATTTTAGTAAAAGATGAGTAGAAGAAGGTGTCTCCGGTACAACAGTAATTTAAATCTCAAAAAAGGATGTAATTAAGGTGAGATCAAAATTACATTTATTTTGTTTTTGGTAATATATATATATGGTTAAATGGTCGTTATTACGAAGACTAAAATTATTGTTTTTTAAAATACGGAATATGATAAAATAGATTGTAAAACAATTTGAGCTATGAAAAATATAACACAAAAAGATTTTAAAACCGCTGAAGATAAAATGAATGAGCTACTGGCTATTGCTACTCAAAAAGGCGGTTTTGACAGACTCACTAAAAGTGAAATTCAAGAACTTGATAAAAATACCCAAATCGTCAATGGGTACGAGACGCAAAATTTTAAACTTAAGTAGAAAGACCTTACAAAATTGTTGCCGAGTAGGGACACGAATCTTTCGGAAATTATGCACAATTAAAGAAAGCCTAATGTAATTTTTCTTAAAGAGGTACACCAGATTTTGGGTATAGACGGTAATCCATGTTCAAATTAGTATAGCCGCTTAATCTCACAAAATAATGCTTAAATATGGAAGTTAAAGGATGAATAAATTGGAAAAATTATACCCGCTGGTTGTTTATTTCTTAATAGGCAACCCACCTATCGTTTAATAGATAGGCTTTTGATGGTTGTCGCTACGTAGCTACAAAACCAGACGATTAGTCTTTTTTAATGGAGTTCAAGTAAAAAGTACCAATTATTGAGGTAAATGTACTATCGAGTAATACGACTCCACCGTATCTTTGTGTATGGTTTCAAAGATACCTGTTATTGAGCAGTGCACGGTTTCAGGGCCGTTTCAAAAGGAAATATTAGTCGAGGACTTAGCGGGCTATTTAGATCGGAATCGCGATTTATTATTTCCTCATCGACATAATTTTTACCATTTTCTCTTGTTTACTAAAGGGACAGGGACTTTTTCGTTGGATTTTGAGACATTCCAGGTGGAGCCATGGCGTATTTATTTTATGTCACCAGGCCAAATACATACCTGGGCATTTGAAGAAGGGGTAGATGGCTATATCGTGAACTTCGACCGAGATCTCTTCAAAACTTTTCTGGTTCGATCAGAACATGTAAGCTATTTTTCTTTTTTTTCTGGACGTGCAGAAGATGATGTGTTTACCATAAAGGAAGAGCAACGCGTTTCTGTTTTAAATATATTTGAACGTTTACGTCAGAATATGCGTGATCTAGATTTTGGACGTGTTTCATTATTATATCTATTTCATGTTTTAGAAAAGCAACGTGATCCTATCGAACGGAGCGCGAATAAGGTTAACCATACGTTGTTACACAATTTTATGGATTTGATCGAAATACATTTTAGATCGCTTAAACTACCTAAAGATTATGCTGCTTTGCTTTATATAACACCTAATCATTTAAACGCGGTTACGAAAGAGCAGCTGGGCTATTCGGCAGGAGAGCTCATTCGGAATAGGGTGCTTCTGGAAGCTAAACGTTTGTTGGTTGTGAAAAATTATTCGATAGCGGAAATCGCCTATGAGTTGAATTTTTCTGATGCATCTTATTTTACCAAATTCTTTAAGAAGGCTGTAAGGTGTACACCGGAAGATTTTAAGAGAAATACAAATTTATATATAAAAAAGATATGAGTACCACTGATAATAAGTACGTAATAAGTGACTTCAAGGCCGCTTGGGAATGTAGATGTCCACGTTGCAAAACAGGGAAAATGTTTGTTGGAGGTTCCTTTAGACTTAAAGGACAGTCTATGTTAAAACGTTGTCCTCATTGTGATTTTAAATTCGAGATGGAGCCGGGCTTTTTTTACGTGGCAATGTTTGTCAGCTATGCGTTAAGTGTAGCGCAATTTATAGCGGTCTGTATCGCTACGTATGTTTTGTCTGGGGGATCAGAATCTCCTTGGTTGTATTTAGCCTCCTGTGTGCTGGTTACGATTATCTTTTCTGGATTCAATTTTCGGTATTCTCGCGTTATCCAACTGTATTGGCTTGTTCCTAATTTAAAATTTAATGAACGATACTATGGCGAAAACTACAAAAAAGTTGATGCTTAAAGATTGGATATTCGTCTGATGACGGATGCAGTTAATTTAAAAATAAATATATCTGACATAGTACCCAATACCCCCATAATTTTACGGGGGTATTTTTTTGGGTCAGTTTTTTTAATCGATAGGTTGCTCTTGTAAGTATTTCTCCCAAGCCCAAGCAGAAGACATCATTTGATCGATGCCCAGCTGTGCGGTCCAACCTAATTGTTGGGTAGATTTGGTGACGTCACCCCAGACTTTAATGATGTCACCTTCGCGACGCGGACCAACGATGTAGTTAAGTTTTTGCCCCGATGCTTTCTCGAAAGCTGCGATCGCCTCTAATACAGAATAACCATTTCCTGTTCCTACATTAAAGACGTCATAATTACCATTAGGGTTTCCTTTTTCAAGCAGTTTAATTGCCGCAACGTGTGCTTTTGCTAAGTCTACTACGTGAATATAATCGCGGACACAAGAACCATCGGGGGTGTCGTAATCACCGCCAAAAACAGTTAACTTTTCACGCTTTCCGATAGCCGTCTGCGTGATAAAAGGAAGAAGATTTTGTGGTACACCTAAAGGTAACTCGCCGATTAACGCCGACTCATGTGCTCCTACTGGGTTAAAATAACGTAAGGCAATAATATTGTAATTGTCGTATGCGTTTGCAGATTCTTCCAAAATCTCTTCGGCAATTTGTTTGGTGTTACCATAAGGGGAAGCCGCCTTTTTGATAGGAGCTGATTCTGTGACAGGGAGCGTGTCAGGTTCTCCATATACGGTGCAACTTGAGGAGAATACGAAATTGATTTTTTTGTCCGTATAGGCTTGTAATAAGTTAATAAGCGAGAAGAAGTTATTATGATAATATTTCAACGGTTTTTCGACCGATTCTCCAACAGCTTTTGAAGCTGCAAAGTGGATAATACCTGTAATATCAGGATTATTTTTTACGAACGCTGTAACCAAGTTATTATCGCAAAGATCAAATTGGTGAAATTCTGGTTTGACACCAATTATTTTCTCAATTTGATCTAAAATTTTCAAACTAGAGTTGGAAAGGTTATCTATGATAACCGGGGTATAACCTGCATTGTGTAACTCGACTACGGTGTGCGAACCAATATATCCTGTTCCGCCAGTAACTAGAATTTTGCTCATTATTTTTTTTGATTGAAATATGTAAAGTCTTTTTTTATTAGTGTCTCTTCTGGAAGCTTCATGTAGTAAGCAATCGTTTTCTCTAATCCTTGTTTTCGGGAAATTTTTGGTTCCCATCCAAGAATATTGATTGCCTTCGTAATATCTGGCCTGCGTTGTTTGGGATCATCGATCGGTAGATCTTTGAATATTATTTCAGAATGACCTGCTGAGAGCTGAATTATCTCTTTTGCAATTTCTTGAATACTCATTTCTTCTGGGTTACCAATATTCATCGGCTGTACATAATCTGATAGAAGTAGTTTAAATATTCCTTCAACCTGATCAGACACATAACAAAACGAACGCGTTTGCGTACCGTCTCCAAATACCGTGAGCGGTTCATTGCTTAGGGCTTGTGCAATAAAGGTTGGAAGTGCCCGTCCATCATTTAATCGCATGCGTGGTCCGTAGGTATTAAAGATTCGTACGATTCTGGTTTCCAAACCGTGGAAATTGTGGTAAGCCATTGTCATCGCTTCTTGGAAACGTTTAGCTTCATCATAAACCCCTCTTGGACCAACTGGGTTTACGTTTCCCCAATATTCTTCTGTTTGCGGAGAAACCAAAGGATCACCATATACTTCTGATGTTGAAGCGACAAGAATTCTAGCATTTTTACTTTTGGCAAGTCCTAGTAGGTTATGCGTACCAAGTGAACCGACCTTAAGCGTCTGAATAGGGATTTTTAAATAATCAACGGGACTCGCGGGTGAAGCAAAGTGTAATACATAATCTAAATTGCCAGGTATATGGACAAATTTAGATACGTCATGATGATAAAATTCGAAATTGGGAAGTTTAAAGAGATGTTCAATATTTCGAAGATCTCCAGTTATCAGGTTATCCATTCCTACTACAAAAAAATCTTCGTTTATAAAACGATCGCACAGGTGTGATCCAAGAAATCCTGCAGCACCGGTAATAAGAATTCGCTTTTGATGTAGACCGTTCACTAACCTATAGAATGGATAAAGTTTAATATCTTTGACGAATATAAGGATATTTTTATCAAAATGCGTTTTCTCTACGACTTAGCAATAGGCTTTTATAGCTTGTTTTTGCGGATAATAGCCCCCTTTCATGCAAAGGCACGACTGTGGGTTGATGGCCGGAAAAATCTCTTCCAACAAATTGAACAAACGGTTGAGAAGGGCTGTAAACCTATTTGGTTTCATTTTGCGTCGCTGGGTGAATTTGAACAAGGAAGGTCGATTATGGAAGCCATAAGAGAAAAGTATCCGGAGCAGAAAATTCTTATAACTTTTTTTTCTCCCTCAGGATTTGAAATTCGGAAAAATACAAATTTGGCAGATTATGTGTTTTATTTACCGGTCGATACCAAAAGAAATGCACGCCGATTTTTAACGCTTGTTGAACCGAAGCTGGCCATATTCACAAAATACGAATACTGGTATCATTATTTTAGGGAACTTAAAAGAAGAAACATTAAACTTTTGATGGTATCCGCTATATTTCGCGAAGAGCAAGTTTTTTTTAAATGGTATGGCGTTTTCTTTCGAAACATTCTTAAAAATGTTACCTTCTTTTTTGCCCAGAATATGGATTCGGTATATTGGCTAAAGGCGATACATATTACGAAGGCTGGTTTAGCAGGTGATACGCGTTTCGATCGTGTTATAGAATTACCAAGACAGCACAAGCAAATAAAGGAAGTCGAAAGCTTTCTTAAATCTACGCAGGACATCTTAGTTGCCGGAAGCACATGGCAGCCTGACGAGCAGTTACTATCTGAAATGCTTCATAAACATTTGTCCTTTAAAATGATTTTGGCACCCCATGAAATCCACGATAATCATCTAGAACAGATCAGGAGAATGTTCCCTGATGCACTTTTCTTCTCTAAATTCTCCTCCTACACAGCGAACCAGATGGACAGCAGCCGAGTATTGGTTATTGATAATATTGGTATGTTGTCTTCTTTATACGGCTATGGTACTGTTGCATATATTGGAGGTGGTTTCGGCGCCGGGATTCATAACACATTGGAAGCAGCTACTTATGGCATTCCGGTAATTTTTGGACCTAAGTACGCAAAATTTCAAGAAGCGGTTGATCTTCTCGAAGTTGGGGGAGGTTTTTGTATTGGTAATGCTGTTGAGTTTGATCAAGTGCTTGTCGCATTAACCGATCCAAATCGGCGAGAGAAAGCCGGAGAATACGCTCGTAGTTATGTGCGAGAAAAAGCAGGAGCAACACCCGTCATCATGAAATATATTTCCTCCGGAAAACTGTTAAATTAAACGTAGCGTGATTTGCTAATATAGACGAATTCTGATCATTCAATTGATAGGTGTTATCCTTCCTGTCTAATAATCTAGGGATAATCTATATTGTATTTAACAATTATCAGTTGTATATTACTAAATAGGGACTTCTTTCTATTTTAAAGTAATAAAATTTCTAGTTTTGGATTAGATGGGAACAAGCAGATTAAAGCCTCGGGTAATTAGGAAGATTGCGCGCCTAAGTCAAATAGAGGAGTTTGATAAGAAGGTAATCGCAGAAAAGCTTGGCGTGAGCGTTGATGCTTTGGTACAATTTGAAATTAGCGCGTATACTCAAGATTGTTCTATATTGCTCGCCGATGGAGAATATAATATGGATTCTAGCCTGTTATATGATCATAAGAATGTAACTGTTATTAATTATTATAATAGCTTTCATGATCATAGTTTAGAAACAAACAATGGAGCAGTATCAGCAACAGGCTGCACCTTCAACCCGTTAGACAAGCTAATAGAGGCCCATGAAGAAAACAGAAAACTCTATGAACGCTTGCTCGAATCAGAGAAAAATAAGAATTCTTTACTTGAGAAATTGTTAACGGACAAAATATAGTATTTGTAGGATCAATGCTGTGGATTCATTAGTGCATTGATATAATGCCTAATTATTGCTATCAACTCTTTTTGAAACTAACCGCTGATTGATAATTCGGTTATCTGATTATAGTGTCTAGTTCGGATTTCTCTGAGACTAGACAGTTCTTTATAAAAACTTGTTGAAAGGACATGTTTTGGATATTCTTTCTTATGACTTTTGTGCTAATTCGTATTAGCACATCATAAAATCTGATCAAAAAGTTATACATACCGTTCAAAATTCGGTTTGTTTGTATGACGGATAAAGATTGTGTTGTTTTAAATTCTATTTTTGATAATATCAGTAATAACCCTTTGTTTGACTCCCTACTTTCATAATAGCGTAGAGCAAGATTGTTTTACAGTTCAAAAGTGGGATCAACTTGTGATAATTTCTGGTTTGTAGGCTAAGTAAATAACGACTCTAAATTTTGTATAATATGAAAATAAAAAATATTCTAACCACTTGCATAGCTGTAGTGGCTACAGCGGGCTTGGCTTGTGCACAACAACCGAACTCTTTACGAGCACCCGCCTTTCCATTAGTTACAATCGATCCAAAT
>JAALOO010000240.1_pt1 | contig 51007 bp, 30 predicted proteins | sample 7257641 | NCBI WGS metagenome assembly JAALOO01 (sample SAMN14085613, study PRJNA598686) | mite metagenome | biome: ENVO:01001000; feature: ENVO:01001002; material: ENVO:01001226; isolation source: single female mite from University of Michigan culture on fish food culture... ...
TAGAAAAATCGCTCTCGGAAAAAGTACTGACAGAACTTTTGACTCACCCTGTATATTTTTGCTGTACATTACCAAAATTATAGTGGTCATTATAAATGAGATTGGGTGCGGTATTTAAATATTGTGGCCTTTGCCCTTTGTACTAGCAATCGCAGGACAAGTTCTTTAAAAAAATGTTCTAGAAAATTGCCTCAAGGTTCAAATCAACATCATACGAGTAATACTTTCTATATTTGGTCACTTAATTAACGGGATTCTTTATCAATTCTCCAAGTTTATTTAGCAAATTTTATCGTTTTGAAAAAAACTACTTTGTTTATATAGGATGGCCAATTGCAGTTAATTTGAGTGTCATAAATAATAAGCTAAAGCTCATAAAATATAAATTGCAAAATGAGCTCATTTTTCACTATGGGTCACTTTCCGCCTGACCGACAAGGAATGAAAGTTTTAATCTACTATTTTACTAGCACAACTCAAAGTTAGGGTTTTAATTTATAATGTTCTTTTAGGCTTTAATTTTTATTAAATTTTATTTTAAAAACTTTCTTTTTCTAAACAATGTTAAATTTCAATAGCAATGACTTAACTCAACTTTTCAGTTTAGTGCTCAGGTGCATGTATAGTAATACCCATAATTAACTGAGCTATTATATAAATTTACTTAGATTTATAGTTTATATCTTTTTAAACAGTGAAACTGACAAGCACATAAATTGAAAAACATTTTCTAACCACACACATGTTTAAATCTTTTTACTCTAAAACTTGAAAAATGTCAAACATAGTTTAATAGTTAGCAGGCAATTTTATATTATCAATTGACACACATGAGCCCTTTTAAAATATGACTTAATAATAAAAAAATTTAAAATTTGTTTGCGTGTAAGCTGTTTTTATTTTTTTTGATAAACACTTTTTGTTTGACTTTTTTTTAATTAATAAACTTGTAAACAAAATATTTACATTTAATTTAAATATAAGTTATTTGTTACTTAAAAATTATTGTTAATGTATTTAAATATTTATTTAACATATCAAAAACTCAATTAAAATTTACAACAGCTTTTCATTGTCGTAAAATTTTGACACATGTTATTTGTAAATTTCATATTCTACTATTTATTCTACTAAAAAAATTAAAACAGCACTTTCTTACCAAGTTTTTGTGGTTATAAACACAAAGGTTAAAAATGCAATAGTGGTGAAACAAAAATTGGTTTGATTAAACCAGCTGCTTGAATAGTAATTAGATGAAGTACTCGCAGAAACGTGTAATGAACTTGGGTAATTTCAATTAAACGTACAGTCTATTCACGCTAATTGTATTGATATCTGTGAAGAAGAGTGGTATTAATTATTGGTCATGGTAGGGTAAGGTGAAATGCTGCACAAACCGAAGCACTTGCAAGTGGCCAAGCTCGATTGTGGCATGGGACAACAGATGAGTCGCTGTCAGAGTGTCAGCAGAAAACGCCGGCGAAAAGGGAAACCTCTGAACGCTGAGACAGTCAGCTGTGAACTGTCGACCAGCGACGATCGGCAACACTTCACTGGGGATACTGGCTCTGGCACAGTGTCGGGCTTCGCCTTTTGTGAACCACTGATTCCCAGTGGAGACTGCTGGAGCGAGCTGCCAGAGCAGAACTGGTTGGCGCACACCGGCTTGCACACGTCGCTCGCTGAACTGCTCGCCTCTATACAACCACAACTGAAAGAATTCGTCGACTGTGCGATTGTAGATCTTGCAAGTGTTTCCCTAATGGAGGCAAAACTGCAATGCTACAACTCCATAGACATTGCTTCTCGATAGCCACTCACTTTTCTGGTCTTCAAAATGATTCTCTTTTACCCACCTAGAGAGTGGCATTATCTGAAAGCCGTTTCACTTGCGCTCCACCAATTGGCTCCTGCAACTGTACGAGACTTGAAATTTCAATCTGCACAAACCGGCACTTGGTTTTGGGGACTTTGCTTAGATAAATTCAATTATCGACTATGATTCAACGTTACTGCAAAGTTATGAGCTACCTAACGCTTCCGCTTCTCTTTATATTACTTAATATCAAACGTTTTTAGACATAAACAAGTAAATTACTTTGTATGCTGACAAGGTAGTGCTATGGTTAGTAAAAGTAAAATTTGAAACTAAAATTTTAAAGATATTTTTAAATATGGTTCACAATATTTATAACCTCACACCGTCTCAGGGGAAGCAGAAAAAAAACAGACAGAATTTACAATCAAATCGCTTCGAAGCAATTTGCCATTTATGATCATATTAAATTACAGTGTGTTTTAAAAAACAGTTTATCAACAAAATTACAATGTGATCAGTTTAAACACAAAAATTCTGAGCAATAAAATTCAGTTGGTTTTATTTAAATCTTCAGATGCACTATATGCTATTTAACACCAAAACGTATTTGTGGGAAGTTGTGTTCAGACTTTATTTGTTGCAATTATTGTTTAGTGAGTTTCCATGTGCTATTTGATGTGTTGTTTGCAGTCACTAAAAGTGATGCAGCACTGCAAAACATTTAATAAAATTTTCTAGAAAAAGCAATTTGCAAGATATATCTGCTTTTTTACTCATCTGACTTTTTTCTTTTTAAGTGAGTTTTTTCTAACTGGTTTTTATGCTGGCAAAATTTAAATTGATAAATTTCCATTTTATTGCACATTTTTTTATTTAAACTGTCTAATAATGTGTGAATTGTTTTGTGCTATAAAAACCTCAAAATAACTTTTTTCCAACTGAATGTTTTTAGTTTTATACAATTGATGTACTTTTTACCGTTTTTAGTATAAAATTTTAAATTATAAATACTCATAGTGTGCTAGAATAGAGATTAAATTTGTCACTTGATGCAATATACATTTTTATAAATGCAATTGTTAAGTTTTATTTTTATACCACTCAGTTTTCCACAACTAAAAAGGCAACACACGTGAGGAGGACAATGCAAAAATACCGATTATGTATTTTCAAGTAAAAGAAGATCAGAAATAGGTGCATCTGGGATAAAGTAAAAGCACTTGAGCATTTTAATCATTGGATAGAAGCACTTTTGATTGATTCTGCAGTGCGTCAAACGCATCGTTTAAATAGAATCTTTATGTTTAATGCATCACTCTGCTGGGTGCAACTTTTAGAGCATCGTTTTACGGCTGCTCGTTGCTACTTTGTGTATAGTACTGTTAAGATTGCCTTTCATTTTGGCTCAATTGCTACTGCACAAAAGATCCAATCATTAATTATTTATAACAAGCAAATAAGCGTTTAAAGTTTGAAATGGACAGACTAACGATGCGAGCCTTCTAATCTTTTTTTGCCCTAATAATAAGCGAATACTTGGCCACATTATCAAGTCTGAGCACGGCTCAATTTGCTCAGTTCTCTCTATCAGCTTCACTGACCTTCACTTCCTGCAAAAAACATTTTGAATTTTCACCACTCACAAATTTAGCTTCATTATGTTGTGGTTGAATGCTGTCTAGGTTGAGTATGCTTGGTGAGCCCTATCTGTCGAATGCACTCGTGCCTGTCTTCTAGGCAATGTTTTCAGGCAGTACTACTAATACTTTGTCAGTTTTCATACTTTTAAATTTGTTTTTTACATTCTTTTACATAAAAAGTGTTGAGCTAACTAAAAAATCAGTTTTTGAACGTCATTTTTTTTATCAGAATGTTTTTGACAATTAAAATTTCAGGGTTTTTATCAAAAAAGTTTTTTAAGAATTTTAATTAACATTTTTAAATTGTGAAATGCGTTTTTACAAAAAACTAAACGTTTAGAAATGTGTTTCACTTATATGTTTGTTGTATTTGCTGCATTTTATTTTCATTACAATAGCTATAGTGTTTTAGAGATATTGCTAGGGTATTATCTTTATGGTTTGTGCTAAATTTGTCCAGACTCGCATACAAATTGTTTTATTAAAGTGTAAATATGGGATACAAACAAGTTGAAACTATTGTATGAGCTATAATCAAAAGTGAGCGTAAAAATTTACAGCAATCTAATCTATTGGTGATCGTTACCATCGATTTCCTATTACGATTTGAACTATATTTTTAATCCACAACAAGTATTGTCCTTCTAATTAAGTTGGCTTGGTATAAATTGATATTTACCAAGTTAAATTGTGATTCGCTAATTAGTTTTTCTACTGCTCTCTTATAAATGTTTCCTTTTTGCACCAAAACTTAATCATCGCACTGCAACTGTATTTTCAACCATTATTATACCTTTACTATGCGTTAATTAAACTTTACAGTTATACATTCTTCTTAATTATGCTTTGCTGATGACATTTTCTTTTTAGTTCCGTTTTCAAGCTTTAAACAAGTTTATTTGACAATTGAAAAGAAAGATGACACTAGCAAAATATACATTTATTTAAAGAATGCAAGCACATTTAAATATCACAAAGAGGTATGCTAGAATCATTATTAACAATTGAGCAAAATCATATGTGCTTTTTGCAATTTCTTTAGCCTCCAGTTGTCAGAAACACAAAAGCCAACTGCGTGTTTGGTCTTTAAAGAATACAGTCAGTATCTACTGGCTTACTGCTGCATGGCACTTGCAATCATCAGTTGCATCATTTATATATTTTATATATAAAATCATGTTTTTGCTAGTTTTTGTGAGCAATCAATGAATGATTCTTTTTTTAGACTCGATCATTTAGCAATTGATCTAAAAGTCATTCTTTTCTAGTGGTTCTATTTGCTGCTTGGCTTGTTTTCTTAAGTGATCGATATATCTTAAGTGTGTGTGACTGACTTGTAGGGTATGTGACTGCTCTTTTAGTTCAAAGCGTCAAGTTTTCTAAGCGTTTGCATCACTTCGATTGTGTGTTAACTTTGTCGCCACATAAGGCCAACACGATGACAACATTAAATTAGATTTATTATTATAAGCAAAAGCTATTTTAAAACTGATTTTTCGTAGTGTTGTTAATGCAATTTAAAATTTAGGTTAAAAAACCTAACTGATCAAACTGCATATTTTGCTGACTGTTCCTCAAAATCCTCAAAGTACCATTTAAAGCACGCTCTTTTATGATCTTGTCGTTTTTGTCATTAAATAAAAATTGCAAAAACATCTTTGCACATTTGTTTTGTGTTCATTTTGCACTTTGCAATCATCTCAAATTGCAGCAAAAGTAGGGAGATACAATATTTGGTCTATTTACAATTGGTCCTTTGAAAGGGGCTTCTTCTACAAGTGCTTCCACTAAAAACAATATACTCGACAGTATCAAGCTGACACTGCTTGGTAATAAAGACTACTGTCGATGTGTGTTTGTTTGCATTGTCTCCGATTGTGTGGCTTGCACTCACAGCAGAGAATGTTCATTTCCTGCCTTACAAACACTATTTGCCTGTTTGCACTATTAATTATTTAACTTATCTCTTTACTGTGGTCTATTTGAATTAGTCCTAGTTTTCAAAGAGAAAAGCAAATTAAATAGAGCAAATATAGAATGGGAAGATTTGAACTAATTGACGCAATCGAAGTACTTCTTTACCACTTTTACTTGGCAAACTCAACGGCACAACTTTTGAACAGCGGATTAATTTGAAACGGCATCCTGAAGAGGCGAAGTATGCACTTTGAAAGTTGACGCAGCAAAGAACTGCTCAAGCAGGAAGGTTTCTTCACTTCTTCATTATGATGCTTACTGGGCGGCAGTAATTGAGATCAGACATTGCTGGCAGACAGTGCACCATGAGCAATGTGCTCACTGTAGTCAGAGTACAAACTGCACTGTACTGAATAATTGGCGAGCTCACAGTGACAGACAAACAAAGCGATTGGCCGGACTTGCCTGTTGTCTGCCTACTCTAGTTCCTTTGCCGGCGCTATTCTGCACTTGATTTATCCGCTCACATTCTTCATCCTGTCTTACACTGTCACCATTACCATCTTTTTATGGCGTTTCGGTAACATTTTTCTTTACACGAGTTTAACATTTAGCCAAGAAGCTTCGTTTGTCAGCTGAAAATAGGAAAGTGTCCTTTGACGGTCTTCTTGACGGCAGTTAAATTTTGAGCAAATATTTTTGTCATTAACTTATCTTTCCTTTGCATGCACACACAAATACTTTAATTGAATGAGCATTACCTAATGGCAACTTTATATCTGTCACTTTGTTTGTCATTTTCTTCTATACGTTTCTATAATGTTTTTAAATAAATAATATTCACATACAAAATCCACTTAACTTATAATCTAAATGACTATTTATTTAACATTTTGTTAAGAAGCACCAAGAAAATTCAATTTGGCAGTCGTCATTCTACTAGTACCCCTATTGTGTTAGTATCTACTTAGTAATTGTAGCATTCCAAAGTTTTTTTGTACCAAGTTCCACTGCCTTCTACCGAGTGAAATAAACATTACGAGCTGTCATTAGCGCAAGAAAGCGCCCCAGTTGTTTGGTGTTTTGCCATTTGAAATGAACAACATTTACTGTGCATTGAAAATGGTTCTAATGAAGAGAACAAAACTGCAACGTTTTTTGTCTCGACTAATGCGCAGCAAGTTTAGGTGAAGCGACTGCCCTGCACTGCACTGCACTGCACCTGTACAAACCTGGTGATGACCATTTGTGTTGCAAGGCTAATTAGAGAGGACATCAACTTACCTAGAGTGTGTCCATTGCTGACGATGTTTGCACTGGGGTCGGCTCCGTTGAGCCCCGTTGCCTTCACGGCTGGCAAATTGTCACCTCCAATTGCAGTCTTCTTTGTCTCTGCATTCACTGCATTAGGCAGAGAGGGCGTTGACGAAACGGAGGAGGAAGAGGAGGAGGAGGAGTTGGTGGAAGAGGACTTGGCTGCTGAATCAGCTGCAAGACCCTTGGCGGCGCCATTTGCATCGATTGCGGCTGAAGCTGCTGCTGCTGCCCCGTTCTCCTGAGAAGCATTTCCGTTCAGCGGAAGCACCGTAGAGCTGTCTTTGACATTGCCGTTGGGCAAATCGGCTTGGGCTTGCACGGCGCGTAACGAGTTGGTGCTGGTTGTGCAGCCCATGGTTGCTCACTAGTCTTTAACTGACACTCACATAAGCCGATTAGCTTTTTTCACCTCCGAAGCTGTGGTTTTTTCGTAAAGCTTTAACAGGATGAAAAAAGTGTGTGTGTGTTGAAATGTTGGTGCTGCAACGATGCTCAAGTGAGTGGGCACTTCTTCACTTGACTAATTTCACCCGGCGACTGTCAACACTGGAAAGCGGTTGGCTAGTGGTGGCGTCACCAAAACAAATGAGCGTTTACATCACACCGAAAATAGCTGTGGTAGGCTCCATCGATCGTTGATTGATTGTACTTGCTCGAAAACACACACTGTGAAAGGGAAAGAGAGAAAGAGAAACACCGGTCGTTGTGGAAGTAGTCACTGAAGTTTGTCAATTTCGATTTGCAGCTATTGATTGTCACTAATTGGGTCCATCAATGCTCTTTTGTTGCGAAAAATTGTTGTCGTTTTTGTTTGTAAAAACTGGAAGAAATACTAGCAGAAACAATTCATCGATTCATCAGGCTTTTTTACCCTGCTGGTTGCGGTGACTTCTCTCCGTTTATGACTGCAGTTGTGAGCACTGACATTGGGCACGACTACCTGCCACGGAGCACAACGCTGCCAAGAGCAGTCGTCGAATGAGACACTGACGCGTGCTTGGCGCCATTTGATGTCTGATTACAGGCGAATGGCGTTGCCGATGCGTTTCCATGGGCCACGCAGTCAGTTCACGGTCGGCTGGTATCCTTTCTCTGGTCTATATAAAACACGCTGCTACCTGCCATTTTCTGGTTGTTTCGGGCTGGCAAACAACTGGCTTGCCAATGAGCACTGGTCACGTTGGAGATCGCTTGTCCACTTCCCACCCCAACGCTGTCTTCTTCCCAGTCACTTTCAACTGGCAAGCTCAAATGCCCACTGACCGACAGTGTGATTTATTCTGACTCCTCTTCTCTGCACACGCAAGCACCGTCCCCAAAGTCAGGTGGCTCCTAATGACTAACACTTCTGGGCATTACTCAGCTAAACAGCTAACACGCTTTACTGATAAACTAGATTTATTCATATTTTTATGAACAATTCTTCTAAACCAATTGCAGATAATTTAATTTATAATTGCAAAAATATTATTTTGTTTTTCCAAAATCATACCAGTATGTTTTTAAACAAGTTAAAAATGTTTTAAAAGAATGTGTTTGATGCCACCTTAAAAATTGTGATTGATGATCTTGATTTTTAAATTGCACTTTGTTTGATTGACTTTACTTTTATCTTTATGCTACATTTTTTCATTAATTATTTATAAATTTTTGTTATTTTTGGACAGTATATTGATAAATATAATATTTAGGGTTACTTTTTGTAATTTTATTTCAATTTTGAAATAAAAAAGATTTGCTGACGTAAGAAACTAAACTAAAATCTTTCCTATCTAGGTAATTCAAATATGTTAAAAATACATAACTTTGTACAATACAATTTTATACAAATAACACAACATTGTGCCCAAAATTGAGCAGTAAAATAACAAATTCCGTAGACATGGCAATGTCAATAAATCGGCAAAAGAAACCAGAAACTACATTTAAAAATAAACGATTTTTATTGTGCTTGAAAATTTTAAATTTCCGCATTTAAAATGTTAATATGCTTGTTAAAATGTGATTTTTTGCTTAATTTCTTTTTATTACTCAATTTTATTTATGTCATTTGTGACAAGCGACATAAGCAATTTAAAGTTGACGCAAGTACATTTCCATGTTTGATAAGTCTCGAGTAGAAGATGATTGGCAATTCATCGAAGACAATCATGCCACAATGGCACAAACACCAACACCAACTCAAACACACACACACACACATTTGACCATTTGCCTTTGAGCCTACTGTGGTAAAAAGAGGCTAATTTGTTTAAGTGCCAACTGCCCCTTGAGAACACTGAAAGAGCAATCATATCAACCACTTGAACTTGTCCCTGTACTTATCTTATTGTGAGCTAAAAGTTATCGATCAACTACACTTGTGAGAACTGTATGAAATTACGATTTTTTCCTAACTTTTTATGACTGTGGCTTCTAGCATCCTCAGCCTATAATCATGTAAATTTAATAACAATTGATTCAAATTTACAAAGATTGTCAATCCATTAAATATTTACTCAACCGTAAATACGCGTTTTAGTAAACTGTAGTATTTGATTTTAAATGTATTATTTTACAATCAAACATCCAGAGAATTCTGTAAAGATTATAATTGAAATATCAAAACAATTAAATAGCAAATAGTGGAAATAAATCATCACTGATTAAGTCGTAATTAACATTCATCGAGCACTATCTGCCTTGCATTGCTTTTATCAGTGGGCAGGTAGAAAGGGAATACATTAAAGCAGTCCTCCACTGTAAATCGGCTGTTCTCTTCATTATCATCCCCAAACGAGGGCGAGACAATTGAATCAGGTGCATCTAATTGCTAAGATTTCATGTCGCCATTTATTCAATTGAGACTGCATTACGTGCCAGATTTATTAGTTCATTGTGCGCCCTCCTGTTGTGTCTACAGCAATTGGGTAGCAGCCATTGCTGCACTCTCTCCATTGCCCATTACTGCCAATTGTTCGGTAATGAGGCACATGCTCCAGCGTTGTGACTCGGACAGTGTATCAGCACACAGCAGAGTGACCACCACCACCGGAGACGTGACTCCATTGAAGGTCGCCGCCTTGAGGGTAATGCGCAAGTTCAGCTGACTGGACACACTGTCTTCGTGCTTCCTCCTAATCGCATTCCAATGACAAATGACATGGCGGAGAGAAGCTGCTCCACTGTTCCAATATTGTAATCTTTCTCTCTCTCTCTCTCTCTCTCTCCCTCCAGCAGAAAATGGAGCCTCAGAGTAGCAAATGAAGCCTTGAAATCACAAGTTTGTATTAGTAATGAAAGCAAATGTAGTTGTATGAGCAGTGTTGAACAGAACGCGAATAACAACGACAAAAAATGGTACGAAAATAGAGTACGCCACGCTATGGCTAGTACAATGCAACACCACCGTTCTACATAATATGTAGAGCATGGAGGAGAGTGGACAGTTTAACTATTGTCAGAGTGGTCAGTATCCTCGTCATCAGTGTCGTGGTGGTGGGTGACGGCTAGTGGCGTGTCTGCGAACAGGTGAGGCACACTTTGCTGATGCTGAACTTTACCATGCACCTTCTCGGCAATCTTCACCAGAGAGTTCTGTCGATCCATCATCGAGACGCGGCCATTTTGGTAGGTAGAGTCGACCGACTTCACTGGAGTGGACTTTGCGCTGCTGTCCACAACTTCGTTCTCCATGATTATCTTTAAATCGTGTTCGAATCCGTTTCCATTAGCTAAGACGTCTTTCTCATGTTCGACAGTCGATTCGTGCGGCATAAGCATTGGCGGAGCCCGGAACATGTAACTGAAAGGGTAGTACATGAGATTGAGGAAGGTACTGGAGTAGAGATCAGCATAACGACAGATCTGGTTGGCAAAGTGCGTCTGGCGAGAGCCACAGCGGAAGATGCTGCCCAGAATGCCATAACTCATGTCTAGTTCGTGAATGGTCTCCCGAATGTTAGTTCGAAGTGCGCTTATATCCGGCTTGTTTCGCGAGCTACTGTCCATGTTGACGTACAATTCGCCCAGCTGAAAGTCCAGTTCGTTGAGTCGCTCGAACAAGGATCGTTTGTTGACCCAAATGTCCAGTTCATGCTGCAGCTCTGGAACGACTAAAAATGTACGCCAGCCCCTAATTTTCTTGCTTTTAAGGATATCACCAAAAATGTGATCTCCAACGTAAAGACTAGAGTAAAAACAAATTAAACCAGTTAAAAAAGAAATTAAAAAGTCTTCTATTTAGAAGCAGAAACGTACCAGTCTTTGCCTTTAGCACCAATGAGTTCAGTGAAAACGTCACATGATCCGCCAGAGTAGACTTGGCCAGGTTCGAAAGGTCCGGTATGAGTGCCAATTTTGAGGGCGCCTGTTTTCACGTCAACCTGGCGAAGTATAGTGCCTTCGTCAAAGAACAGTGGCTTTCTGAAAAATGAAATTTTGAAAAATCAATCTTAGATCAAACACACATTCCTAAAAGCATACCTTGCGTCAACGACAATATAGTCAAAGTAAGTCTTCCAGTGTCGACCTTTAGCGGATGGCACGTCAAACAAGAAACTCATCACTTTTTCCGTGTACCTGTAATCAGAGTTGGTCAACAGGAAGGTTTTCTTTCCGTTTTCGTGCATTCGATCAAGCAACAGAGGAAGTCGCAAATCTCGCTCAATATATTTTTCCATGTTATTGACGGTTTGATCCTTCAGCACGCCGTTCTACAAACAGGATAGTTATAAATAATGCAAAAATATCCAATGCTAATGATTCGTTACCTGCATGTGCACCCAATCGAATGCGCTGCGCACATCTTGAAAGATGCTCTTGTATGACATGGTTAGCTTGCCATCGATTGCCTTAATACCACTTGGAATAGATGCCTGTTTGCTGTATCTGTTGAATAATGATTTGTTAGAGATTTATACACCCTCTTTCTTCTAAAACAAACTTACCGGACATAGTGTGGAGAGTTGGAGAAAAAGTCAATGACGCAAGCAAGAAGGTAAGTTTCCGGTTGGTTAAACAAAGTATTGAGCACGTAAATGCGATTTTCATCCAGCTGAACAAACTTGTTGGGGTACATTGAGTAAATTTCCGATCTACCAATCAGTTACCAAATAAAAACACCGGTTAGTAAGGGAACACAGAAACCAAATGCAAAAAATAAATACGTTTTGAGAAACTTGAATCCGAAAACACAAATGAGGATGTTGCCATAGGCGTCCACCTTTAGAAGATTGCCATTTTCAGTGTCGAACCAAAGTCCGCGAACAGGAAAGGTTGGGTCGTAGATGAAGGCGTTGATCTCCGTCGGGTAGCCCATGTCAATCAGTCGCTGCTTGACTAGATCAAACGAAAAGGACTCAAAGTCAGGGTTTTTGTACACTGCCAGTGTGTAGTCCATGTCGAAGCCAAAGAACTTAATCTTCTCCAAGTGCATCGATCGATTGACAAAGATTCGCTGCATGTTGCGGCGCTTCGTAGTGAGACTCTTCTCCAGTTTAACCAAATGTTGCTTAGCACTGTTGGCACTTGGCGAAATGTCAGTAGCGTGTTTCGGTTGCGTCACCTTACTGTCGTCGGCTGATTGACTCGAAGAGGCAGACGTCGGCGATGTGCTCGTGGCGGTGGCCCTCGACTGACTGCCGCCAGTTTCCTTGCCGCCGCTAACGGCATTTTGCTTTATTGTCTCGCAAGCCTTTTGCTGACTCTCCTCTGCTGACTGCGGTTGTTTCAGTTGATCCATCCTTCGCTTCAAAGTTGAGAAGTTATCTTCTTGAGCACTAGTGAATAGCTGGCGATAAGCAGAATGATGATGGGCCAAGGGTTGGGAGAAAAGAAGTCGATGAGAAGGCAACTTATGAGCACAGAGACACGTGATCACTTCCACCCAGCACTGGAGTTCGATATTAGAAATGGCGGTCACTGAAAGGTAATTAGATAGGCTGTTTCGTAGAGCTAAAAGTCGAACTTTTATGAAGCCGCGAGCCTTATCGCTTCCAGACACAATTATGGATTGATAACGATGCCTTTTACTCTTCGCCGACAAATGGTTTGCTGAGATAGTCGTCCAGTGATGCTCTAGCATGGAGAAAAAAGTTTCAACATATTAGTGACCTGTTTCACTACGTGGGTTGGATTGGTCATGTGAAAGTGAATTTGCAACACATCAGCGAGTGAGCACGGCAGCACATCGCCTGCCTGACTGACTGAATGTGCTTGGTGGTCAGTATGGGTACGGGAAAGTCCCCTGCAGACGAAAGTCGCCTTAGAGAAAGCTGCAACACAAATGAGTCAGGTGTGGAAGAGGACTTTCTTTACAAAGACCGTTAGCTGGTGGCGGCGACAAAAATAAGAACAACAAAATATCTCTCCCTAAATCAAACATTTTTTCCTGTTTAGCTTGAACAAGACAAACTTGTTTCTCTCAGAGTCGCAAAAAGCCGTACAATGACACTCTGGCTCACCTTTGAGTTGGCAGTGCCTTTTGAAATTGAATATGCACCTCTGCAGAATAAAGCTTAGCAAATCGATCAATAGACTAGCGCAGTCTTGCGGATTCAGTTTAATTTACTGTTTTACAATTGTAGTCAGTATTGAAGTCATTTTAGTACTGATCACGCTACCACATACATAAGTCTCTGCTTTAAAGAATCGCTCTCCCTCTCTTATGATCCTAGTAAAAAAATGTTTTTTAAAATTGTGCGTCACAAGATTTTGCTTACGCTCGTCTTTTCAATTCTACATGCAATATCCTCATAGTAATGTTTGTGTGCTATTTTGAGAGAAAAACATTTCCTATGTTGATCAGTTTATATTTAGATTAATTAGGTATTGAAGTCAACAATACAGCCTAAACTGTCAGAGTTACTTGGAAAACTCAGTATGGAAAAAATGTCAATGAAAACACAAATATTTTGCGTATTGTCAATAAAATCAAATTTTTCATCAACTTTGGAGTACGTTTTAGTGGAAAGTGGTAACTTGAACTTTCGTCAAGTGCAATGGCAACAAAGTAGGCACAGACCGATATAGACTGATGTTGGGCAATAGTGCCTTGCCTTGTCAGAGGAAGAATTTATGAATTTCACTTAACTTCTTGGCAAAAGATGCAATTTGCCCTCGAGGGCGCGGGTGCCAATTGATGTGCTACTGACTTGCCTGCTAGAAACGCAAACACTTACTGCTCGTCTGAGGGCTTATCAGAAAGTTTATGTACGACGACGTGACAAGTTCGACTAGGCGCCGCTCGTTGACAGTTGTCTTATGTACGGTGTCAATTGTATCAGTTCACGAGACCGCTACTGATGATTAGGCACTGTCACTGTAGGCCACAATGGGACTTTTCTCTGTGAAGATTGCAAAAAACTACCACAAAAATTCAGTACAAGTAATTTTTTCTCGCTGAAAAAGAGACAGTGAATGCACGTAATGGGGACATCTCCAGCTCCATGTCCTTGTTGCCGTTCGACAGTGGCCACCGACAAGTAGCCGATAAGAGCACGAGAGTACTGCACGACAGTAGTCAATTGCTGACAACAACAACAATTAGATGGCAAGTGGAAGTGGCTTTTGGCAAGTGCAGTTGCCAGAGTGGTCTACCAGGCACTACAACAGACCACTCACAGCTGTCTGGCTGCTCTACTCTTTATACGTACGAGATTGAGGGCAAATCTGGTCAGTGGATTTGGGTGAAATCAGTGCAGGCACAGAGAAGGCAAGCGTGTGTGTGTGTGTGTGTGGCAAGCGAAAAGATTGAATGTCTGATCAGTATTTCATCAATGCACTAAACACTAAAGCACAAAAATGTCTGGTGTCAATTGGCAAATTTATGGCATGTTTCGTTCTGCGTTGAAGGTGAGGGTAGGATTGAGCGTGAGAGTCAAACAGTGAAATGCAGAGTACCAGTACAGTGCCAGTGCAGCAGCTGTTTGGTTTCTGCTAGCAGCATGTGTGTCTCTCGATTCTCTCGGCACACCAGCAGAATACTGCTTCTATTTAGATTGTAGTCAAGTCGCTGTTACGCCTGCGTACAGACGGGTGAAAGGCGGTTAGAATCAAGAGTACAGGGACTTCAGTGAACACTGACGTGGGAAAGTGAGTTTGAATTTAGGTGCAAAAGTAAAGATAGATCAAGTGATCACGAGAAAAGAGGAAGAAAGGAAGAAACGCAGAGATTTGAGCGACCGAAGCGGTGAATACCGTTAATTAGATTGCAGAACAGAACACTTCTGGTGCCACGTTCAGGAAGATCGACGTGCAACTGAAGGCACCTACGGGCACTGGCTGAATGAACAGCGTAGATCAAAATGTTTCGGAACATGTTTACAAAGTGCAGCTAGACACAAACAGACTCGCAGGAGGAGATCGTGACTATAAAATTGATAAAGCTGTCGAGAGAGAGCAATCGTCAGCTGTCAATGGGTGACTCTCGCTCTCACTCGGTTGTTGTTATCGGACATTCAGAGTACGTTGTCAATGTGCTTTGAATAGAAACCATTGGCTTTCCACCCACGAGTGAGTGAGTGCACGCGTCAGTTTGTGCTTACTCTTTGTTCTGATGCGACTCAAAGATTAGACACGGAGGAGATACTCAGAAAGGCCACTAAACTAGTATAAGATTACCTCAAAGGTTAGAATCTATTAATACAAAGGTATCATTCTTTTCATTGTTCACTCTGATGCTAAAAATTGACTTCTAACGAAAGCCGTCAACAGTAAAGGTTCATCATTGCGTCAGTACATGCTGCGGGCACGTATTGAAGACAAGTGGACAAAATCAAGAGTGTAAAGCAGATAAGGGCGCATCGGATGTGATCACAGTACAGAGCCTTCTGTACTATGATCAAAGCGGCAAAAAAAGTACACCCAACTAACATAAGATGTGCTTATCGCAGAGCGAATTGTCGCCTCCCTGAGCTAGCAAGTACGATTTCAACTTGAAAAGCGGTTTTGCAAGATCACAGGGCGTCAAAGCAGTCAGTAGTGCTAGCGAGGGTGGAAAGTCAAATTCCACTCTCGCTTCACCGATAAAAGTAATCATGGTGTTTAGATTGGTAGGCAAACAAATAGAAACTTACTTGAATAATAAAATCAGAAAGTATGGTTTCAGTAAAGATGATCTACTACGATGACGATGCACCAGCCACCAAAACACGCTGCCAACTGAATCGGTTGGAAAAGCGCTCGAAGAAAAAAATGCAGAGCGATCTAGTACGCATGCTTTGCAGAATGTAAACAATCGGTGCACCGAAAAAACGAGCACATGCATCAGCTGATCAGGTATCCCGGTAGACGGTTGGTGAATCCATTTGCCGTAGGAAAGTTGAGTAACACTCTCCGCAGAGTGCCTCACCTGTAGTCCCTCTCCTCCCTCTCCTCCTCTTTCTCCCTGCTCATCTCTCTCTCTACTCTGGTGAATTCGTTAGTAGTGCTTGAGTGACATCAGCCATCTAATTACATCGCGCGATCATCAAATGCTCTTCTATGGTGTGTCTGTGTCTGTGTCTGTGCTATCGTCGCCCCCGCTGACTGTCGTTAGCCATATCTGCTTGTAAGTGCTCGACTCGAGCAGCTAGCTTGATAAAGTGAAGGCAACAACAGTGCGGTGGTCTTCTTCTCCTCCTTTCGGGCAGCAATATCCTCTCTTCAGTAGCTGCTGAAGCTGACTGGATTCTTTGTCTGGCATTGCAGCATCGGCTGTAATCGCTCTCTTTCCCTTCTACTTAATCAGCCATCCCCTGACCACTGACCACCATGAAGATGTGGCCTCTGAAGGCGCACTGCTGTCTCTGGTTCGGGTCACTGAGCGGCATACTCCCCTTCGTCTTCCTCTTTGCCCGAGACCACCTGGGCATGTCAGCGACCGCCGTGGGAGCACTCTTTTCCGTGCTTCCCTTTGTGGCGGCCATCGCTAAGCCACTTGCGTGCTCGGCGGCAGATCACAACGGCAAGTACTCTACTGGACTGCTGCTGTCACAGGTGTTTGCACTCTCCGGCTACGGCTTCATGCTGTCAATTCCGGCGGCTCATTCTCTCCTATCAAATGATGCTCTCTGGTACATTTTCTGCCTGCTGGCACTCGTCGCCAACACCTCAATGGGCATTGGAATATCGCTCACCGATTATCTGGTGATGCACGAAGTAAACCACATCAATCAGCACGGCGGCAACACCAACTATGGGAACTTTCGAATCTGGGGCACAGTTGGCTTTGGTGCTTTTGGTAAGACAGTGTTTTCATTTGAAAAGCAAAAACTCATTTTTCAGTTTCTTTCACACGGCTCTACCTTTTTAGGAATTTTGGCGGGCATCTTGAACCGAAATGCCGGCGGCAGTTTTCTTTACCTGCCTGGCCTGATAATGTTCATAGTCGTTGAAATACTGGACATTGGTTGTGTTTATCGGTTCTACCACATACCCCGCTTGGCGAGCTCTAAAGGTAAACCTGCTTTGTCACAAGACGAAAATTTTCAAATTTCAAAATCTGCCGATGGCGAATTCGCCATAACGAATGGAAATTCTAATGCTCCCGAAGACATTGCGGCATACTCGCCTACGACCACTAATGACATTCCTCGAATCACCAGGGTAAGTTGTTTGCGTCAGCCAAGAATCTTTTAAACTGATTTTTTCTTTTTTTTCAACTTTAGCCACCATATCTGTCGCGATTGTGTGGCAATATCAAACAAACGGCCACAAGCATCACGACCATACTGATGCAGATTTTGCGCCTTTTTTACCGGTACCCATCACTGCTTCAGCACTGCTTTATTATCTTTTGCTTTGGAATTCTCACTGCACTGCATTGGAGCTACTTTTTCTGGTTCCTCAAAGATATGCGTGGTGACGATTCTCTGCTGATGGGCCTTTGCCTTTTTGTGAACAGTTTCATCGGCGAAATTCCCATCTTTTTAATTGCCTACATGATCATCCAGCGAATCGGCCCAGTACTGTCACTTTGCATATCGCTGAGTGCATTTGGAGTGCGTTACCTCTGCTATGGCTATCTAATCAAAAAGGGAACTGGAGTATATTGGGACGTTCTGCTCATTGAAACACTGCAAGGCCTCTGCTTCAGTCTCTTCTACGTGTGCATGACACATGTTGCGCAGTTTTACGCCAACAAGTGCGAGAAGATGACCGCCTTTGAGCTGACTGAGACTGTGGAGAATGGCCATTCTTCCAATCTCTCAAACTCTCGCCCTCCTTCAGTGGACGACGTCGCAGAGGGAGAGTTTGAGTCAAACATCAGTGGGCAATCCAAAATGAACAGCCTTCGTCCAGTGGTGCTCACACCTCAATGTGAAAATAAAATGATCAAGCCGAGCGCAACCATGCAAGGCCTGACCAGTGGCTGCTACGAGGGACTGGGCTTGGGCGTCGGATCGCTCCTCGGTGGCTTTCTCATCGACCAAATTAGCGTATTTTCCATCTGGCGAATATCGGGCTTTTTCAGCCTCGCACTAGTGCTCTTCAACCTCATCATTGAGCTGATCAAAGTGGTCAGGCGAAAACTTACAAATGGAAGAGCAGCTAATGACGGCTGATTGACAATCAATTTGAATGACCTTATTTATGTTTTTTTCTATTTAGTTTTTACCAAAGTTTTTTTATGTAAATAAAATTAATTATGACTCTTTTGTGTACTTTAATAAAAATAAAAATAGGTCAGAAGATAAAAGATGGTTTAACAGTTCAAATAGTTGATGATGGGGTACTCATAACAGTGTTGTAGTCAGAAGACAGGTGAGAGATTATGATGGTAAGCAATGGTTAGAGAAAGTTGAGGGAACAGAGTTGCTATGGGGGCGTGATCAGTGTGTGCAGACAAAGCCGGAGTGTCTACACGAAGCTTTGCTTCACCAGCCAGGCCATCAGCGCGGAGAAGTTGATGCCGAAGAAGATGCCCATGACGAGACAGGCGGCGGCCATCATTCCCGCAGTGCCGGCGTGCTCGGGCGGCACCGATCGCGGCGCGTACATCATGCACAGCGAGCTGAAGTAGCCCGAGGTGAGGCCGAGAAGGACGCCGCCGAGGATGAACAGCCAGTCTGACTGAATGTAGACGGCCCAGACGCGGTTATCGGGGGAGAAGTTGCAGAAGAGGAAGAAGGGAATGAAGATGAAGCGCATCAGCACGGGGATCCACAGTCGGTCCGGACCGGGCCGTTGCATGTAGTTGGGGATGATGTTGCCGAGCATGGCACTGCCGTTGAACACCAGAAAGCAGCAGACTGCGCTGAAGTAGCTGTCGGTGGTGCTGACGTCGCCGAAGAAGGCCTTGTTCAGTGGCTTGATGTTCGCCTGGATCACCGGAAAGACGGACAGGGTGACGAAGAAGACCAGAAAGACGTTGAGGCACTGTTTCCAGCAGAAGCGCAGCACATACAGGTACGGCGGTCGGCGGTTGGCCTTACCTTCGGTGATTTCCTCCGTATCGTCACCTTCTTCGGTGTTCTGCTTATTTTCAGTGTCTTCACTTTTTGCTGGGCGTTCATCAAGCACATGGTACCGAAAGAATTTCTGATCAAGAACAACCGGGTTAAAACTTGTGCTTTTGCTATTGGAGACTGTTATTGACTTACGTTTATAGGAAATGCTAGATAAGTGTCAAAGCAGACAAGCAGGACAAAGAGAGCGGACACGAAGTAGTAGATGGCGGCTATTCGAAGGTCAGGGGACGCCCAGATGGTGATGATGTTGACCACTGAAGTGAGAGTACCGCTAATGTTGGAGCCCAGAACGACGGCATTGGAGTACTTCATGGGCAACTTCGAGGCAAGTCCGTACAGTGAGTTCTGGTAGACGCCGTTTGCAATGTTCAAAATGACAACAGAGAACATGGTCAAGTAGAAAAAGCCTGAGGTCCATTCGGCTGTGTTGATGATGGCCAGTGCTATGGTCAGCACGATGATGATGATCTCGATGATAATGGCACCCGTAATGCGAAATGTAAAGTTGCCGCCGCTGACAAACAAAAAGCCGGTTATTCAAACTGTATTTTAGAACTTTAGCCAGTACATACCCAAACTGGAAAAAGATGTTCAAAAGATTAAAGAGGACATTAGGAATCTGTGAGGCAAAGCCGAGGTAGGACAAAAAGTACTCCTTGTAGACGCTGGGTTCACTGAGAGTGCTGTTTGCATGTTTGTACGTTAGTTTGTAGTCGGTGAAGTACTGCAAAGGAAAAGTGACTTTAGTCGAAAAATTTAAACCAAGTAATGTTCAAATTACGCTGTTTGCATTGATGAACATGTTCCATGGCATGAGAATTCCGACGCCGTGAAGTATCAGAATTATTAATACTATGTTGTACCTGTTGAAAGAAAGAGGTTCTATTGTTATCAGTGTTAGCAAATCGGTGTAGTAAGTGCACTGATGTTCTGCCAGTTGCCACTGTTTGCCCTAGCACTTGCCATTTTGTTTTGATTTTGCCGCTATCATCTCGCGGTCACTTGACCGATCAGCACTTCTCACACTTTTCAAATAGGCACACATCAGCACAATTAGGCAGATGCACTGGCAGAGTTGATATGTAGGTGCTTCTGCTCTATGCAAATCAACCGCAAAAAGCCCAGTTGGGCAATTTGGCGATTCATTGGACCTGGTACTGCTGGTGTTGATTAGAATGGGCGCCAAAGCACGTACATCAGTGCACGGTGTGCTGTGCTTCTTTTCAAAATGTCATCAATTTGCTAAACACTATCTTTTGCAGCAAATGATTCATTTGAGGTGCTTATCATTGTGATAAGCAAGATACAGTGGCAAGTTCACTGCTGAAATGTTTTTTTTTCAAAAAAGTCATAACTGGTGGGGAAAAAAGACATTTAGCCGAGCTAATAAAGCAATTTAGCTTTTCTATAGTGTGAATAATGCTCGCACAGATGGTACTCTATTTATAATCAAACAAATTAGTTTGTATGTGTGTGAGCTAACTGTACAATTAAACTGGTATGGTTTTTCTCAAAATAACCACTGAAATGCAACACTACTAGATTATGTTACAGCTTATAAGGCGGAAGTAAGATGTGAATAAGCATAAAATGAACAAAATAAAAGCGATTTCACTTACCGATCCTGTGGCACATCGGCGTTCTCGGAATTTTGAAAGGGCAGTGCATCAGCTTTCTGAGAGTCACTCCCACCGCCAGCTCCATTGGTGGAGTGATCTGTTAAACTGGAGGGCACTATTCTTGCAGTGCCATTCTGCAAGACCGCTTTGACTGCTTTCATATTACCGGGCGATGAGTTGAGGAGGGGGACGCTTGCGTTGTCACTGGTGCCGTCCTCTTCGGTGGCCGTTTGACTGTGATGATCCTCGCTTTTCGATGTCTTGCCTGTGAATGAATATCGTATATTTGGGATGAAAGTTTACTCAATTTACATTCAAAAAATATAGCGAATGAAAGCTCAGTCGGCGTCACAGCCTGTGATGCTGGTGATGCCTCGAGAGGTGGGTCCATTGGAGTGCCTTCTGTGCAGAAGAAGGCACACAGAAGCCAACGCGGTTTGTTTGCCGCTAGGTCACGTTGTCGACAGTGGCGCCCAAATTTGTTGTGTTTCAAACCTATCAGTAGTCGTCATTGTTTACAGTCAAGAACAGAACAGTCGCTTTTGTTACCTATTCTGCAAAATTTACATCACCAACCAAAACTCACTGTAAACTGCATGTATTGCTTACGGGGAAACGTAGTGCTGCTAAGCAGTGCGCCGGATTCCAGTTCATTTGTGAAACGACTGATGCGACTGCGGGACAGAGAAAGAAGAGACAGTGTTACCAGAAGGACAAGAACTAATGGCAACATGATTGCTCAGAGGTGAACATATCGATTACTTTAATGGGATTATTTCAACACTAATTGCAATTGTTTGTTGAGCTACAATACACTAAACTAAACTGGTCATTTCTATAAGAATATTTTTTTATCGAAAGCGGATTCTGAGTACCGCAATCGTATCCGCTGTGAGCCGCAATTTCCGCTCACTACAAAAAAAATTTTATTTGATGAATTCGATATCTGCTAATGATTAATTTTTACAACTTGTATGGACTGGTTATGCGTTTATGTTTCATTTCAACCAGCCAATCCGTGTTTTCCAAAGTGGTTGGTGTTTTGATATGCGAGCACTAGGTGAACGCTAGTCAATCACTAGTGCCCAATTGTCGGCAGCTCCTCATCCTGTGCGTGATCATTAGCTAGATGCTATTTTATACAAATAGATGATTGTTGCAAGCTAACTGACAAATGTCAAACAAAACAAAATGCCAACTGTCCCTAACTGTCAAGCCATGAAATAGTCTAAATATTTAGCCTTTTCACTGAAAGTGAATCTGATTCCACTGAAAAGCGTGCTGGATAGTGGTGCAGGAATTCAAATTTGCACAAAAAGTAATTACAAAATAAACTGAGGTGTAAGTGGCAGTAATCGCAGCAGTGTGATGGCAGCAGTATCGGTACTGCTGGTGATTTACATAGTGGCCGCACTTGTGGCAGTCACTAGTGACGACCACTTGTCGAAGTGCCTCGTCTCCAAGTGGTCGCCAATTTGCGACGATGCGACATTGTCGCAGCAATGAGGCGCCAGTTAGCAGGCGCACAAACCTACGCTACAGCGAGGGCGACTGACAGAGACTGAGAGCACAGGCCGTCCTGTCACTTCGGTGAAGCTAGCAAGCAGGTAGACGGTGACGATGTGCTTCAAGCTAAATTCAGAGTGCTCGCTAATGTTGTAGTGCTCACAAAGTGCACCACTGCACTTTGCAACGTGCCATCAAGTCGGCTTTGGTGAACTACTCAACAAGCACGAGAAGTACAGCCAATAGAATCTGTGCCACGGTGGCGAATAGTGTCCAGTCAGCACTGGTGAGATTACGTGATTTAGATATTTTCGCAACTTGAAACAAAGGCTCACATTGCGCGCCTGTACTCGAAAAGGGTGCAGGAAAAAATGAAAAAGCACATAAATTGATGTGCGCGTGTTATATTTAGCTGTAGTGTAGCACAATGGCCACGTTGTTCGTCTCAACTAATGAAGATTGGCTGAAAATGCGCTCGACCTAACATATACAAAACACTGATGAATGAGGGGCTATGTGGCGGTAATTGCAAATTGCCTGTCCATGAAACTTTTAATTGACTGTAAAGGCACGCGTCATAGTGCATCTAGTAACTTTTTTACGGTTGGTTTTGTACAACAACTTACTTGAATGTTGGCCATTGCCGTTGACTAAAGGCAAGTTTTGCCCGACAGTGCTGATTGGTATGGTTGAGAGCTCCATGATGATAAAGTCGATGGTAGTTGTTGTGCTAAAAAGAGTTGACACGAATGCGCAAAGATGCGGAAGAAGAAGGCAACTGGTGAGAGTGATCCACAAGTTGACTGTGAAGCATCGAATATCGAACTAATGCAAAAGTGCTTGCAGAGTGTGGGCACAGATCAACGTGGAGCACAACTACGTCATGGCATGTTCAAGTGATGAAAACAAGCTGCCTGCAAACACCCAGAGAAAAGGCGAACCAGAGTCGGTGAATCGGCGAACACCACCACGTGCTCACGAGATTTCCGTCCGATTGGCGCGCCGTACGACTGCGTAACGGTACTGACTGTGCTTGAAAGGCTGTTGTTGCCAGCGGTTTAGCGGTAAGTATTCAAGTGAAAGATGAGAGCAGCACAGCGAGGAAGCGAGCGAGCGAGTTACCCAAACCGATGACAAAACGGCAGTCTGCTGAGTTGAGAGCACACACAATTGTGTTCACTCGCTCAGTCAGTCAGTCACTGAGGCAGAGAGGCAGCGAACGCTGTGGTCCCGAGTGGCGGGAAGCGGCAAAGGGCACTGAAGGGAGAGAGTGGTCTGGTTGTGGCCAGAATGCGTCTGCTCGGGAGCAGTCCAGGGAATCGTCTTCAGCAGCAGCAGCAGAAGTCACTGCCAGTGCCGCTGCCAAACTGCTACTGCACACACACACATGCAGTCTACTACTTTGCTGGTGATCACTCGAACAGAGTGCCGTCTGCTCGAATACCTTTTGGCGGGCTAGTGAGCCGCTCACTGACTGACTGACTGGCTGAATGATGATCCTGTCAGAGGGAAACAGACACTATTGGCCATACTGCACACTCACTCACCGGCCCACATTGATCAGTAGCTTGGAGAAAACCTGCTGCTGCCACAGTAACGGTGGGCTGAATAGTGAGAGCACCTTTTTTCACTTATTGCAGCTCAAATGAGAGCGGCAATGTAAGGCGATACATCTCAGTTTATTTTCTATTCATTTCTGTAAAATGTTTCCATATAACCGAAGAGGAAAATGGTGCTTCTACCATTTAAAGAGATTGCTCTTATTGTAGGGAACAAGGATGTTTGCTTGCTACAGCTCGGCTGCTGGTCAGTGACCAGCCAGACTTGCCAAGACAATGAACGCAATCTTTACAAAGTCTACCCGCCTTTGCAAATTAAAAGACACACAGGCAATTCAAATAGGACTGAAGCGACGATAGAAGGCGCCACAGTTATTTTTGCTTTGCTAGATTTTGAGTCGAGCTAGAACGTAAAATCCTACCTAACAAAGAATGACAAGTAAAGTATAGTGAAAGGAACATTTTTGCGTGGTCACTAGACTGAAAATCTGTATTCGACAACTGGACGATTTTTTAGATTTTGTTTCACTCACTGTCACGAAGATTAGAGGCACTTCGGAGGCAGGATAGAGGGGTCATGTAATCCCGGTTTTCTGTGAACCTGTTCGGCATGATTCCTTCGGAGCAACTCAAAGTTCACCAGTACCGATTCAAGTGACTGTGCCATTAATTAGTCCACCGTAAAACAATGTATTGTGATAGCTCAACGCTGATGTTTGTTTACTTCATACACTTTACATTGCCAAAGTTCAACGTTTATCTATCAACAAACAACAAACTCCGCCACTTTGACGCATTCTCATCTCAACACTTGAAGATGTAGAGACTGTGTTTACTTATTTATCTTTTTTATCATTATTCATCTATAAACGTTTTCTAGTTTTTTACATTAACTTTTTATATTTGTCTAAAAACATTGTAATATCACCACTTATTTTGTAAAAAGTATACACTGCACAATGTCTTCACTAATCATCTCATCTCATCTTTATGAGAAGCGACCACTTAAAAAGCCCAAACTTGGTCCGCCCGACGTGTATCCACAAGAAAAAAACCAAAAAGAGGTATTTAGTTGGCAGAAAGCGAACATTGTCTCATAACTTTTCTATGTTTAGGATGAACTAACGGCAGTAAACGTCAAACAAGGTTACAGCAACAGCAGTGTTGTCGCCGATGAATATGGCACGGCGCGTAACTCCAACATCACCTCCAACCGTTTCGGCGAGTACTTTAGCGCAATCCTTTCTAAAAAGCAAGAACTCAACACATTCAATGATTCAACTCGAAAAAAGATCGTACTCAACAAGGATAATACCTTTTACGTCACTCCCAAAACAAAGCAATACGTGGACGCTTGGTTCAAAGACTTGTCCACCACCACAAAGTCGCTGTTAAATCTTACACGCAAAGTGCCGGTTTTCAACAAAAAGGAGGAAATTCTGTCAACACTGTACGAGTTCGCTATTCCTATGTTCAAATCAATTTGGGTCATCAAGGTGTCCTATGCCAGCCAGATAGCTTTGAATGAGTCTAGCAACAAGTCAAAGAAACGGCAAACGGCAGATCCGTCACAGGAATGGACGTCCTTTCTATGCAAGTTCCTCAAGGAACACTACGGTAAAATATCGGAAAGCATCAGCCCCAATGTTTTCACGCCAATTGGAAGCTCACAGCATTTACCGCCTCCTCCAGACACTGAAGAGTTGCTGAAACAGTGGGATTACTACATTAAGGTGGCAAGGTACATGTATGAAGAAAATTTGATTGAACGCCATGAATTCTTGACCTGGCTTTTGGAAATGTTTGAGAAGATCAAATCAGTTGACGATCCAATGCTAAATTTGATAGCGCCAATGATGGTGCAGTATGCGGAACAGTTCACCGAGTCTGAGTCCCTCTCCCGCCGTCTCAGCTACTACAGCGCCAAAAAGATTAATCAGCTCGTAATGGAGTTCAACGTTGAGCTGCACTCTCCCGAGGTGGACAAGGAGAACAATTCCAGCAACCCCGGCTCTGGGCTGGTGGATCGCGAAAAGGCAAACAGCTCTAATAGCAATACGCCCACTAAAGCGGCCGATCCCACTAGTTCCAGTCTGCTGGTGAACGGAATGATCAATGCGAACCTTCTGAGCACCTGCTTCCGCGATATTGCCTCCTGCACCCGCCACCGCAACATTCTGCTCAGCCTGTCCACCCTCCTGCAAGTGGTCACCCTGGAGTGTCCCACGGCGCTGGTCTGGCTCAACTCCACCTCTCCCTCCTCTGCCCACGAGCCCAGCCTCAGCAAGCACTCCAGCTCGGCGGTCTTCCAGGGCTCCCCACTGGACATGCTGCCCTGTGAGCCCTCCAACCTGCCGATGCCCCCTTCAGACCACAATGAGCGGCTGCGAATTCACCTGCGCGCCAATGAGGAGAAGATTCGCGCCCGCAGTCAGATGTCCGAAAAGAAGTGGTTCACTGAAATCTTCGAGAGCGTCAAGTCGCCCAAGTCGGTGGGCAATGTGGTGAATCGCCTCCTGAGCATTCTCGAGTACCTTGACAAGCATCTGTTTGAGAAGGTGAGCTCATCGAATTGCGTCGACTCTCTGTACAACAAAATATTTCCCTCATCAACACTGCCCAGTAATGATCATCAGGCAAATACTCAAAGTAGTGACACTGACGCACCCAGTGGCCAATCAAAGAGCAGCAGTCTGCTAACGGAGGAAGATGTGATCACTGTGCGGCTACTTTGTGAATGGGCCGTCACAACTAAAAGATCTGGTGAATATCGAGCTCGGGTTGTTGCCAGAATTCTCGAACGACGGCAGAGTGAACTTTGCGCTGAAAAGGAGCCCAGTCAAAGCGAATCAGCCGTCAAGGAGAACAGCAGCAGCGCAACAAATGATCCCATCAAAATGGAAGTGGATGAGAACACGTCTGCTGACAAAACACAAACAGGCACTGTTCCTTTGCCGGCTACAGATACACCTGAAGTTGACCCGAGTTCGGCAGCTGAATCAGCGGAAAATATTCCGATATTTCAGGAAATATTGTTCAACTTTCTTGACGTGTACGCTCCGGTTTTCGAGGACAAATCATTCGGCCTTTATCCGGCAAACGCCTTTGGCAGCTCCAATGTGGCCAGCTCTTCATCTGAAAATAGGCAAGCTTTTCACAACTTGGTTCTGCTCTTTTCCGAACTGATTCGCAATGAGGTATTCTCGCATGACTTGTACATGCGAGCGCTCATATCGAGGGGCCAGTTTTCCAATCCGCCAAGCTCTGCCCTGGTCAGCGCCGCGAGCAGTAATCAGTCTAGCAAGAACAGCAACGATGACCTTCTAACCGGCCTAGTGCCACCCTTGACCAACATTGACTCAGTGTCCATGACTAATGGTAAGCACTCATTGCTCATTCTTTTTCCTTATTTCACTCGCTGACTAAACATGCACACTACCCTTTAGGCGGTATGATGGGCCCTTCTCTGCACAAGAGCACCTCATCGTCTTCACTTCCCATGTTCGATACTGGATCTACTCTGAACAGCACTGAGCCCTTTAGCTTAAACGCCAGTTTTCTGAACAACGATAACCTTGATGAAAATGTTGACGATGATATTGATAAGATTTTACAGCAAATCAAAGGCGGCCAGGGTGTAATGAATGATCACACAGGTACTGCTTTCTTTATTCTCTGTAATCTTGAAATGACAACACAATCTTTCTTCTTAGATTTACTTGCAGACGCAATGGAGTCCGATAAGGAGGATGAGGCTACTGGGCCACATTCAAATGGCAATAGCAGCAGCAACAATCCAACTTTATTGTCGGATTTTTCTGGAGTTGCAAAAACTGTGTCAAGCGGAGAACCGGTCAACTACGCCAATCGACATTTGCTCTTCACGCTTCATTTTCCTCTACCTCAAGATGAGTTTTTCGTTCATGAGTGCAACCAGCGGCACATACTGCTCTATGGCGTGGGAAAGGCCAAGGACGAAGCCCGCCACATGGTGAAAAAGGTGACAAAGGAAATGCAGAAGCTATTCACCAGAAAGAGCTCTATGGACATTAGCGATTGCGGAAAGGTGAAGAAGCACATCATCAAGGAGGGTTTCAATTTTGAAAATGCCGTTGCGAAGTTTCAGAGTTTGTCCATTTTTGACCAGCAAGTAGTGACCAATACGTGCGCTCAGTCGGTACTTGAAATGCTCAACGGAGTGGTCAACGGAAATGCCAACCACTTGCCGCTGATTGAGTCCATTGCATTTCTTTTTGATCTAATGGAAATTGCCCTCAACGTGCACGGCCTCATTGAGTTTATAGTTCAGATCATCAAAGAGCTGGTTGATGTGGAAGCTCAGCTGCAGCAAAAATGCCCAGCACTGACCAGGCTCTACTGCACCTCAATTGGACTGTACATTATTGGCGTGCTCTACCGCTTTCACAACTACATGATCGTCTCCACTGATGATGTTCACGTCATTTTCGATGGCCTTTGGAAGCTGGTTCGGCACTTGCCTTCACCTAGCGACTGCTCCTCCGCTGAACGGTGCATCTTCTACTACATTTACGATCTGTATTCAAGTTGCTCCTACCTGCTGAAGAAGTATCACGAAAGTATCGGTCCAGTCATACTGAAGATCAAATCCATGGCCCCGTCACTGGGCGAGAACAACAACAACTCAATGGTGCTGACCAACTCGGTCAGCATGAAGGAGTACCTCAGTAATCCAAAGCTGAAGGTGGACCCCAACCTCATTAACCGGCTAAACGAAAATGCCGATGAGCGGTATACGCTGGTGTTCAACACCATTTGCTGCGTCGTCGAAACCAGCGACATGGACCAGCTCAATGAAATGTCCGTCCTTTGCGCGGAAATGACTGCCTCGTGTTCTCAGCTGTCCAACGACTGGCTGAACGCATTTCAGGTGCTCTTTAATCCGAAGAAGCACAATGAGTACAGTGCCCTGCTGTCTCGCATCAACATTGGCGACCGCTCCATTTACGACAACCTGGCGGTCTTCTTTCTCATTCTCGTCGCTCGTCGATGCTTTTCGCTTGAGGTGCTCCTGCCCCAGGTGCTCATACCGTCACTGCTCGTCATTGCCACTGACTCCTCGGAGGAGGCCGAACGCTGTGCCCTGCTCTCCTGTCACCTAATTCTCTGTCTCTTCAAGTATTACAACAAGCCACTGGCGGTCTCCAACTCTGCCATGAACTCCTCCTTTGCTTCGTCCTCTCGATACTCACTGACCAGTCCGGGACCGCTCGGCATTCCGACGACTGCTCCGCCAAGCAACGGCGGCAAGAAGCCTCAGTTTGTCATCAAGTATGCCTGTGATCGGTATCTGCTTGCCGGCGCACTCAGCTCACTTCGAATGGAGGCGGTGATCGCCTCGCTGAAGGCCATCTTTTTCATAAGTATGCATTTTCTACTCGTTTGTACTTTTTCATAAGCTAACTGTTGCTTTTTTCAAAGGTACGCAAACTCAAGTGGACAAAAAGTTGCTTGGCATTGGCGAAAAGAAGCCTGAGAAGGAGCTCAGTTTTAATGAAATTCTCAAGCCAATGTCCAATGAAGACGAGTTGAATGAAATGAATTTACTTGGGTAAGCCCTTTATTGGTTTTCCCCGCACATTTAAAAGTTAATGATTATACCTGGCGATTTCAGACCAATATCAAAGTCGAAAATCGACTCTCTGGACAAGCCTTCGCTGCCTGACTTTGCCAAACATGTTATTCGTCAGATTTGTCTGCAGGACTGGATCCACGATCGGTGTCTGCGTAGTCTCACTAGTAGCGAACTGTTCAAACTCATCTCTGACAAGCGACTGTCGCACAAGGACTCTCAAAATCTGCTCAACATGATATGCAATCACAAGCAGACGAATCCAGGTGGCTACGTCACTGAGAAGTGCGACTCGAAGCAGATCATCAGCAGAGTGTTTCAGAACTTGGACGAGTGGTCGATTCGCCACTCGCGCCTTCAGCTGCAGTTTATCTACGAGCAACTGACCAGCAGCTCACAGTCTCATACCAGCTCTGAAGTGGGCACTTGGCTGGACACATTGGCACGAGCTGTGGTGGAGTACTTTCAAAGTGCGAGCCAGGTGGAGCCCATTCTCGACAGTAAAAAGCTGACGCTGTTCACCTCCAAAAGCCCAACAGCCAAATCAGTGGTGGCGAATGGCCTCAACTTTGGAAGCAGTGCCAATCAGCCAAACAGTGAGCGTATTTGGCTGGTTGGGTCGCTGATCGCGAAGCTGCCCTCTCAGCTGCAGAGCAAAATTCTCAAAATGACAGCTGGCGTTTTTGATTCAAGTCAGTGGATTTCCTACTCAGCATCCCAGTCAAGCTCGATGAGCTCAAAGAACAAGTTTCAGGGAGCGAAAAACTCTTCACAGAACGGCATTTCCACAAACAGCCAAAACCCTACATCGACCCTGCTGTCCTATCAGCCCTTCATTTCACTCATCCTATTGTGTCTTGGGTTGAAGGAAGACTACCGAGATGCCATTAATCACGTCGTCGCTTCGATGCACGCTCAAATTTACCTGTGCATCAATGAAAAGCTGAGCGACGATATTCGAGTGAAACATTCGGTGCAGGAGGGCCTCAAGGTGCGCCTGAGCCTTGTGGGCGCCATGTTTGAGGTGATTCAGTGCTCCAGCTCCCTCACTAGTGAGTGGTGCATTCTCCTGCTTCAGCTCATCATCTACGCCATAGTCGATCCTCATATCAGCAAAATGAACTTTTACACCGTCCTCGACATGCTCACTTCACTGATGCACACTACTCACGCGGTGGCGCCCGAGCAGAGGGAGGAGAACAAAAAGCAGCAGCAGAATATGATAAAGAAGCTCAAAAAAGAGCTCAACAATGAGCGAATGGGAAATGGATCTCAAATGGCGAAGAAGCTGCTGCCTATTCCCAAGCTGCAAACGGAGGTGATTGGGTGCGAGCCAATGGGCTCATTGGTGGACACAAAGGGCAACAAGATTGCCGGCTTTGATTCCATCGACAAGAAGCAAGGCCTTCAGGTGGCGGAGAAGCAAAGGCTTTCCCCTTGGGAGATTCTCGAAGGCCACAAGAACCCGGCTCCGCTTGGATGGGTCTGGTTTGGGGCCTTTAAAATTGAGCGCAAGCCAATGCGAACGGAGGAGAACTTTGTGTTGATGGCTCGACACAACCACAGCATTCGCAAGCCGACTTCCTTTTACCTGGAGGCCCCGCCACTGCCACCAGAAGACGAGCCTGCTCCTCCACCACCTCCGCTGCTCACTCCACAGCAAACTGCGCCAATGCAAACGATGACCTTTCCTAGCAGCAATCCCATCAGCGCAAACAACGGCCCAAGTATTGGCATGCAAAGCGCGCCCCATCTGAGCAACCTGCCTCCGAACAGTAGTCAGTTCCCTTCGAGCGCGCTGTTGCACTCGTTGCAGGCACAGCCCAGTCCGCACACCATGCCCAACAACTTCTCGGCGCCGCATATGCACCACATGCAGGGCATGCCGCCCACCAGTTCCCTGTCTCATGCGCTCAATCAGGGCCCTCCGCCGAATGTGATGCACGCAAACAATGTGATGCCCAGTGGGCCGCCGTCTCATTTGATGGGCGGCAATGAGCTTGCCATGGGTCAGCCGAACAACCACCACATGATGATGGGCTCACACTTGAACACCAACCCGATGATGCCGAACATGCCAAGTATGGCTATGGAAAGCCGCGACATAATGATGGACACTGGCATGCCGCCCAGTAACGCTGGCCCGCCGATGCCAGGCGCCCAGATGCAGTCTGCACCGATGGGCGGCCCTCTGAGGCCCAATATGGGCGCAGTGCAGCCGCCGGCAATGAACCCAGTCAATGTCAACATGCCCGTGGTGAGGGCGACGACGCCCAAGGCAACTGCAAAGCCGAAGGCCCCCAGACGACGGCGGACCAATGCCAAAAATCAGCAGAATGGAAACACCACTCCAGTGCAAGGCCAGCAGACGCCGCCCATTCGAATGAACTCATTTGACGCCTTCAACCAAGTGCCACCAAATGTGGGCAATCAAATGGGAGGTGGCGGTGGTGGCGGCGGCGGCCCTCAGCCTGTGGTGGGCCAGTCGAATAGCTGGCCATACCAGGGACAGGTGGGCAATCAGTCTGGCCCGCCACAGGCGAGCATGGCTGGTGGTCCGAATGTTGGCCCCAATGCCCCAGGCAGCCAGACCTTCTTCCAGCAGGCTGGTGTGCCTCAGGGGCCAGTGCAGTCGACGCCGGCAATGATGCCCTCTCAGGCGCAGCAGGCTCGCTTTGGCGAGGCACCTCACGCAGTGCCCAATGCCTCCAAGGTACGTCTTAGGGCGATGCTGAACACTCGACAACCGGCGACAAATCAGTTTAATGCACCACCGAACCAGGCTGTGCCAGCTAATGCGATGAATGCGCCGCCGACGATGATGGCCAACAACAGCAACATGATTCCGGGGGCGATGTACCAGCCTCGATCGCAGATGCAGATGCAAATGCAGCAGCAACAGCGGCCTCAAATGAGGCCTCAGGGGCAAATGGCACAGGCAGGCGGAGGACCAATTGCGCCCATGAACAATCCAAACATGTTCCAGCAGCAGCAACTGAACCAGCAAGGCAACACTGGCTCAATGATGCATCACATGCAACAGCAGCAGCAGTCTCAACAGCCAAACTTTGCAAACTCGCAACAGGGCATGAACTCATTCAACCCGAATGCCATGTCAAGCATGGACAATGGGGGAATGCAAATGGGCGGCAGTGGTTCCGGCTTCCAGGGACAGCCACCTCCACAGCAGAGCATGCTGATTCGCCCTCAGATGCAAATGGGTTCGCAGCAGCCAAACCAGAACCAGGCGCAATTTATGCAGCAGAGGTAAGTCCTATTTAAAAACTTAATAACTCTTTTTATACGTTCTAACTTATGCATTGCTTACAGGACACAGTACAACAGCGTACCCATGGGTCAACCAGGGCAGATGACACATGCGTTTGGCCAACAGCAGCAGCAACAACCGCAGCAGATTGGGTCCGGCCAGCAAATGATGAACAGCGGACAACCGTGGCAGCAACAGCAGGCGCAAATGAACGCGCCCAGACCGCAGATGACTCAACTGCAGCGACAACTGTCGGCGAATCAAGGCCCCCCGCAAAACCAACTTGGACAAGGGCCCTATCACCAGGGACCGTACTGATGGGCTTAGGGAAACAAAGCAGTTTAACATTTTATTTGTTTTTACTCAATCTCACATGCACTAATATAATTCCCATTATGTAAAAATTTCCACCCTTTTGTACAAACTTGCAACTTCATTTACACATACTTTATTTTGTAGCGCTATATAAAATGACCGCAATGAGCAAATAAATACAAAAACATTCAATAGTGAGTGAATAGTAGCGAGCCTGATCAGAAAAAAAAGAAATCTAATGGTCAAAAAGTGGCAAAACACGGCAATTTGTTTTATGCTTCGGAAGAGTCGGGCCCAGATGAGGAGACAATGACAGTGGTGTTGATGAGGTTCGGCGTGTCAGTGGTAGAAGCTGCACTTTTAGTTTGAACTTCAATACTGTTAAAGTCGAGACCGGGAATGGGAACAATCAAGTTCTCTACCGACATTAGCTCATACTTGATGGAAAACATGGAGAACCGCTTGCAGAGAAAGTATAGACTTTCGAACTCATCGTAAATTGCTTTGTGGTGGTAGTAGGCATGCGAAAAGATTCGGTAAACCCGACGACATATGCTGCCCAGTTTCGCGACGGAAGACTCCTTTATGGTGACGCGAGAGGGAAAATACTTGTTTGAATTCAGCAGAGCAGCAGCCCCATCCAAAGTGTGTCGAGTGTAGTCGATTGCTGGGCATTCTTTGGGTGCCTTATGGGCAGCGCAGAGGAAGATCCATTGCTCAGTGGCGGTCATTTGGCTGCATGTCTCAGGATTGCATTCCGTCTGAAGCTTCACGGTCAGTCGGTTCAACTCAAGGCAAAACTGCCGCATATGTTCGTACTTCCAAATGCCCAGTTCCTGACCCTTGGGCGGAGTGAGAATGTCGTCTACATTCGACGGATCTTTGCGAATCTTTTGCTGAATGAACTGCTGAACAGCTATGGTGGAGTCCATCTCTTCAAAGGGCTCATCTGCCCAGTTGTAAAAGCTTTCGCTTGTGCATCCTTTGGGGTTTCGTCGCACAATTGTTTCTGGTTGGTCGTCTGAGGTGGGCGTCATTTTAAATAGCAGCCTTATGTGAAATTATTAGGTGAATCGATGATTGAGTCTGAAGTTAGGAGATAGATTAGTCTTGCCAGCCGCCGACTGGGAAACATAAACAAGTTTTTGGGTTGCTCCCCAGAGTCATTCGCATACTACATGATGCCCCTTTGCAAAGCTCGACTGTCAAACTGATGCGGCTGATTTATGATGTACAAATAAACTCTAAATTCTCTGAGACTGTCTCGAAATTTAGACGCTAAATCATCGGAAGTTTTAATGTTCCAATGTTTATGCAAAAATATACAACCTAAAAGTAAAAATTTATCAATTTGCCGATTCATTTTTGGGTTACACGTCCTCTGTGGAAAAGGCAATTTTTATCAAAAAAAAGATTTTTGTGTTATTGTTTTGGTTGCTCCTTCATTTTCGCCTTTCATTCTCCTGTCAAAACTTTTGTTAGTCCATTATTGTGAGCATCTATTGTTCTTGCTTGATTATCATCAGTATACATCTGTAACAGTCAATTGGTCTGCAAACATGTCTGGGTGCTTCGAAGGGATCATTACTCGAGTTCAAGAGACTCTGGAAGACATTGAAAAGCGAAACAACATAACGAGCGTTGTATCAGGAATTCTGGTAACTTAGACTTGAGACTTTACCTTAACCTTACAATATCAAACTGTAAATCTTTGTATTCTTACAGTTCTTTTTGGGATGGTGGATCATCATTGACATTGCGGCGCGCTACACTTCAGCCGACTTTAACAGCGCTTACCATGTTTGCGGCGTTTTGGGCACCGTTTCATTTTTCATGTAAGCTTGTTTTAGCTACTTTACATGATCATCTAACTTGTATTTTCAATGAATAGGATTAATTCGGTATCAACGAGTCGCATTGAAATGTACCAGTATGGAGTGGGAAGCTATGCTGTTCACATATGGCTTTTCATTGGCTTTGTCTTGGGTTTCGGTGCATTGATTGCCTCCGTCTGGATTCTGTTTGGCGCCTACGTTGTTCCCGGTCACAATGTTCTTCCCGGTCTTGGCGTCTTTGCCCAAAACCTCTTCATTTTTCTTGGGTTTGTTTTTATAACTTTTATTAACGGCGATTTTCTGATCAAGCTTATTACTGGCCTTTAGATCAATTGTCTTCAAGTTCGGTCGCAAAGAAGACTACATTTAAGTTCGGCGTCAATGTCAATGACTTTTCAGTGTACTGCAGCTTACCGGAGAAAACACTTGCATTTTATATTTATTTCTCTATCTAGTGCTAAATTGCTGCAATGCTGGTAGATCTTTTTGTACAAACGCTCTAAATGAACTCTTTCTACATTGCCACTAAGTAAAACTTTCTCAACACTGCCTTTTTTTGTTTAGCAACTTTTTACTTGACACCTCTGCATTAGAGCGTGCAAAATTGGTGCCAGGTGCGAGTTGCAGGTTTTTTAAAAGTGCAACTTTTATGTTTTGTTACTTGGCCTATTTCTGTCTCAAGTGGACACGATGTCTTTTTTCTATCTTTGATATTCAATACTGCCCAAATCGATTGGAAAAATGGTGGCAATTGTTGATCAGTCATTGTGATGATGAGCTCTCTGATCACTTGTCCATTGTGTGTTTTCAACAGTGAGCTGTGATTGTCAACACGTTTTGAAGCGTATCATTTCCAATCGCTGTCTCAGCGACACGCACTCTAGTGCTCACGGCGGAAGTGGGCGCCACTCTGTCGCACAATTGGTGCGCCCATTCGACCTCTTTTCTTTGCCGATAACATGGACACTGCTTCTGTCCGATTAATGTCACCTGGCGCACGCGGTAGTGGACATTGGCAGGTGAGAGAAGTGAGCAAGCATTGGCAGTTATCCTTGCTTGAATAAAGTTGTCAGCTTGAATGGTCTTGGATCGGCTGGTTGTCCAACGTGCAGCCTTTGCCGGATAGATGGCACAGCTTCAGGGCCAGATAGTTGGACTCTCACATTCGCTCAGCAGCACAAAGGTCATAGTTCAGGGCATCTTAGCTGGAGAGATGCTGTGGCGGTGCTAGGCCTGCTCTTTAGTGCTTCCACTCGGCTGCGTCCAGTGCACACAACTTTTCTGCGGTGGCAGTCAGTCTGCCGTAGCGAGAGTTGTTTTTCCACTTTTCGTGGTGGCCGTCATTAGGGCACTGAAGAGTGTGTGTCTGTGTCTGTGCGAGTGCCCCAAAGCCGAGAGGGAGAGAGCAGCTGAATGAACAGTTAGTGAACTGTCCGAGCGCCGTCGAGTGCTTCAGCTTCACATCCTCGGTGCATTTCTTTCTGCCGCCTTCTTCTTTCTTTCTCCAAAAAACTGAGTTTGCAAAGTCGCACCGATAGCTGGGCAATGAAGCCCTGTCAGAAGATGTAGAGGTGCACACGTATGGACGACTGACTGGCCACCGTGTGGATGCGCATTTAGCATCGGTAGCAATCAACGCTGCGATATTTACAACATTTACACATCCTCGCTGACGCTGAGGAGCATTCAATCTCATCGACCACGGCTCTGCTACTGCTGCCAAAGTTAACTGGATATTGCCTAGGCTGAGCGATGAATGCTTACAAGCGCATCACGCGGCAGTACCAGTAGACGGCAATCCAAACACTTGCGTCTCAGCTTCAGTGCATCTCTTCTTTTTCTAGTGTGCTGTTTAGAGCATGGAATAACTTCTGGGAATTCTTCAGTGCACCACTAAAAACGGTAATTGAGGAGTGGTGAGCAGCCGTCGTCTTCTGCCAACTAATCACAATGTTTTTCTTCCTCTGTTCTTTTTGCAGATTGTTCAACTATAACTCGCCTGTTGTGTGGTGAACGTGCGATAAAGCAGGCCACAATGGGTGATAAAGCGCAATAGAGTGCACAATGGAACACCGCAAGTTATGATACCGCCGACATTTAAGCAGAGCTCAGCTCGTGCTTTGTGCTTTCCGCCGCCGTCAGTCGCCCATACCTCCGCTCCACTCACCGATGGACGTCCAAACGAGCTCCCCGCACTCTGCTTACTTTTCACTGGATGATGCTTTGGAGACAGTCAGTCAGGACTTAGTGTACGACCCGACTACAAAGCAACTGTGCATTAGGTCGCAGCTGCCAATAACTCAAAACAGTAGGCAGCATTTGCATCACAAGAAGAATGCCGACCTATGTGATTCGGGTTCGAATAAACTGCCACTCAAAACAGTCTTTAACGACTGTGACTCAGGATATGGCGGTCTTTCATCGGAGTCCAGCACTGAAAATGGCTCACAAAAGTCGGAAACGTCGGGTCCTAATGAAAACGTGGACGATTTAGACCTGTCTATTGACTCTACCTGCTCAACAAGCAGAACGGTCAAATCGAAACTGCAATTCATTCAAAATGTGCTCAATAAGATAACGGACAATGTGACCAGCAGTGGCATCAGCAGCAGTGACTCTAACAGTGCTGAAAACAATGCGACCAATCAAGAGGACAGTATTATCGAGACAATCATTGATGACAGGGCACTTTGTCTAGGAAAGAGGCCGCCTTACTTGCCACCAAAGAGCGACGATGAACAGCGACGACACCAGGCAGAGTTCAATGAGATACTGAAGCTGGCAAAGAAGCGAGAGCTGAAGGAGAGCAAACTGAAGAGGCGCATTCTCTCGAAGCAGATCCGACAGGAGGAGGAGATCAGCGGCGCCATTCGCTGCTGGACCAACGACATTCTCCCCGGCTGGCCCTCCTCCCGGGCGCTCAAGCGAACTCGTGACCTCTGGTGGAGTGGCATTCCCTCTCCGGTGAGGCCCAGAGTGTGGAGTATGGCCATCGGCAATGAGCTGAAGATTACCGATGAGCTCTTTCGCATCTGCGTTGAACGGTCGAAGGAGCGCATCTGGACAAAACAGTTTCTCTGCCGTCGCTCATCCAATCCCTATCCCTCCTCGGCCGTGCCTAGTGATAGTGCCCTGAAGCACCACCGTCGGGTGTCCTCTCAGCCCATTCATACCGTCCACCAAGTGCGATCGAAGTCCACTAGTCGGGATGTTGATGCACTGGGCAAGCAGCTGCAGAGTGATTGCCAGCTGAGCAATGACAAATCAGCCAACTGTGCCAAATCGAGTACCTCCGTGGAGGAGGAGGAGGAGGAGGAGGAAGAGGAGGACGAAGAGGACAAGAACGAGTCACTCGCCTACCTGATCAAGCTGGACGTCTCTCGAACCTTTCCCCAGCTGGGACTGTTCCAGGAGAGCGGTCCCCTGCACCAGTCTCTCAGTGACATTCTGGCGGCCTACGCTGTCTTTCGGCCCGACACCAGCTACTGCCAGGGCATGTCATTCCTGGCGGCCATGCTCCTGCTGAACCTCGACTCGCCTTCTGACGCTTTCACCGCCTTCGCCAACCTGCTCAACAGTGAACTGCTGCTGGCCTTCTACCGACTGGTGCCGGAGCGCATTGCCGCGGTGTACGCCTTCTACGACCGCCAGCTGCAGGCACTCCTACCGCGCCTGGCCACTCACCTGCAGGCCATCGGCCTCACCACTGACCTCTTCTTCGTCGACCAAATATACACGCTCTTCTCGCGCTGTCTGCCCCTCGAGGTCGCCTGTCGCGCCTGGGACCTGTACCTGCGAGACGGCGATGAGTTCATCTTTCGGGCCTCACTCGCCCTCCTCGCAATGTACGAGCCGGTGCTGCTGGAGTTGGAGTGCGCCGAAGCGGCCCAGCTGCTTGCCCACCTCCCTGAGGACATGAACTCGGAGAAGTACTTCAGCACCATTGCAACACTGAAGCTGGTGCCGCCCAGGCTGTGGCACCACTCACTAGAGAGCAGGCCGGAAAAGGGTAGCGAGTCGGCGAATATGACTCTGGTAAAGAAACTGTTCCCATTTTGATGTTCATCAAGCCAAAAAGCACACACACACTCACAAATACACCTCTGCGTAAATTCTTTTTTGTAATGCTAATTTTTTATTTAATTTATACTCTTTTTACTTGTACAACTTTTTTTCCTTTTATAAGAATTGACTCACTCAAAAAAAAGTGCAAAATAAATCGCTTTTAATAATATTCTACAAGTGTTTGTTCAATTGTCAATAATTTCAAGTGATTATATTTACAAGACAAGTGCCGTGTGTGTACATTTTAGAAAAAAAAGTAAATAACGGAAATAAAAAAGGGGAAATTTACTTGAAAAATGATTATTACTTGAAGATGAAATCGTCAAGAGGGCAAAATTCAGTCTGTGTAGAATGGGCTACTTTATTCTACAGAAATTTAAGTGAGTGATCGCGTCCCTGAACAATCGACAGGGAGAGAAACGAGTTGACACACTTTGGGCCAGTGTACACCTCCATGCTTTGATTGGACTTGCGAATGAGTTGAGTGCCGGCGTCAGCCAAAATGTCCAAACCGCACTGTAGATCGTAGATCTGCCGCAGCAAAAGCGTGGTCGGAAAGAGTGTCTCTTCAAGACTTTTCGCCTGCTGGAACACCTTTAGCGGCAGTCGTACGTTGATGTGCTCCTCCAGTGATCGAAGCCAAGTCGGCTCGAGGTAGGTTGATGATGACGAGTCTGACTGAACGTTAGAGTCACTTTGCTTGCGGGTTAAAATAAAAAACGGCCACTTTTGAGGGTAATTATGGGGAACAATCACAGTTGCGTTCAAGCCTTTGTTTGCTGCATCCTCATCGGAGCCCATTGTCAGCTTGAAGAGAAAGTTTGTTTGGTCAAAAATGTCACACAGAGCTGATTCACTGTCACTCTCATTGTCAAAGTACTCCACGAGCTGGTGTTTCTTTTTCGGAAAGTGTTCCATTTCGCTGAGAAACCTCTCTGAGTCAATTCTCGTAAATGCAGAAAGGGCGCACTTTGGCTTCAAGTGGGCCTTGTTCAGGTCATCGTACATCTCGTCAGAGTCTAGCAGGCTTTCAAACTTGTTAGTGTCAATGTACTGCTTCGAGTAAATATCCAGTATCTGCTCTTGAAGGTTGATCCGCGCTTGAAAGCGAAAGTTGATTGCTTTGATTGTTTTGTCTATGGAGGCAGTTGCAATTGAGGAGCTGACGCGAATTATTCCGCCCGACGAAAGAAGTGGTCGTTTATCTGGATGCAAGTACTCAATGCCGGAAATTCGTTGCGCCCAGTCGTAGGCATAACCAATGTACGGCCACAGCTTGTCGAACGAGTCAATATCATATCGATTCAGAATGTGTTCCACGGTTGAATTGGGGCTTTTGAGACCAGTGTCCGAAGGGTTAAGTAACATGGAGAAGATGTTGCTAGAATAATTCGTGACGGAGAACTCTGGATCAATAGTGTTGGAGTTGGAAAGATTTTCGATGGAATAGTTCACACCAACAATTTCTGCATTTCGGAGAAACAAAGTAAGTGAGCGATGATAATAACATTGGCTCGCCAGAGTACTACAACATACCAAGCTTCGTGAAGAAGGTAAAAGTGATGACCATGTGGTAGTGCCGGTAGCGGAACATGAGTTTCACCTTGATTGGATGTGCCTGCAGGAGCTTGGCGTTCTTTTCCTGAAAGTTGTCAGTCTTTTCGGCACTTTCACCCAAGTCACCAGAGATGTCCATTTTACCGTCTGAAGTCGTGTCTTCAACTGTTTTGCTGTGTTGCTCACTAGTTGTTGTTGTTGTTGAAGACTGATGGTGATACCGAGTTTTGGAGCTTTTGCTTCGATGTCCAGTATCTTCATCGTCGTCATCCTGCAGCTTGTTGCTAGTCTCATCGTCGTCGTCGTGGTTGTGACTGAAAAACGAACCAATCGACTCTTTTTTCAGCTCCTTCTCAAACTCTATCGCTTCCTCGGCAGTTCCGCATATACTGACGTCGTAGTTAACGCCATAAGCTCCCTTATAAGCGCACAACTGCAGACGACAAAAGAAAGTTAACATTTACAAAGTATAGAGCGGAAAAACGTACCTGAACATATAACACGTAAAGTGGTTGAGGAAGGTGTGGAGTAAGGTAGTTTGAAGTATTGTAAACTTGGAGAGGGACATTCAGTTGCGACACCATTGGCTTGGAGGCTTCTATCACGTTTCGCAGTGTTGGCTCAAACTGGGAGAGAGTTCGCCGTCTTGCCGAAATCTCCACCTCCAAGCGGAAGCGAGATTCTTCCGCCTGTTTCAGTCCATCCTCGTGCTGAATGCGCTGTTCAAGTTCCCAGTTTAGTCTTGCGAGATGAAGCTTGTGGCGCTCCTCGCTGCTAGCAGAGTCACTCAAAGTGGCACTCTTTTTGTCCTCTGACAGTACAATCAAATGCCGCAAGTTCTCAGGAACCGAGTCGGAGAGGTAAAACTTTTCGCAATCAACCAGCTCCAAAGATTCGTCCTTGGATCGGAATGATTCACACGTCTTTTGCTCCTTTTGCAAGTGCAAAACTTCGTACTGCAGGTTCTGCAATTGAAGGTGAATTTTGTCGACTTTTTCTTTTGATGCAATGAAGCGTTGCCTTGCCTCCTTCAGGCGATACTTGTCGACGCGATTCAGCCGTTTCATTTCCATCAAATGCATTAGACCTATGATTAAGAAAAAATAAAACTTAAAAGAGGAGAAAGAAAAGATTCATTCAATAGTTACCTTTAGTTTTCAAGCTGTTGTTTATTTTACTTTTCTTGTCACCCTCCTGAGCGGCATTCTTTTTTTGTCCATTCTTCTTGAGTTCCAACACTTCAGAAACTACGTTTCTCAGCAATTGAGCCGTTTCACTAAATGCATTAAACGAGTGAAGGGCATTGTTCACCAGGCTATCGCCTTCAAGGGCCTGGTTCTCCTCGATGGTGACGCCGTTAAAAGAAGCCAAGTGGCATTCAGTTGAGTCAATGTTTGAGAGTAGATTGGAGACATTTGTTGATTTATGAAGTAGTGATGGGGGAGAGGTTTTTGCTATGCTGTTGTTGTTTTGATGACTATTGAGAAAGTAAATAAACAAGTGAAAGTTATTGTGCTCTTGAATTGGTGAATACTGTAGCTCGGTGTTTTCACACATACGTTTCTCGGTTATTGGTGATCGGTTCTGGTTTGGCGCTGCTGTTTATTAAACTGCCATTTCCCACACTGTGAACCGCTGGCGTGCTGCTGCTGTTTGTTGCCGAGCTTTTCATGCGCTTGATCAAGGAGGAGGATGAAGAAGATGCTGGATTGGTGACAGTGGAAGATGGTCGCTTTGACCGATGTTCGCTGTTGTTGTTGTGACTGTTGCCGTTGTTGTTGCTGATGCTGTTGTTGCCTCCTCCCGCCGATCCGTAGCCGTTGCTCTCTGCATGATTCCGACCTGACGAGTGATGGTAGTTTGAGTTGTGGTAATCGTTTCGGCGAGGTTCGTGATCAACATTATTTGAAGATCGGGTAGATCTCATTGCTAATCCGTACCTAGAGGCGCAATCTAAAGAAAGTTACTACAAGCTTGGGAAGAGAAAAACAACATGTAAGATTGAAAGCAGGTCTCGCCAAATTTTTTTTGGCCCAAAAACTCAGCGAGTCCATTTCGCACCACTAAGAAAACATCGAGCCGTTGCTGTCGAAATAGAATCCACAAACAGATTTTCTGAAACGGTTTCAGAATCTGATAATTATCAGTTCCTGTCTGGTCAAATGGAACATGAATAGTAGACGGTCAGTTTATGGTGCAGTGCAAGCTTACCTGGGGATGCTAGGGGCCTAAATTGACGCCTGATTGGGGAACTGGCTAGGCGTCTGCCCTTCATAGAGAGCGTACGCAGCGTGCATGTGCGGCGGATATTGTGAACAGTGGCGCTCCGGTCAGTCTTTCTTTTCCTGCAAGCTTCAGCTCGGCAACTTGTCGCCCAACACGTTTCTGGATCTGCTTGCCGCCCGAGACGCTCAGACCGAAGTAAACACCTTCCCAAAATGGCTATGGGTCAATCTGAAGAGCTGGTTCTGAAGGGAACCCTGATTGGACACTCTGACTGGGTCACCCAGATCGCCACCAACCGCCAGTTCCCCGACACTATTCTCTCGTCTTCCCGAGACAAGACTCTGATCGTGTGGAAGCTGAACCATGACGATACCAACTACGGGTATCCCTTCAAGCGCCTCCGCGGCCACGGTCACTTCATCACCGACGTTGTGCTCTCCCAGGACGGCCACTACGCCCTCTCCGGCTCATGGGACAAGACCCTGCGCCTATGGGATCTGAACGTGTGCAAAACCACTCGCCGCTTCGAGGGACACACCAACGATGTTCTGTCGGTGGCTTTCTCGCCCGATAACCGACAGATTGTCTCTGGCTCGCGCGACAAGTCCATCAAGCTGTGGAACACTCTGGCTCAGTGCAAGTACTCCATCCACGAGCCCAACGCCCACACTGACTGGGTCTCCTGCGTGCGATTCTCGCCCTCCAACAACAATCCCATCATCGTCAGTGCCGGCTGGGACCGAATGGTCAAGGTACGTTTACTTGGGTGCTCTTTACATGCTATGTGTGGTGCTAATGCTGCTTTTGTGTACATTTCAGGTGTGGAACCTTGCCAACTGCAAGCTGAAGACCAACCACATTGGTCACACTGGCTACCTGAACACCGTCACCGTGTCCCCTGACGGCTCTCTGTGCGCCTCTGGTGGCAAGGACTTTAAGGCCATGCTCTGGGATCTGACCGAGGGCAAGCACCTGTACACCCTTGACCACAACGACATCATCAACGCGCTCTGCTTCTCGCCAAACAAGTACTGGCTCTGCGTTGCCACCGGCCCCACCATCAAGATCTGGGACCTGGAGAACAAGAACCTGGTTGATGAGCTGAAGCCGGAGATTGTGGCCAGCAAGGGCAAGGCTCCGCAGTGCACCTCCCTCGCCTGGTCTTCGGATGGTTCCACGCTCTTCGCCGGCTACACCGACCACCAAATTCGCGTCTGGCAGGTGGTGCCTACTAGTTCATATGGAAACTAGAAAGGAAAATTTTTCTTAATAAATATTTCAACCGTTCTGTTTCACTGCTCCTTGCTGTTGAGTTGAGTGGGTGTGTGCGTGTTGATTTATGGAAAGTAGCGCACGACTAGTGAAATGGAGTTGTTTTTTCACACACAGTTACTCTGCCTGCTTAGCGGCTTGAAATTGCTAATGCACAAAACAAATGTGCATCCGTTGACGAGAGAAAGAGGGGCAGGGAAGGCGGAAATATGAATTGTGTTGCTGAATGGTTTTGACATTTTCTTCTCCTCACATCCAGAGTCGGTGCACTTTGAGTTACAGTTTCTTCCGCTTCAATGCACAATGGTGGCTGGCTTTTGGTTGGTGTTGCTTTGGCTTAAGTTGCTGAGGCAATGGTCATCAATCGCCGTCTGGAGTCTTCAAAAAAGAGTAGAGGAGAAGTGGGAACCAACCCGTTTTCTTAACGGCGGTATATAAAGAATGAGAAAAATGGGTGCCGCCGAATCTTTTTGGTGCGAGTGTGTGATTGACTGGTTGATTTTATTTTCTTTGATTAGGATTTAGTGCTGCACTTGTTGGATTTTCTATTCGATTGGGATTAATTAGTATTGCCATCATCACTGAGGGATGGTGATGATGGGATCTCATCACCACTTTCATCACCCTCAGCACTAATACCATCATCATCACTTGACTTTTTCACTACCTCGAGTCTTTTTAATTGTTTCGTTTTTAGTCATTTTGTTAAATCAGTGCCTACTGAACAAAGTGAGAGTTGCACAATAAGCTATGACAATGTGTTCCACAGTAAGCATCAGCAGCTCAGCCTTCTTCACCTCAATATTCTTTGCTTTGGCATTGTTTCACTGTGGCAGTACAAGCGATGATGCTTCAGGTATGTGTCGTTTATAAAACGATTTTTGTACGAACAATTGTTTCAAAATAAACTTTGTGCTGTCCTCGACGACAGCAGTTTTTGACTTTTTGAAATCACTCAACGTCAGCAGTGTTGTTGGTGTTGATAAGCATACGACTGGTCTCTGCGAAAGGAGACCGCCAGCAGTGAACAGAGAGACTTCATCAAGTAGCAGTAATGCCGATGTGGCCTATCTAATTGACCGCAGCACTTCGATCACTGCACCCAATTCGCTTGCACTTCCCCGTAAGTAGTGCTGGTGGTTGAAGTCAATTTTTGTCTTACAACGCGCCTTCTTCATTTCAGATGCCATTTCAGCCGAGTTTTCACTGCTCGTCGCCTTTAAGAGTTTGTCAAATCTGAGCAGTGGCCAACCTGCTAGTTCTGCATCCTCTTTCAATCTGATAAGCGTATTTGATGGCGCCGGCAATGAGGAGCTTGGGTTGCGCATCACAGCCGATGCCGTCCTGCTGACTGCCACCGTCGTAGAGGAAACGGGCAAAGGCACTAGGCGACATCAAAGAGGGGAGGATGAAGGTTTGAGCGGCAGCAAGAAAAGACAAACTGTGGTGGCCAAGTTTGACGTTTTACTCAACGATAGACAGTGGCATCGGCTGGCATTTAGTTTTGAGGTAGTTCAATGAAGGAGTTTGTTTTGTTTATCATAAAAAGTTACACCTTTTTTAGGCCAAATACGTCTCCTTCTACCTGGACTGTGACACCAATCCTCGGTCAAAGCACCTGGGAAATGATCTGGGCGCCAGGGAGCCTTTCACCATGGCTACCACCTTTGACCCAGCCGGGAAGGTGGTACTGGGCGCCACCACAGGCGGCAATGGCCTCGAGGCGGCCGTCCAGCAGGTGGCCATTGCCTCATCGCCTGACGCCGCCTTTGACTACTGTTACGATCTGCTACCGGACTGCAATTCCCCTCTGCCAGTGACTGTCAGTCAGCAGACGGTAGTTGAGGAGAAGAAATTGGCAGCTGAGAGGCCAGCTTCTGTTGCAGAGGCAAGAGTTGACAGTGAGTCAGCCGAGCAGCAGCAGAGTGAACAAGAGGGAGGAAACGCAGAGGAGAACATGTCTTCCCACCCACGGAACATTTACCGAACGTCGACGGTAGCTAAACGGGTTGCCGCGGCTGCGGCGCCTGACGAAGAGGAAGAGCCGCCAGAAGAGTTTAAGGAGGAAGATGAAGATGAGATAGAGGATCCGCCAGAGGAAGATGGGGAAAACATTAATCTAGAGGAGACTGAAAATGATATTGGCAGTAGCGTTTCTGAAACGGCCAAAACAACAACAACCTCTACAACAACAACCACCACCACCACCAGCAGACCTACAACTGCCCCAATAGTCTTTACCTCAACAGTGCATCCCAGTACTGAAAGTGATAAGGACGAGGACAGTTACGACGAAGAAAGTGAAGGTAAAAGCAGTACTGAGGCGCCTGTCATCAACGCCGGTTCAGATGATGTTGCGCTGCCTGATTTAAGTGAGGACGACTTTTCTGATGAAGATGAACGTAATGTTACGCCAATTTTGTCTGCCGAGTCGACGCCTAGCGTAGTGGTCACATCACATCAGCAACTACCGTCATCGCCTTTGCCACCTGCCATTGAAGAAAAAGTTCAATTTATCACCAATGATATATCTAGTCCTCCAGTGTCAGTGGTGGCACCAGCAGTCGTTGAACAGCCGTTACCGCCGTCTACCTCATTGGACAGTAACACAAACGGTTTTCAGACTGAAGAAAAGCCAATTGAAAACAGCGATGATAGCAATGGCTCAGCTTTGGTCAACTTACGGACTAATCGAAAGTCGGTGGTGGTTGATCCAGCGACAGAGGTTTTGAGACCTGTTGCTGTCGTGAGTCCAGTTTTGGTCAGTTTTGCTTTTTAGTTAATATAGGTTAGTTAATTTAACTTTTGCTTGCCAATGTAGATTGCCAATTTTCATCCTCCATCGGTGGTGAACGTGACTACCACTTCAAGCAACACAAAGAGCGACATTTCCATTGCGGCAATTGCTGATCACGTAATTGACTGATGGGTTGATTTTGATGACATTTGACTTCTTTTCTTGGTGTTTTCTTGCAGTGTCTACCTGGACTAGTTGGAAGTAAAGGCGCTAAAGGCGAGAAGGGCGCCAGAGGCCTAGATGGTATTGGCGGCGTAGTCGGGCCACCAGGGCACGTTTTTCTAGTGCCACTGCCAGTCTCGACGGACACCAAGGGCCCAGACCAAACGGATTCGTTGCGAGCAATACTAGAGCATCATGCGGTAAGTTAGAAAATGGTGTTTAATAAAAGTGGCAGAAATGAAGTTAATTTTTCAAAAATTAACTTTTTAAAAACATTTAAAACTGTTAAAATTAACTTTTAATTTTATTTTAGCACATTTTAAAAGGACCTAGAGGTGCTCCTGGTAAAAGTGGCCCAGTAGGCCCTAGAGGCGAGCAAGGAGGTTACGGAGAGAAAGGAGAGGTAAATACCGTTCGAACAATTTAAAACTTTTGCCCCATAAGTTGAAACGAAATATTTTGACTCTCTAGGAAGGTAGAGTTGGAGATGTAGGCCCTGTTGGAAGTCCAGGGCCTAGAGGTTATAAAGGAAGTGTCGGAAAAAAAGTAAGTTTGTTTTTGAGCTTAAAATATTAAAAAATTTAATAATGACAAAATTTTTTATAAACTTTTGCTGCTGTGTGACTTATAACAGGGAAATTCTGGTTTAGAGGGCCCAGTAGGGCCTAGGGGCCAGGATGGGGCTAAAGGAGAGAGAGGCCAAGTTGGAAAAACTGGAACTCCTGGTGAAAAAGGCGATCGGGTAAGTTGGATGCAATATTTGAGGCATTTTTAATAGAAAAATCAGTTTTTCAAAAGTTTTTTGCACAATTTATATTTGCAGTTTTGATAAATATTCAATACGTTAACTCTTAAACAACACATTTAATAGTTTGATTAGCAGCTAATAGAATGCTTGAATTTTTACCTTTTTTGTTTTTATCAAATTAACTGATGAAACATTTCATGTAGGGTTTTCCTGGAGCCGCATCTAAACCTCCTAAAGATGGAGAAAAAGGAGATAAAGGTGATCAAGGAGAGCAAGTAAGTTTAATAATAATTTAGTTTTTCTATTTGATTGAAATTTTAAAAAACAAGCAGTTTATTATTTTTATATATTTTTATAACTGGTATTTTTATTTGTTTAGGGCGTTCCTGGGCCGGTTGGCGATATTGGGCCTAGGTAAATGTAAAATTGTCTATATTATAACTTTTGTTTTTGATTAATCTTTGTATTTTTCGCAGAGGCCTTCCCGGAGGACGTGGCCCAAACGGAAAAGTTGGACCTAGAGGGCCCCAAGGTCGCGATGGACCTCAAGGTAAGAAATTTCACCATCTTTTTAGTAATTTAAATAATCTGAATGGTCAGATAGGGAAACATGTTTTAGGCATTGTTTAGGAAAACTCACATTTTAGTTAAATGAAATCCATCTAATTAGCAACAAAACTTACTAATGTTTTTTATTACACAATTACAAATTAGGAGAAAAAGGAAGCACTGGAGCAGTTGGCCTAATTGGAAAAAGTGGAAAACATGGTGAAAAGGGCCGTGTAGGAGAGCCTGGAAGACCAGGCCCGCAAGGTAGAGTATTAATTAACAAAGATGCTATGATTTATTTTTTTAATATTTAAATAAAGTTTTTGAGTGGTACTAACACTTGATCTTTTGCAGGGGAAGTTGGTCCAGTAGGACCTAGAGGGAAAACTGGTCCTGTAGGGCCAGTTGGAGCTGATGGAATTCCGGTAAACACTAAAATTTAATGACCAATGTTGTCCTAATACATGTGAAGCGTTTAAACTAATCTTGAACTATCTAAACAGGGCCGAGATGGAAAAGCTGGGCCACAAGGCCCAAAAGGAGATTCTGGAGAACGTGGGCCAGTTGGAGAAATTGGTAATAACATTATTATTTAGATTATTTTACAACACACTTTTAATATCAATCATTGATTAAAAGTGTTTCAAGATAACATACCAACTTAGTTTTTATCAATTTTTATTTTTAGCAATATGGTATTGCAATAATGTTGTTTTGGCCTAAAGTGGCAACGGAAATTGTTTTTTACTAAAAAATGCGTTTCAAAAATAGGTTATCCTGGTTTACCTGGAATTAAAGGTGATAGTGGACCTAGAGGACCAGTTGGGTGAGTATTTACATTAATTTAAAGTATATCTAGCTAGACGAAAATGTGCTAGTAATTTGTCTAATCATTGCCTTTCACAAATTTTACTTTTTTAAAATCAATTTTAAACAATTTCTAACAACTAAAACTGTTTTTATTTTTAGAGAAAAAGGAGATAAAGGGGAGAGTGGGCCCCGTGGAAATCAAGGAGATGTAGGACCAAAAGGTAGGTTTTAGCAGTTAAATAATTTTGTAAAAAATTATTTGTTTTAAAAGATTTTAGTTTAGCTTGGCTCAACTGTTATAAAACTACTTTGTATTCAAACTGTTAAGAAAAAAACAATTAAACGTCAGAAAACAATAACAGCAGATATTAGAAGCAGGTTGGCTAGATTGTTTGTAAAAACTGCTTTAATTTGCTTTTTGTTGGTGTCGGTGTAGTTTATGTGTCTGGTGATAAAAACCTTGAATGAAGGTTTTTTGCTTGATAATACAGAATTAAATCTAATTCACAACAAACATTGTAAAATTTTGTAAATTTTTTATTTGTTATCACTTTTTATTTTATTTTTTAGGTGATGTGGGCGTTCCTGGGATTGGAGTCCGCGGTAAAGATGGGCCAGAAGGCCCGAAAGGGGATAGCGGCCTAAAAGGTAAAGTTCAATCCAAGATTTATGGCTTGTTTGATTCTGGAGTTTTAATGAGAAATGTTGATTAAATCCAATTTTAGGTGAAAGAGGCATTCCCGGAAGACGTGGAGAAAAAGGAAGGACAGGTAGGTGTTGTCTTGAATCAATTTGCTAAAACCTAGAGTTTCAAAGTCTTGTTAAACAAAAATTTGTTTTACACTTGTAATGTACATAGTTGGCAACTAAACTTTGTGCAACTTGATTACCAAATTTTATTAAGAATTTTTTTGAAAATTAATTGATAATTTGATCATGGTTGAACTGATCATACTTTTAATTGTATTGCTGTTTAGGTGATATCGGAGTTCCTGGACTTGCTTGTGGGAGTGCTGAAAAAGGGGACAAAGGAAATAGAGGAGAAATTGGCCCGAGAGGAGAAAGAGGAGAGCCAGTAAGTTAAAACTAGAATATAAACCTTTTGTTACCTGAACAGCAGTTATAAATGATTTGACGCAAAATTACATTTTAATGTTTGCTGTTGTTCTAAATTAAAACTTTTTATTATAAGTTTTGTTGTTTAACTACTTAGCCGTTGTTTCTAACTCTAACAGGGCGGGGTTGGGCCTCAAGGCGAAAGAGGAAGGCCAGGACCTAGGGGCCCAGTTGGAAGCAGAGGCCCTAGGGGCCCAATAGGAGAGACTGGACCCAAAGGTAGTGTATAAAGAGTCACAATTGCTCCTGAATTAAAGCAAAATATGATAACTGTTAAATGTTAGCTTTTCTGCGCCACTTTCTTTGATTCAGCATGGCATGACTTTTTCTGTAATTTTTATCCCTTCATTTTGAAACATCCGTTATTTCTTTAAGGAAACGCCGGAGAGCCTGGTAAAGATGCGGCGCCTTCAGAAAAAGGCGCCCAAGGGGAAAGAGGACCAGCTGGGTTACCTGTAAGTGTACTTAAGCAAAAACTTTATCAGTTTTTACGTTTTTTTATTTCAAGGGTCCACCCGGAGATGTAGGGCCAGTTGGAAGAGACGGCAGGTAAGTAAATCGTTTTTCTCTCTAAATTAAAACTTTTTTTATTTAGTCAATTAATCTATTGCTGTATAGAGAGGGCGTTTCTGGCGTCTGTCAGGATAGGCTGTTTGTCAAGCCACTGACTTAAATCTCAAAAAATATGGATCAAATGTGGTCCACTAGGGTAGTCAGGACCCTCCCTCTCGGAGGACTACAACTGACTTAAAACGAAACTTTAACCTATTGATGTATATTATAAAGTGTTGAACAACATTTTTTATAATTAACAATCTAACTTCACTAAAAAAATGATGTTTCTCTCTCTGCACGCACTTTTTTGCTT
>JAALOO010000241.1_pt1 | contig 50966 bp, 52 predicted proteins | sample 7257641 | NCBI WGS metagenome assembly JAALOO01 (sample SAMN14085613, study PRJNA598686) | mite metagenome | biome: ENVO:01001000; feature: ENVO:01001002; material: ENVO:01001226; isolation source: single female mite from University of Michigan culture on fish food culture... ...
CATACAACTTTGTACTAAGTCTCTCAGTTCCAAATTTCACGTTTCTACGATGTCTGGAACATAGCTAGAATTGAAAGTGTTAGGGACAGACAGACGGACAGACAGACAGACAGACAGACAGACAGACTGGCAAAGTAATAAGCGGGCTTCTGCCCTGCGGGGCCGCCCGCCAAAAGTTTTAAATGTTATAAAAGCGAGAGGGATTTCTTTTTACTGGTGCTGATCATTTTGCTGAATATACAGTTGAGAACGTTGTACGTGAACTTGATTAGGAGCTGCTGAGGTGAACGAGCAAAAGATTTGGTTGTTTCAAAAACTGGCAACAATGTCAAAACCGATTAGAATGAAAGTGGGTGAATGAAAACAACGTGGTCAGGTCAGTGAAAGAAAGTGAGCAAGGACCTATCGCGTAAAAAGACAGTAAAACGGAAATTGATCTTAAAATACTGAATGAAAACATGAAAAATCGACCACATTTCTGATCACTATGGTCAGCAAATTTGCAGAGAATGTGCAGTCATGTCTATGACATTGTTTAGGGCTAAATGTCCCTGGGTGTCAGTTATCTTACCTTTTCCAAATGCTAATCTCACGTGTTCTCGATATCAAACTTGAGTGTCTCTAAATGAGGTAATAGTGTCTGCCTGTAAAACGGACCTTCGCTTTGGTCTGTCTATTATGCCAGCATAAAACTGTATTACTGAGTGTCGTACCGTGCTGCTTTTTATACTGCTTTAGTGGTGCAAACTCTGCAATGGATGCAATGATAAGGCTGAAGACTAATATGGTCGTCTTGCTGCTCCTTAGCTGGTGCCGGTCTCTACTGGTAATTACAATAGAGTGGCCTCTTTTTCTTCGTTTTCTTTTTCAATGAATATAAAGAAAGTGCCTGCCTCTGATAGTTTTTCTTGCGTATCAATATTTCAGTGTTTGGAAAGTCTGGTGCTTTAAGTAAACGTACAAGCTGCTCGTGTTAGAACTGATACTATGTTACCAAAGAGATGATTGCACCACGAGGGGCTTGACAATGTGCTCAAAGTGCAAATATTAAGCTTGTGCTTGCTTAAAATGCCTGTCTCCTGATCAAATTGGACTGAAGCCGAGGAAGAGAGGATGCTCGTGCTAACATTCCTGGACGACTTGCATTTACATTTACTAAAATTCTTAATCTACAAATAAAAATCTAAAATTCTGTTGTGTTTAAATTTTGCATAAAGTTTTCTAGTGATGATGTAGATAAAGGAAAACTTTGTCAGATAATCCCAAGACAAGATGCACTTTTTGGGTGCAAATGTCTACTATCAGGTGCCAATGATCAGAAAAGATGCCAATGATAAATATATATAATAGCTGGTGCAATGTCGTTTAGAAGTTGCATTTTTTAGTATTTTCCAGCTTCAGTTTTCTTCAATGTTGGTTTCAAATGGTCACTAATTCGAACGTTGAACTTTAACGGTTCCTTTGGTGAACCCAGAAGTAGATTGTGGCTGTTTGCAATTGCAGATCATCAGTTTCTCTCAATAGCTTTGTCAGTTTTAAATTGTTCAATGATTTCTCCCATGCTGCATCTCAATGTCATAAAAGACAACTTCGTATACTTCATACACTCTTGCTTTAAGTATATGAACTTGATAACGCTATCAGCGTTAGAGGAAGATACTCATCGGTGAGGATTTGAGCTGAAAACGCTAGTTCTAAGAGTGTCCTACTATAACTGAATAAAGTCGGTAAAACCATGTGATAACAGTTAAATGGTCTTTGCGATAACCTTTAACACTTGCTTGAGTGTTTTGGTACTTTGGTTCTGATTTTATAATAGCGATTTCTGGTGCAATCTGGTTTTGATCAAACGAATAAAATCGACTTGCGTTTTCCCGCGCTATCGCTAATCGACATCGATACTACCGATGTTGTTTGTGTTTACAAACTTTTTTCATTTTTTCTAGTATTTTGGTACCAATATCTAGATCAATTTTGCAGATTGTAAAAAATGAGGGCTGTTATTCAACGTGTAACTTCCGCATCAGTTACCGGTAAGTGTGAAGCGTCCTTTTGATATAAATTCTCCTAACTTAAGGATTCCACTTTTGCGCAGTCGATGAAAAAGTAATCTCTCAAATTGGACAAGGACTCTGCGTTCTGATAGGCATTTCCCGAGATGATACAGAAGCGGACAGCGACTGGATGTAAGTGTAGACTTTTTTCGTTGTACTGAAACTAATGTTCCTTTCGATGCTTCAAAACAGATGCAATAAAATCCTCAAGTTGACGCTATTCGACAATACTGAAACTGGTAAACGCTGGTCTTCCAGTGTTACTTCGCGGGACTTTGAAGTTCTTTGCATTTCCCAGTTCACTCTTTTTGCAACATTGAAAGGCAACAAACCAGATTTTCACTTAGCCATGGAGCCGGTCGCTTCGAAAGCACTGTACCAGGGTCTTTTAAAGAAGTTACGCTCACAGTATTCTCCGGATCGTATTCACGACGGACAGTTCGGCGCATATATGAAAATCAAGATCGAAAATGACGGACCAGTGACAGTTAATATTGAATCACCAAATATCACTCCAAAAGTAAATAAGCGCGATTGCAAACTGAATCAACCATGTCCAGAGGATTCTAATAAAACCGATTAAAATAGTCAGAACTTTTTTATTTGTTATTAAAGATTTGATCAAATTATAAATAATCACATTTGACAAATTGTGCAAACTGACAATGTGGCAAGGCACAGCTGTACATGAAAAAGAGGTTCAAAGAAGTATGAGGAATGAGTGCAACATTGAAAGATAACTGTTAGGAAATAAGCTGAAATGGACATTAAAGAAAAAGAAAAGTACTGTAAACAAATAAATTTTTAGCACGTCGTAATCAGTCCGTTTGATCAAGGGAGTTAATGTAACCCTCCACTTTTTTCAAAGAAACTTCATCTAACTTCAGAGTCGGCAAAAGGTTCAAATATCTATCCTTTTGATCACACAGTTGCTTCCACTTATTCTTCAGAAGTGAAACTTCTTTCTCCCAGTATTTGATTGCATTTTTAATTTCTTCTTTCTCTTGTTTACGCTTTTCACGGAGCTTTTGTGCAGCGATTCGGTTGCGCTCTCGTTTGTCCAGCTTTTTAGGGCTAATCGTCTGTTTTCGAGCAAGTCGTTTCTCCTTTTTGGACTTTTTATAATAATCATCAACTGAAATCTTCTTATCATTAGTGAAAATTTCTTGAGAAGAGAGTTTGAGCACTTGATGGTCCGAAGAGTTTTCATCAGGCGAAATTGAGTTTATATCAAAGTCAGAAGACTGCTGATAAGACTGGCTTGATTTCTTGATTTTCTGACTGAAGTTAAGTTTGTGGACGTATTCCTGACTCATGAAACCAGTTGAAGAAAAAATGTCCTTAAGAAATAAGTGTAAAAATAAAATTAATTTTAAAATTAGACAATCAAGTTTACGACATACCTGACTACTGTCAAGAATCTTTGAAGCTTCATATGCAGCTTGCGAATCAACCGAAGCGATGGCCCTTTTTAAGGCAGCAGAGGAAAGCAATTCTAATCCGTGCTGAGAATCCTCAGTTGATTTTTGCGTACTGGGCAAACTGAAGTCCATTTCCAGTGACTGTGGAGTTCAAAAAAGGCATTAAAAATATGGTGAAAACAATGATGCAATGTACGTGAAAAGGATAACAATGTTGTTATAGTCAGGGCTAAAATAGACAAGTGAGCAAAGCAGATTAAACTCTTACCATTTTGATGATTACGCCGTATTACTGATAACTATGAGGTTAAAGTTGACGCAGGTGCAAAGATTGGGTTTCTCGGTGTCACACGAGGGTTTCTAAGAAGTGACTGGATCACCTCCCTAGCCAAATGCGCACGACATTAAAACGATCCAGTCTGTCTTTGCGCTAGACTTATTGTTTGCCTTGACTTGAGGAAAGTTATGATGCGCTGTTACTGTGCTAAGCAAAAAAACAGTTGGAAACTTTAGGATAAACGCCGTCCCTAGTATTAAATCAGAGTGTAGAGGGGCCACAAGAAAAATCTTAACATTTTTTTATTTAAGGAAAAAAGTTTGACCAATTTTTTCATTGAGACATCTGGCGAGTTTTTCGTTAACTAGCTCAATGTTTACATCTACAAAGCATTTCATCATTGCATTGTCTTTGCGGCAGAATCATCAAATCTGCCAAAAAGGGTTTCTTTTAAATGGCTTTTGTCGCCGTTCACATAGGTATAGCTCCCAGGATTATTTGAAAACTTTTGAATACTAATTAAAACTAATGAAAACATATTTTTAGGAGCTGGCTTCCATTCGCCACTGAAACGTGAGAAATATCAACAAATATGCACCATTGCTTGCGAAGCAGTGAGTTTTGGATTTTCTCACAACTTTCTCTCTTTTAACGATTTCTCTTTAGGGAATGCGATTATTAAAAAACAATGCCAGCTCAATTGAAACCGTTGTTGCGGTGATTAAATGCCTGGAAGACGAAGAGTTGACAAACGCCGGCTATGGCTCTAATTTAAGTATTAGTGGAAATGTTGAATGTGATGCCAGTCTGATGGACGGAAGTGATCTAATGTTCGGAGCGGTTGGTGCCCTGCAATCGGTGAAGAATCCAATTGAAGCCGCCTACTGTGTGCTGAACAGCCAACGTACCCCAATGCCTTTAGGGCTGATTGCGCCGAATTTCCTCGTAGGCGAAAGTGCGAGTAAATGGGCAATCTCCAAGGGCTGCGAGCAGTCCAGTTTACTGTCGGAGAAAGCGGCGCAAGTCTATGAAAAGTATAGAGCTAAACTGGACAGCTACCAGCAAGAAAACGAGCCGTTTCAGGATTTGCCGGTAAAGCGTGCCCGGTACGACACTGTCGGCGCCGTCGTCATTGATCTGCAGGGAAGAGTTGCCTCGGGCGTCTCAAGCGGTGGTCTCATTCTCAAACAGGACGGACGCGTCGGCCAGGCGGCCATAGCAGGGGCCGGCTGCTGGGCACAGGAGAATGTAGCCATTTCAACCAGTGGCATCGGCGAGTACATCGTTCGTACCTCACTGGCAAAAGAGTGCGCAAAGGTACTTCTCGCTAACGACAGCAGTGATCAGTGTCCGCTTTCGGCGGTCACCAAAGTCTTTCAAGAGCAGTTCTTTGGTAAGTAGGGTTAGGTGGGGTGGTGGAAAGGAGTGATAATGTACCTGTGACTGCCACTTACAGATTCACCACTGATGCGCAATGTGACTCGGGATAACTGTCTGGCGGGGGTGATCGCCCTCGTCCATGACGCCGACTCAGGCTGTGTGGAGCTGATCTGGGCGCACAGCACTGCCACCATGTGCATCGGCTACATGTCTTCGAAGCCTTCGGCATCGGCGAAAGCCTTCACCTCCTCATTGCCGGCCACATCCAAGCCGGGCAGTACGGTGACTGCACAGGCGCACTCCTTCAGGTACCAAAGACAATGACAAACATTTCCAATAATAAAGCAGTTATCATCATCATTTATTCATCACTCATTTGGCTTCTTCCCCAAGTGGGCAATGTCCTTCAGGCTAAAGGTGGCACTGCCTGGTTTTAGCGGCTGTGGCTGTGAGGGATGTGGCTTCCAGCCGATAAAGTAGAAGATCTGAAATGTCGCCGGAACAGCTCGGGTCGGCGGTGACGACTGTTGTTGGCCCTGCTGCTGTTTTGCGTCCTCTTTGGTCTTGCCGTAGATTCCATTGTAGATGGCCGCCGCCGCCAGGAGCGAGTCTCGATTGATGTGCTTTCGAGCACGTATCAGGGCATTATTCTCCGCCATTCCCTTCAGGTCGTACATGAGCTCGAAGATACTAGGGTAGTGCACGACAATCTCATCGGCGTCAATGGTGAGCATGGTGAAGCCAGCCCGGTTCAGCAGACCGCCGATGTCCTGCGGGGTGACAAAGGGCGACACGTGGGCGCCGAAACCGCCCTCGCGGTCCATTTCCGCCATCTGCAGAGAACAGCGAAGCTCAAAGAGCGTCTGTCCGCCGAACATTGCCCCGATGAAGACGCCGTCCTCCTTCAGACAGCTTATTATATTGCCGAATAACTTGGGAAGATCGTTTATCCAGTGGAGGTTCAGACTAGAGATGACCATGTCCACGCTGCCGGGCGGCCTGCTAAAGTTTTCTTCGTCGTCAATGAGCATCTTTTCAATGTTCACATCATCGCGATCTTCAATGAGATTCTGACACAACAATTAGAAACCGAGTTAGAGTTTACCTAAAGTTCTGTTCAAAACAGCTTTACCAACGAGTTTTGTGATGAAGAGCAGCAGATGATGGTGTCAACAGTGTCCTGTGCGATAGAAGGAAATTAGAAAGGAAGGAGAAAAGAATCGTTTCGTGAACTTGCATTGCTTAGATTCGAAGCTATGTGTCCTTTATAACAGCCGAGATCAACTATATTGGAGAAATGTCTGCATGATGGTTAGGACTTATCACTAAGCAAATGACAGTCATCACTTTAATACCTTTTAATGTCAAATACTCGATCGGCGACTCGAAAGGCCACCTCTTCCTTGAGGTAATCATAAAGATGCGATTCGGCACTGGCCAGTGCTCTTTCTCGGTGTATCCGCTTCACCTTGCTATCAAAGATTGTCATTATGCTCGACTGAGTAGTCAGCGTCCGCAGACAGTGTCGATTGTAGCTTGATCCATTTCGAAGGACAAACTGCATCAATCTGGTCATCCTCGAAGAAGCCATATGAAAAACACGTGAAATGCAACCAAAATAAAGCTGTTGACATTGCCAGGCAAATCACATGGGTAAATTGAGATGCACTCTGCTGGCGGCACCTGGTGCCTCGAGAAGATCCGGGCCAAGCTATAACTCAAGAAAACAACTCCTTTAATCTCAGTTTAAAATAATAATGATGACAAATTAAAAAGTTAAATTATGTACAGAATTTCCTTGGAGAAAGAAGTAAGCTTCGTTAGCTTAGATGTCAGTGGCATGTTGGATAAATAGGGCTGAGTTGGGGGCAGATGAGAAAGCAACCTCGTAATTAGAAGAGCGGATTGTACAGATTACATGATCATTTCTTGCTGGACTGGGTTCAGCGGGCCAATACTATCATCGGAGATGAACGAGTTTGAGGTTTCCATTGCCAACGGAGCCAGACCGCCGTTCTGCTCGAAGCTGCTGTCCTGCTTGTCATCACCGTTTGAGATGCCATTCAGTGTCTCTCCATTTCCGTTGATGGCAACAGCTGTCTCCTCTTCGTCATCGCCCCAATCGATTTTGAACTTGGTGATACGAGGATCAGTGGCGAGAATGTTTCGCTGAAGCTTATCAAATTGCGGCACAGAAGGCGGGTTCTCGCGTAGCTCCGGATCAGTGTACTCATTGTTCACGTAGTAGCCCACTCGAACGAACTCCTTGCTGCGGTAGGAGCAGGTTAGCAAGACGACGGTGACACCAACAGCATCGGCGACTGGTATCTTTGCCGGATCAGGGCTGTTCGCCTGAAAGACAAACATGTGTCGCCCTTCAGGGACCGGGCCGACAAAGACGGTGTCCAGCACCTGATCGTACTCTTCACTTTCCGCCGAGCCGACGTAGATGATGCGCCACTCGAGATCATCCTTCAGATCTTCAATGCATTCAAACGTAATCTCAAACTGAAATGGATTGAAAAAGAGAGATGGATTGTCTAGTGTAAAAATGCGCAATCATTAGTAAAGAAAAATGAGACAACACAACGAGCGAGCTCACCGAGAACGACAATGTTTACGATTTGAGCCTGTAAAGTAAGTAGAAGAATGTTTTCTGTTAGATGTCACCGGTGTCAAAAAGCAGTGGGCGTCTAGGGCCCAGCTTACCTTGGCCATGGTGACTGCGAGTGAGGAAAGAGGAGTTAAAAGTGAGGAGATTAAAACCGTTGGTCGCGGGAAAGTGGTCTTGGGACGAACGTCCGTCGTCGTCGATGGTGAGAGAAGGAATGTCTGTGTTGTGTGTGAGTGTCAGGCGCACACACCGCTACAAAGGCAGTCAGAAGAAGCGCCAAAAGATTGTGCTCCAAGCGCATCGAGATAACAAGGCCCAAAACGTTTTCACCTCTGCCCAAAAATCGTCACCCAACAGATGAAGAGCACACTCGGAGCTCTAAACTCTCTTTTCTAGTCAGCAGATAATCTCTAGATAACGCTTATCAGTCACTTTTGCTTATCACAAAGTTCGGGAAATTCAGTACGTCTTCTGTGAAGCCCGTTGTGCTGAAAACAAGCATTTTCGGCAATCAGTTTTGTTTCACTTTGCCGGCTCCAGTTACGGTCTCAATAATCTGACAATCTGACGCTATCCCATCACCTGTGGTCTCAATGTCAGGCTTCAACTTTGGCGCCACTGCCACCAGCCAGGCCAGTCAACTGGGCTTCGGTTTCGGCAGCCAACCAGCAGTGCAGAGCAGCTCTACGGGATTCGGTGTTCCATCATCAACGGCCAGCGGCGGGACCAGCTCTTTTGGTGGAGGCGGCGGCGGCGGCTCCTCGAGCCTCTTTTCCTTCCCCGCCTCCAACACCGGTACGGCAAACTCCTCCGCCGCGGGCACCCTCTTCGGCGCCTCCTCACTGTCGAACCCAAGTTCATTTTCACTCAACCCGACGACGACTACTTCAAGTAGCTTGTTCTCCAGCTTTCAGCCCACTTCCACCAACACATTCAGTGGTTTCGGCTCCTCTTTCGGGGCCACGGCAAATAAGCCGGCAAACACCGGTTTTGCCTTTGGTCCTAGCAACACGTCGTCTCTCTTTGGAACGACACAAACTCAGCAGCAACAACAGCAACAACAACTGCCTCAACAACAACAACAGCAGCAGCAACAGCAACAGCAAATTGGCAGTCTTTTCGCTCCGAAAATCTACAACGATGAGCGAGACAACATCATTGGCTTGTTCAATTCTGTACAAGCATTCTGGGGCACGGGAAAGGCCTTTTACTCGGCGTTTAACCCGCCTCATCAGTTTACCGACTCTGACCAGTATAATCGATTCAAAACTATTGTCTACTCGGAAATCGCGACTGACGATAAAGAGGGCGAGGAAAAGATATTCTTTTTGTTGCGTGTCACTACGGACGAGTCTCAGCTGAAAACAAGTCTATTGACGTACGAAAACAACTTTAAGCAAATCGTCGGCAATAACTACACTGTGAAGCTCGAACTAAAGAACATTCTTCCTGATAGTAAAGCCATCATTTCCATTACTGTGATTGAAAATGCTACATCTAAAACCATTCCTGAAGCGCAGTTGCGCACTTTTTTCAGTCAACCTAACTCGAAGCAACAACTGAACAGCATCTTTGCTGGCACATTCATCGAGGTGTTGTTTCTTTCCCTGTCGAAGCAAGAGCTGGACAGCTACCTGAGCATGCCACCAAAAGGCATTGACGAGCGCATTTGGACGCAAGCAAAGTTGGAGAATCCAGACCCGAGTCGTTTCACGCCATTGCCACTCATCGGTTTCAACTCACTGAACAATCGTTTCAAGATGCAGGAAAAGGAGATTCAGCAGCAGCAGATGAGGCTAAAGCAGATCATCGACAATGTAACTGGTCTTGAAAGTGACATTGCTCAATTTAAAGCAAAATTTGAGGATTGTCGGCGTAAGCATGCCAGTCTATCGTATCAGGTACTAAAGAAAATGATCTCGCAAGAGGTGCAACGCAAACGGACCCTACCTATACAAGCAGAAGAAGACAAACTGCGTGCTAACCTCGAGGCAATTCAATCTGAGCTGAATGTTCCAACAAAATTCCAAGGATGTCTTAACGAGTTGATGTCCCAGCTGCGACAAATGCAATGTCAATCACAGCTCGTCAATACCATTACACCAGATAAGAATGCGTTCAATGAATACAAGCAGTTTCTTATGGAGGAGAATGCCGGCATCATGAGTCTAGTAGACCTGTTTAAGAAGGACATTGAGGACATCAACCGCCTGACAAACAAGTGATACTAATTAATGGACTTTTGTATTTTTTTCTTAACACGAAATCAATTTCTCTGCTAATTATTTTTCTGTAAATAAATAATAAATTATTGCATCATTTTCATACACCTGCATTTGCTGTCGAAATAGATGTCGTCAAAAGTGTAAACAAAAGTGTTCCTTACAAAAATTAAAATTTTCAACAAGTCCAATAATGTTTTCACTACTTTACGGGTTCTGGCAGTACATGTTTCAAAAGGACGAATACTACGTTCTGATTCTTGGTCTTGACAACGCTGGAAAGACGACCTTTCTGGAGCAGGCGAAAGCCAGTTTGAATCCTAACTACAAGACTCTCAACCTGTCAAAAATTAGCTGCACCGTGGGACTCAACATTGGGAAGATTGTATCAGAAGGTGTGGTGCTCAATTTCTGGGACTTGGGTGGACAGAGTGAACTGCAGTGTTTATGGGATAAGGTCTGTGTAATTCTGGCTGTACAGATATTTTGGATTTTAATGTCTTCCCACCACGATAGTATTACGCAGAATCACATGCCATCATTTATGTAGTGGATTCATCGGACACGGAAAGAATACAAGAGTCAAAAGCTGCCTTTGGTAAGAACTGGTTCATGTTATTTCAGTCAAAACAATGTAAATGATTTTTTCATGCAGATAAACTGATACACAATGATGCACTAAAGGAGCTTCCACTGTTGTTTGTAGCAAATAAGCAAGATGTACAGGTATTTGTTTTCACAAACTATTCTTATTGTGTTATTCATACGGATATTTAAAAAATACAGAATAGTTTATCAATGGACCGAATAAAAGAAATTTTCAGTATTGCTCAACTACAAGAGACAGATAGGAGAAGTTGCCATTTCGCAAGTGTATCCGCTCTTCAAGGGTAAATTTTTTTGTACTACAAATTACATACTTAATCATTTTAATTCATTTTTGTAGGAGTGGTATTAAAGACTGCATTTTTTGGATAACAGAAGGTGTCAAAATGAACAGCATGAAAAGACCGCCAATAACGACGCAGGAGTAGCAAGCTATCAACTTACATTTCCTTAACTCTTGTGATCGGCATTGTTAGTGATCCTATCAGTTTGCATAAACAAGCATCATCATTTCATTTGATTATCACGATCAAATAAACATTTTATACAAAAAACTGTATTTTTTGCAATCAATCAATCTGTTTTGTACTTTTTAAAACGTAGTTTTATTAAATCTGAACCGTTACACTGATCAGGCACTCAAAACATTTTATTTATGTTGAACCGGGTTAAATCCATTATCTGCTGCGTCGCTAAACTGCGGAAAGTTTTAATTTCTACCACTTTGAATGCCGCCTCACTATGAAAAGTGACTTTTGTTCAACATCTTTGAAATGAAATAAGGAAGTCCAATTTTATATCACGTGACTTATTGTTTAAGTTTTATACTCTAGATGGCTGATGTGCGGACTTCTTGTTATTTCGTGTGATCGGACATCAAAACAAATCAAGAATTGGCTGTTTTTAACTTTAGAAATTAACATCCTTTTCACTTCATACGCCCCTGGGAGTTGCTAAATAATGAAATGAACGCCAAACGAAGCGCCAAAAAACCAAAATTACAATTGAAAATTGCGATTTTAGCTGTATGTTTGTTTTGTGAAATTATTTCTAAAGGTAAATAACAGTCTTTCTAGACTTGAAGTTTAAAACCTTGTCTATTTAGGTCATTAGACACCACAAGTGTTACAAACAACAATGTCCGACTCAAGCAACGCTTTTTACCCGAAAAATGGCCATTACAAAATCTTCGGTGGTAGTGATGATGATAGTCAGAAGCTGATCGGAAGTGTGGATCAGTTGAAGCAGCTTGTAACTGTACTACTGCACTGCAAATATATGCTGAATTTTTTGCATAAAAACTTGTCAGTAGATGTACTCAAACTGACGCTGAAGAACGCTGTTCCAGACTTTCAGGCGGACTTGCAAGTTTGTTTCAGCAAGTTCAATCAATTTGCAGAAAATTGCATTTTTGTTGACCTAATTAGGGAAAAAGAAGAACACTATGAGTCAAAGTTTGAATCGTACTGCTCTTTTAAGGGAGGACAGTTCATTTCAAATGAAAAATCTTTAAATCTTGACAATCAAAGCACTGCCCTGGAAGCTGATCCCATCGATTCTAACCTGATTGACACTCTCATCACTGAAGAGCACGATGATTTGATTGGCCTAACTCAGCATCATCTAAATGAAGCGTGTACTTTTAGCAGCAATGATGAAATCGATAGGCAAAATAACTCCTATACCAGAGGTGGTGATAACAGTGATACCTCAAGATTAATGACCAACAATCAAAGCCAATCAACTGAATTTAATTTCGAGGACATGCAAACAAATGAAGAGTGCAACACTGCTGTTGAAAATGCTGCAAACAATAGCGATAGTGAATCTAGCAAGTTATACGCCAGTCTGTTGGGTTTACTTCCAACGACCAGTGCAAGTGAACCACAAGCGAGTTCCTCAAAGGAGTTCGCCAACGCTCAACAGGCTTCAACGAGTGGTCTGAAGAGGAGCTCGACCCGGACAGGTCCGAGCCGAAAGTACCAGGCCAAGGAGACTGATGAAGAGGAGTCGGCAGTGCAGCGAAAGGAGATCACGGTGGCAGCCGAGCTGAGCGGCACTGAGGACAGCAATGGCGAGTCGGCGATGCACGTGGAGAACGATCTACTTCAGGTGGAGTACTGGTGCTCATACGAGGGCTGTCGCTTCAAGAGCAAATCACTGACGCAGGTTAAGGCGCACGAGGAGCGTCGACACGTGAGGCACATCGTCAAGTGCTCGGAGGACGGCTGCGGCAGCTTCTTCGACACCAAGGACGACCTGAACTTGCACCTGACTGACATTCACGCCGGTCCTATGTACAAGTGCGCCCTGCACATCTGCTCGAAGGAGTTCCAGAGCGAGTAAGTTTTTTTTCCTGCCAATCTTGTGATTGTGTTAGCTGACCGACTAACGTGCCTCTCCAATCCAGCTATCGACTGAAGCAGCACATTCGCGAGGAGCACAAAGAGGAGTATCTGACCTGCAAAGTGTGCACGAAAAAGTTTAAAACGCGCAAGTACCTCACTCGACATTGTCGAAATGTGCACCCGAAAGATAAATTAATTGATGAAATGGTCGCTGCTGCAAGTGAAGGACTCGACCCAAAAGGCTCGCAGATGAGTTGCACTATTGATAACTGCGATAAAAAGTTTCTTAAAAGGCAAATAGTGAAAAAAGATTAATTGAAGGCACGATGGTGACTAATTGTTTTGTTTTATCCAAAAAATGTAGATCAAAACTAAAACAGCACATAAAAGAGACGCACAAAGAAGAGTACCTAACATGCAACTTTTGCGACAAAGTCTGCAAGACGCGCAACAACTTGACGAATCATATTTGGATAATGCACGAGGAGGGGGACTTTTCGTGTCCCTTTGATGAGTGCGATTTCAGCTCCAAGTTCAGGAAGAACTTACTGAATCACAAAAAGCTACGTCACCAGCGCGTGCGAAAGTGCCCGATGAATGACTGCGGTGAGATGATTCCGATCACAAGGTATCAACGCCACATGAGCTCTCTACACAAGATCAAGAACTACGCCTGTAGTTGGCCAGACTGTGGCAAGAGTTTTGCTGATCATAATGCGCTGAAGAATCATGTGCGGATTCATTTGAATTTTAAGGTTTGTTGTTTCCTGTTAGCTTTACTATACAATGCGATTTATAATTTTGTTTGTAATTTCGCAGCGATACAAGTGCAAGTGGGAAGGTTGTGGCTATGCTTCCGAGCAACGATTTACAGTGATAAGTACGCTAGTTAAGCTGGATGAAGTATAGGTTTCATGTTTGAACTAATTTTCCGTTTTTCTAGCGCATATACGAGTAGTCCATTTTAAAATTCCGCGTACCAAGAAGAAGCAGATCGAAATGAACATTACACTTGATTCAGTGCAGAATCCGTATGATTATCTGGAGGTTTGCAGAGAAGATATTTGCATTTAAGTGCCTTGAAGAAGTGGAGAGATTGCTTGGAATTTTGAAAGCAGTACAAACTGTAGTCACAGCCAATAATCTTTTATTTATCTTTGCCACAAATCTTTTCAGGTAGAAAGACTTTTCTGGTCAGCTGTGATCAGTGTTGATTATTTGTGAAATCTCTCATGAAATTCATTTTTTACATGCGATACTTTTGTTAGTCTCTACTGTGAGACGTATACTCCTTTTGGTGCAATAAAATTTATTGATAAACTGATTTTTAGAACGCTTTATTATTAATAAAAAGAGTCTGTGCTGGAACAGGTAGGCACAGAAACTGATATGATAAAGACAGTGACCTATCAGGCGGCAAGGGCCAGTGAGGACTATAGGGAATGCATGAGAATAGGGCAGACGTTTTCCAGTTTTGTAGGAAGGCGATTAGGGGAACTCGGCAAAGATGACAGGGCCCAAATTAGCTGAAATTAGATTGTGTGGCAGATAGAAAGCGATGAACGGGACAGACTGGCGGGCACTGTGTGGGCTGTAGGCCACCGCGGGTGCTGTATTTTCATTTGCAATTCGCCTCGGCCAGCTAATCCGCTATTTACCACCATTTGAGCAGACGATTACAAATCAGTAATCACCTTGTGCTCTTATTTCGGCTGCTGCTACTGTTGGAGAACAATATGCAAAGCCTGTCAACGGCTGCGGCTGCTAATTTACTGGGTCGCCTTTTGGTCTGCCTGCTTGCTCACTTAATCTCCTCTCGGTCTTTATTTGATCGCAGGACCTTAGCCTCAGCCCCTGCTCTGCTTGCCTTTCTTTTTTCTTCTGTCCTGTTTGTCTCTCCCTCTAATCTTCTCTCCCGTTTGTTTCCCTCCCCTCTGTTTGACTAATTTGTCATTTGGAACTTTATTAGCGTTGGCCTTTTCAGGCGGCGACGGTAGCTACTCTACTGCTTCGGCGGTCCTCATTTTGATTTGCCCAGCCCACCACCGCCGTTTTTACAGTGTGTGTGTGTTCGACTGAGGCACTTCAGTGGTAAGTAGACAAGTCTATTAGCTGTCCCATTCACTGATACCTCTATATATAAATCGATTGACAAATTCATCGAACTGGTCAGTTGAACGCTGTTGAGTTCGCCGACTAAACATGACTTCTTCTACCGTCGTACCCATCGCCAACAGTGCTTTACCGGAGACTATTCGGAACATGACGCCAAAAGGTGTAAACTTGCCGTCGTCTTCTTCAACAAAATCATCCTCTTTTACAATAGACCAGATTCTGATGCCCAGTCGTAAAGTACACTCGGAGTTAATTTCGAAAGCCGCAACTTCATATGCCGGTCACCAGTTGTGCTACACGCCCTACCATCCACTATTTTTCAACTTTCTCTCACACTCTTCCTCAAGTGCTTTTCCCCTTCATTCGTTTTCAAAACTGGTAGATCTTTCTGAACCAAAGACTAGTTCAGCCGTCATCTTTGACGTTCTCGGGAACAATGGCGGTGGTCTGGTGGCTAGTAAGCTTTCACACCAAAGTGATTATCAACGCGCGTCAAGCAGTTTGTACACCCGGGCCCATCCGTATCAACGACCGACCTCATGCTCATCCCCGCCATCCTATTCAAAAGGTTCATATTCTCAGTACCATTCGTCATCATCACCATCATTACCTTCGCCAGCCAAACTTGTCGAACTTCGTCAGCTTTACTGTAAGGAAGCTATTCTGGCGTCGATTGGCTTTGAGACCAGCACTGGTCGACCATCGCTCCTTAGCGGCTCCTCGTATTTGACCGGCAGTGGAAGTTTGTTTTACAAGCGCAAACGTCGCCACAGAACCATCTTCACTGAAGAACAGCTAGAGCAGTTGGAGGTAGCTTTTGAAAAGACACACTACCCTGATGTGCTACTGCGTGAAGAGCTGGCCGAACAAATCGGTCTTAAGGAGGAACGCATCGAGGTAAATGAACAGCTTTGTTTGCTCCTGCTAATGACAGCTCAGAGTTTTTGACAAGTTTTGCTATTGGCACTGGTTGATTAACATTTTGATTGCTTTTTCATTAACCCGTTTAGGTTTGGTTCAAGAACCGCAGAGCCAAATGGCGGAAACAGCAACGAATGGACGCTGGTCTGGAAGACATTGACGACAAGTGTCACTTCTAAATCAAGCTTTTGTTCACTAGCTATTGTTTCGCCTGTTTTCTGCCTGTACATATTTGTTACCGTTCTAAGCAAATAAACTCCCAGTTTTGTGTGTGTGCGTTAAATTCTCTAGTCTAAACTTGTAATTTGCCATCAACCATATGGTGGTAGTGACAACTGCTTGACTCTTCTGGTCAAGTTGGTTGTTGTCCCCCCAATGCCTTTTGTTCGGGACCTCTTCAAATTGACCAATTCGGCAATCAATTTGTTTATTGTTGATTGCTATCTACCAAACTCAATGACAGGCTGCTGCTGGTGCTGGCTCTAGTACCCCTCAACAAGCTCTACCTCTCAGTGTGTGTGTGGCAAGTGACACTCGAGTGCTCAATGGTCAGTTGTGACAATACGGTCACGGGGGACACACCGGTGGCCACTGCTGACTTTGTAATCGATCCCCGCGATTTTCATTGTGCGAATCGCCACCACAAGAGAGCCCACCGGCGTCGGGTGCCTCTGCTTGCCTTTCTTGAAGAGGAGAAGACCGGGCAGTCGGTGTGTAAGCAGATGCTTCCCCAGTCTTGAGCTACCTTGGCCTTTCACCCTCCCAGGTAGGCCCACCGGCAGTGATTATTCCTTTGCACTACTGCTTGTTATTGCGCCCCTAATTGGCTGCGCACTTTTTCAGTGTATTAGCGGCATTAAAGAGCTACCGGTGGGTTGCTGCATTCACGCGGCCGCACGCTAAATCCGCGCACAATTACGCTCGATTAGGCGGTAATGGTGCAAAGTGAGGTGGCCACTGGCCACAGTGTCCCACAGACGCAGGGTCCACGCACTATTATAGTGGGCTTTAGTCTGATGATCAAGAACAATTTCAGTGGCCCTTGTTCCCAAGTTTAACACTGCACTAAGCCTTCCAGCTATCGTGCAGCGGTGCATGCAAATCTTATTTGTTCCCGATTGCCTGTTTGTGAGTTTGACCATTTTTCCACTGTCTTGTAAATAGACTCGTTTTAATTATCCGTCGATAGAGGAAGTGTGTTCGCTTGACAGCCGCCCTAGCTGGAGTGGTGAACAGCGGTGGTGGGCTTGTTGGGACAATAGGGATCCACTGCAAGATGAATGGAAGGGATAATCGGCATTGGTAATCCACTGCTGCCGCACACACACATATTGCATTGCCGACCAATTGTCCTTGCAGTGTGCAAGAGCCTCTTTCAGATACAAATGCGCGAATCATGTTCACCGAGAGAAACCTTTATGTGCCTTAGTCACAGAGAGGCCACACATTGATGCTCCATTCAAGTACAGCTTGCTCGGCTGCTGCTTCTGCTTGCCCTTTTTCACTTTGATTCTTTCGATTTGCCATTTGATCATTTGGTTTTGACATGCTCAAGTAGGCTTGATGTCGGCTGCACACTGCTGCGATGCGACGGCGAGAGAAGATTACTGCTGAAAGCGATTAGCAATTTGGCTGCGATGCTGTTTCCAAAGATGGTTAAAGTGTCTCACTGACTGCTCTTTTAGAGGATTATTTTTTGCAAAAATGTAGACTTGACTCATTTTCCCTCATGAGAATAACCAACTGATAAAGTAAACTTTGGTTCTAAATGTAACATAGCATATGAACATTCAATTCGAATTCTAATTTGGCGTTTTTAATTGTTTAATGACTAGACTCAAACAGTGTCGCACGCAGAACATAAAAGACTGCGTAATTATTCTTTTTGTCTCATTTTCAAAAGATATTTTTTCAAATGAAAACTGGAAAACCAAGCTTGAGCAAGTCGGAGCGATACCCTTTAAGTAGTTTGAACTCCCAGAATATGACTACTAACAACCGTCAGCATCAAAGCACTAGCTACCAGATTCCGCAGAAAATAACGGAAAACACTTGCATCAAACATCCTTTCAGCTCAACAGAAGTCAGTGATATTCAAGCATCTTTGGATACTCAAAAAACGATTGAAAGTGTAGTAAAACAACTTCTATCGTATGGGTTCTCACTTTGCTCTGAACATAGACTTTGGCGTGATGTTAACGATCTAAAGAGTGTGCGAGATGGGATCTATGCTTCTCTTCGATACGAAACCAGCTTTGAAAATTCTGATTTAGACAAGAAAGCTTACCTGTGTGAATTCACGGAGCATTCACGAAGAAACTTCCAGAAGTCATGCAACCAGCTATCGCATTGGAAAAACATTTTGGCTTTGTTTAGAAGTGACCATGCTAAGCCATTTTGTCCTTTGAGTTTAATTCTCAATGCGCATTTTACAGCGCTTGAATCGATTTGCAATGCTCTCATTGAGACGGCCAATTGTGCTTCTCCAATCAACTCTAATTGCTCCTTGCTCTACTCGCTATACTGTAAGTAATCTGCTTCTGCTTATTTATTTGAGCCAACCTTATACCTTAACTCAGCTATAGCAGTGATTCATTTTTGCAATGCTTTTGAAAGCTTTGCCCATTTGAATGGTAAAGAAGTGGAGAAGAACAATGATGTGCATCAAGGTAAAACTCAAACTAGTATTTTGCAAAAGTATGCTCGAATCTTTAACTTTCCAAACTGGGTCGTAACTTGTCGAAACAATCTTGCACATTCATCCTCGCGTCCTCCTAAGCTAAGTTTTCTTCATATGACGATAACTTATGCGCTTAAATCTTTGGATCGACATTTTTGGTCTCCATTGCTTTTGGAAGCTTCCCGAGTGGTGAACGATGCCTACAGTTTCAACGGATTGAAAAGCAATTCAGCAAACAATCTCTGCCGTCAGTGCGATTGGCAAAAGAAGTTTCCCTATGGTTACATTCTGTGGACCTTGCCGCCTTGGCCGCCTGCGAGGATGAAAGCTGGACCAATCTCAAGTTTGCCTCCGTTCAAACAGTGGCAATGTAGCTCTATTCCGAATGACAGAAAAATTCAAGGTCTAAAACGTCCGTTGAATTTATCAACTAGCCCGACTCCTTCAAAGCGACAAAAGATTTCCAGTTTTTATCGCTGAAGAAACAATGAATTTCAGGCATTCTACTAGCTTGTTTCAAAATAATTTTTAAAGATTTTATAATACTAGTACTAACTGATTGTTTATCTTTCGCCATCTATTCTTATACCTTTATTGTGTATTTATCATTCAAACATGCAAATACTAATTTAATTGCAATTTTATTTGGCAGAATTTAGCATCAAATTAATTAAAAAAGCTTTTTATTGAGCGCGACAAAATAAAAAATTTGAACCTGTGTTACGTCTTATTTTGATGGCTCTTGCAATGTGGTCGCTGTGGTGTTTACATTTTTGTCAGAGAACTTTGCGTTCCAACGTGTTTCTGGTTCTAGCAAAAAACCATACTTCCAATGTTTTTATCTCAAATCATCAGTTAGCGCTTCATTGAACAATGCCGAAATCATGCAAACTTGATAAAGAGATTGAGTGGATTGAGGAACCAATCACCGATTCGCCGCAAAGAAATACACCGCAATTGATTCGTGAAGAGTTTAATCAAATAAAGTATGATCTTCAAAAGAACAGAGGATATGGCAGAGGGTGGCAAGTGCCTTTGTCACGACTTCCCATCGAAGAGAGACAAGCGGAAGAGATTCGCAGAAAAAAACGCGATTTGTTTTTAAAAATGCTGTTTACAGCTCGAACTACCATGACTCCTTGGATTGATGTTGAGGACGTTAAAGTGGTTCGCAACGAAATTTACAATTCTATTATCTTCAAAAAGACCGAGTTTGCAAGAAACTCAAAATACAGCAAAAATGTCAGTATTAAGGCTTCTGAAACTGACAAGCAAGTTGAAATCAACTCAATTAACAGCCTCATCTTTGCCCGTAACAAATTGGCCGCTTGGAAATGCCGATGTCGTAATATCGCTCGATCGCAAGTTTTAATGTCTCATCTAATTTCACTGGAGTCAATCTTGAATGTACTCATTGAGGAGTTTAACTTTGGCAAACGATCAGACAGATCGAATGGATTCGTTGACTTAAATCGCTCAATGCTAGATTCACTTTATTGTTAGTTTTTTATATAAACTTTTCTGCGAACTAATTATTTTTTTCGTTTCTTTTTATAGGCATCAGTGTGATCAATTTTTGTAATGCTTTGACCAGCTATCCTTCAGAGCACAACATTGACATTCCGATGAATAATGTTGCTATACTGTTTGAGTGTCCCTTGTGGATTATCCAGTGTCGCCACTCACTGTCACATTCAAGCGGAACTCGTCCAAATGTCAGCATTCTCAAAGAAGCCATTGCCTTTGCACTGGAATGGATGGATCGCTTCTTTTTGTCCAAAGCTATGTCTGCCAGTGGTGTGGAAGAAAACATTTCCTCAGTGGGTCCTAAGAAAAGCAAAGTTTCGAAAGCAAAAACGAGAGCAAGTACTTCAAAAGCCGAACAAATGCACTCTTCGGGACATTCGATAGTTGACACAAACTCAACGCTTAACTTTGGTCCTCCAACACCGACGTCTGCTCGTAGCCAGATTCACCATGAGACTTGTCTTCTTCTTTTTACAAGTTGCCCTAACAATCGCGCTGATATAAAAAAGAGCCTCGAAAAGTATATGCTTCTTAGCCCGAATGAGTTTATACGCTCCTTCTCAGAGATTCTCACTTTTGGTGTACCACTTCACGAGAAGATAATTGTGGGTGATTTTACACTACCGGCACTTCTTCTTCGACGTTCCAGTCGCATTTTCGGCTTAATTTTCACCACACTGCCTGCAGATCAGATGCTTATTCTACTACTTAATCTGCTCATTGATCTTATGTTCTTTACTGAATCAAAGTGCAAGTTTAAGGCTGCCAGACACTCTGATTTTGAGTGCAACCAACGAGCTTTGCACTCAAGTCGCTGTTGGATGATGGCCATCATGGAGGCGCTTACCACTGGCATTGATTCTGATGGTGTGCCGAAAAGAAGTAACATTTTCGAAAAGGCGTTTGACTTTTTTGGTGATCTCGCTGCAGTGAAAAGTCGCCACACCTTTGACTGGGTGCGAATTCTCAACCGATTTTGTCATCTAGAAGGCCACGCCAAGTCAGTGGAGCTTGCCAAGCAACTCTACTATTTGATTGATCGAGATGTGATAACAGAAGAAAAGTTCCAACAGATAGTAAACTTGATCAAAGTTAAAACTAGCGCCCTAAAATTAAGAAGCACTGCGCAACTGAATGCTGACATAAAGACAATCGACCACCTGAAGAAAGCTTGTTTGGCCAAAAATGTGCAGCCACCAGTTAATCCACTGATTTGGGACTTTCCGATTGGAGGCAGCATTAAGGGTAAAGCTCTGAACGATCAACAAATGAATGACACAATTACTGTTGAATGATAAGTTTAACTGTGAAATGCCTTGTAAACTCATAAAATACTTTTGTATAATATAAAACGTTTCATTTCCTAAAAACCTTATCATTTTTATCTTGATCTTGAACGACAGCTTTGTTGAGTGCTGTTCTAGAACGTGTTTATCCAGATCCTCTTGCTTGATGAATATTGACAGCGGTGGCAGTGAAAGTTTGCACGAACAGCGTTGTTCGGTGCTTCCGAATTACTATCACCGAGATCAATCAGCTCAACGTTTTGTATTTCGCGAACGGAACGTTACGTATCTCCACTTGCTGTCCAGGTAGAGCCTTTGATTCTTTATCACAAAAGCGAAGAGGATTTACTTTTACAGCGCTACAGAGGACAGCACTGTCTAGCACAGCGAAATTGATTTTTTTGTGTGTTTGCAAAAAGATTGTCAAACTCGACGCCATTGTTTGAAATGTTTTGCGAAGCATTAAGGTTAATTGAAGAAATGCTTTTGGATTCTGGTTCATTGTGTTTTTTTAAAAGCAGCTCCGGTTATACGAAACGCAAGAGCGAAACGTTATCGTTTTAGTTGAGCTTTAAGTGCAATGCGCAAAAAGTTGCGGCGCAACTTTCTCTTTCTCGAATTCTTTTTTTCAATTTCGGGTAAAGTCCAGCTCATCACCAGCTCATTACAATTTTATTTTTGCAATTTTACAATTACAGTATTTTTTTGTAACATATAATTTACTTTCTTCATGAATCAAACTTAACGCCTGAAATGGGTAAAACTCTCAAAGAAATACTGCTCTCAGTTGGCGCAGAGACATCGCTCAACAGCCTACAAACTGACAGACGATCAAGAGTCACTAAGGCCTCTTTCAATTCCGGAGATGATGATTACGATGACCCTGATGAACTTTGCCTCAAGTGGAACGCTCACAGTGGAACTTTTACTGAAAGTAGATCGTCCAAACGAACGTCTCTCAAGTCATTTTCTCGGCCTGAAAAATCTTGCTTTGAAAGGTCTCCTGAGCATCAAAAAGCGTCTCCATCCTTTTCTGATGAACGAATCACAGGAGCATTGGGCGACCGATATCCTCACTCTATTGACACCGCCTTTTTCACAGTCATCGATGACCATCGAGGGGAACCGTGCCGTCCACCGAGGCCAGAGTTCTACAACAGTCCACCGCAGAGTCTTTCTCTGCGTTGTGATGTCTTTATAGCAAATACTGGCGAAATGTCTTGGGCTCATATTCGTCCAGGCAGTCCAACGGTTGAAGCCCACAAAAAGTCCTCATTGGCTGAGAATGAGAATGAAGAACTGTGGATCACTTTTCAGGATGTTAATAATCTGCCACTTATTCAACAGCAAGTTCCCATCCCCAATGTTTTTCAAGCAGTAACCGGTCACAAGGGTCGTCGTGAAATACTTCTGAAAATTACTCGACAACGTTTTCGATACTGGTCTCAGCGTGGTGATGACAGTAATGAAATTTTAATCTGCTGCTTAAGTGAAGCTTTGAAGTTGGTTATTATTGGCGGTGACAAGAAAACTGATGTGGACGCCCTGAAAGAATGGCTCACCAAAGAATTTCTCATTAACGGAGAAAACCAACGTGAAAGGGTTACAACTGGCAACTATCAGCCTACTGAGGCGGAAATGGTGCCTTCTCTGGGTCAGTTGTACAGTCTGGTCGGATGTACACCGGTGAAGTACTACCTCAAAAGATCGGTTGAGCTTGAGCCGATCACGGACATTCTGTTCAATTTTCGGCAAATGATCGCCAAGGCTGCTCACTTTTTACTCAGCCAGCAGACCACTCCACAGCAGGTTGACCTCCTTAAAAGTGCCATTGAAGTCTTTCAATACATGCTCGGCAAGTTCATCCGAGAGCACTCTCTTGACTGGTTCGACTACACCATTAAAGAAGTATCAACTGGCAAAGAGGAGACAAAGCAAAGCACTCGTTCCGGTGAGCAAACATCAAAATCTATTTCCGTGTTCAACTCTAAAACAGGCCGATGGCTGGAGTTTCCGAGTTCTCAGTTCATCTACCAATATGTGAGTGGCACTTTTTTGGAGTCTAAAACTGTTACATTTAAACTAATGTAATTTTTACTTTAAACAGCATGGAACAGCTTTCCTGTTCACGTACAGCGAAGACCAGAGCTACCCGATTCACGTTAACAACTTCCGATACTATAAAGCAACCAACTTTGGAAAACGGTACTCATTCAGAGTTCAACTGGATGAGACGTGTGCTTTTCTTCACTTTGAGTTCTCTTGCAAGTTCATCTTCAAGAGGTTGATGAACCAGTTCAACGATTGGCTGGGAACCATCCATTGCAATGTCCCTTTGGACGAGTCCATGTTGCCTTCTCAGCTGATCGTAGGCAAACTGATCGGCGGCAAGGGGCCAGTCTTTGGGACCACGAAGAGATGCCTTCATGATGCCGACACTCTCAAAATGATCAGCGATGATTGCTCCAAAATGGCCAGGCAGATTGTGGACGCCGTGGCTATTCGCTTGGTGGTGGATAATATCGACGACGAGTGTTTGATTGCTGAGTATAAGAAACTGAAAGCATCATTCATCGGCCCAAAAAAGATTACGAAATTGACTGCGCAAGATCTTCAGTGGCGCTATGGCCGATTCGACTCTCCAAACTGAGGAGCATATTAACCATTGTTTTATTTTTGAAAGGTATTTTGTCTGAATACCAACTAATTGTTATCCGATAAAAAACTAAAACGAATTATTTTTTGTGCAACAATATTTATAGACACAATACATATAACTTTCATTTTTAAGTTTTTAAATTATTAAAAGATTTGGTGAGTTAGATTTGGCATAAGATAAAGTGTGAAGTTGTGAAGTACCATGTCAAGGCAAAAACCGTATCTTGCCGATGCTTTGAAAGCTGAAGAACTGGGCTTCCAGACGACCAATGTGAACTTGGCCACGCTGAATCCTTTGCTCAAGTGCAATCTGTACATCAGGCTGACTGATGAAGCCTTTCACGGGGTGAAGGTTTACAAAGCTCAAGACCTGAATGGTGTTGCAGACAGTAGGCACATTCTGGCCATCCTCCTCAACTTTGGCAAAAGGCAGCTGTACTTGAAAGCCACCCGTTACAGTGCAATAATCAACGCAATGAAACCCAATGATGCCCAGCTTCTCTTCTGCAACACTTCTGCTGGCCTGAGCAAGTGTTTTCTGCTGCTCGGTCAAAGTGACATTGACTACGTCATTCTCACAAAGTACCACCTGACGATGGCCGTTTTTGGTGCGCGTCTCCGTCTGGCCTTTCTGCTGAGTCCGTCAAATGGTGCCAGTCAAAAGTCCGTCGATCTCTACACCCACATCTGGCTGGCAGCTGTCAACCGAGTGGAGATTGAAAAAAGTACCGGCAGGACTACAATCGTCGGACTTTGCAGCAGCAAGCGTCCCATTTATCATCGAAACGGCCTGAAGGGGGAAATGTCGATTCTCCACAAGAACAATCCGCTAACTTCGTTGGCTTTAACCTTCGACCTGGCGCAGATCTACAAGCGAGTCGCCTGTGAAGCTGCTCTGCACATAAACGGCAGAGTGAGCGGCAACGCCAATGTAGGCCGATACTTTCTCGCTTTGAGTCAGTATGAAAACTTTGTGTTTGAGAATGGTCTTATCACTCGGTGGAACGATCCAGGTGGCACCAACTGGCACTGGCAATGGCCCAAGATGAAGGTCTACTTTTCATCGCTGTATGAGTGGCGAGAAGTGAAAAGTATTGACTTTCACCCTCTCAGGACTCACAAAGGCTTTGAAATTCAGTAGGTTTTTAATTTTATTGCTTGATTACTATTAGTAACAAATCTATTTTCCAGTTACGTCGATTCTGGAACTAACTACTTGCCCCCGTACATGATGAGACCGGGCCAGGTGAGGAACAGAGTGACCAGCAATGTGCCTTTTGAAGAACTGTCAGGCATAACGGTCATCTGTCCTGAAGATATTCACTTCTTCAAGTTCACCAAGCTGCCCGAGTACTACTCGATTACAATCTACATTTACAAAATGCCCGAGAACTTTATTCATGTCGAAACGCCAAATGCGGAGGAGTTTGAAAACCTGCAAAAAATGTTTTGTTCATGGCTTGGCCCTGCTGTTAGGAGCATCGATTTTAGCAAGGGTCTCATCGCAAGCATGCTAAACTCAAAGCGGTCTCCTGAACAGGTCAAAATTGACAACGGCCTGTTGAACGGACTGATGCATAGCTCCGCTCGTGGCTCAGCCAGTGCTAAAGTTGAGCAGATGATGCAATTTCCCAGCTATGGCACCACGTGCAATCGAATGAACCTTGGCGAGCTGAAGAACTACCAGGAGACCTGTTCGCTGATCGTCAGTGACATCAAGCAGACAATGCAACAGGCGCTCACTCGCCTGGCAATGGTCCTGGTAGAGAATGAAGCAGACAAGTGGTCGTCTGACATTCAAGTGACCAGAGACCGTTCTGGAAGTCTCGTTGCCTGGAAGAAATTTTACCGCTTGGGCCTGAAGGCAATGCAGCACTTTTGTCCTCAAGCTCCTCGTTACTGGTCGGTCATTCTTCGCAAAAGGACAACGACTTCTACAGCCCAGGAGGGACAAAATACCGGAGACAGAGAGTTTCGATCAATGAAGCCTCAATATCGGTTTCAATTTAGTGATCACAATGCTCCTTTTTAAGCAGCAATTGACACCTGCATTTTGGAACAATTAAATGTTTCAGTTTGAAACAAAATGTCTGGCTACTGTACTGGTTTAAAAATTTAATTTAGTGAAATGAGTACTACTTCAACTGAGTCATCTTTAGTAAGTTTTTTACTGCCTGTTGTTTACGGCCTATCACTCAACTGTAACTTAAAGTTCAGACGTCATTTGGCGATTTTTATCAAAGATAAATTCGGCTCCTAGTGTTGGCAACGATTGCTGAAGGCAAACAAACCTGACCATGTTTGGAAACAAAACATATCTGAAAAGTGAGAGTTCGCCCTTGAAGAGCATACAGAAAAGTACATTACCAGCTGCAAAAAGTAAAAAAATCTAATCTAATCAGGTAAAGTGTGCCGAAACCCAAACTTATCAACAGTGACTGCCTTGTTTGGAAGTCTGGAAACTGTATCTTCAGGCTAGCTACTGTGCAATATCTAAATCTGTTTTGAATAGCTAACTTTAGCCAACTTCAGCAAAAATCGTTTTGATTTTGTTTAAACTAATGTTAATACAATCCACTTGATTCGTTAAGTGCATTGAACACTTAAACTTATTAACGCTAAAAGTGCTACTTTTGGAAAAACTTGCCTGGAGAAAGAGAGTCTGAAACCTGTTGTCGTACACTGTTTGCTTTACGGCCATATCGCACAATCTAATCTGCAAAAAATGGCAAACTACCTCGAGGGGAATCACACATTTTTTCACAACTTGTGACACTTTTTTCTGCTGCTCGTATCTTTGAATTTTTATATAAACACGAGAAAGTTCAAGAGGTGCAGTATCGTTACTTTTGTTGAGACAGTAAAAACATTCAGCAGTTGCACCACTTTAATTGCTTGAACAAAAAACAAAAAATGTCTTGGAACATTGAAACTATTCCCTTGAAACTGAAATCTCCAGTTCCTAGGTACTTTAACTTTTTATCATTTAAAGTTAATCTAAAACTGTTTTTTTCTTCTAGTGACATTGAGATTGCCAGCGAACAAAAACCCAAGCCAATCAGTAAAGTGGCAGCCGAAATTGGCTTGACCGAAGATGAATATGAGCCATATGGCCGCTACAAAGCCAAGATCAGTCGACCGATTCCAAAATCGACTGATAACTTTGGAAAGTACGTGTACGTTTGCGGAATTACACCCACTCCTCTAGGTAAACTACCACTTGATGAACGTAAACAAAGTCGTTTGTCAAAATGATTTCATAATTTTTGTTTTACTTTTTGTAAAGGTGAAGGCAAATCAACCACTGTCATTGGTTTGGCCCAAGCTTTTGGTGCACACCTCAAAAAACCCTCTATTGTCTGCATTCGCCAGCCCTCACAGGGACCGACTTTTGGAATAAAAGGTATACGACTATTTCATTCAAATAGGAGTACAGGAATTTCAGTCCTAATTAGCATTAAGTAAAATTGTTTCGCCAATAAATGAAATGACTTATAATTATAATCGATATTAAAGGTGGTGCTGCTGGTGGTGGCTACAGTCAGGTAAACTTTATAATCTGCTCATCAGTAAGTTCAATGGTTCATCTTTTCTCTTTTTATTCTCTTAGGTGATTCCCATGGATGAGTTCAACTTGCACTTGACCGGTGACATTCACGCCATCTCCGCTGCCAACAACCTCATTGCTGCTGCCATTGATGCGCGAATTTTCCACGAGTCGACCCAGTCAGACACGGCTCTGTACAATCGTCTGGTGCCAGCACAACCTCTGAAACCGCGAAAGTTCAGTCGAATTCAGCTGCGTCGACTGGAGAAACTGGGCATTCCCACTGACTCTGACCCGTCGTCGCTGACTGAGCAACAGAAGAGTGAATTTGCCCGACTGAACATCGACCCTGAGACCATCATCTGGCACCGAGTGGTGGACATCAATGATCGCTACCTGCGGAAAATCACCATCGGTCAGGCGCCCACTGAGAAGGGAATTGAAAGAAAGACTGGCTTTGATATATCGGTGGCCTCTGAGCTGATGGCAGTGCTCTCCCTTGCCAATGACCTCGCCGATGCTAAGCAGATGATTGGCAAGATTGTGGTTGCCTTCTCCAAGCACACTCCGCCGCGTCCAGTTACCTGCGACGATCTAGGCCTCACCGGTGCCGTCACTGCTCTTTGCAGGGACGGAATCAAGCCGACGCTCATTCAAACACTCGAAGGAACCCCTATCTTTGTCCACTGTGGCCCCTTTGCAAACATTGCCCACGGCAGCAGCTCGGCTATTGCCGACAAGATTGCCCTTGATTTAGTGGGCAGAGATGGCATTGTCCTCACCGAGGGCGGATTCGGCAGTGATATTGGACTGGAGAAAGCAATAAACATCAAGTGTCGAGCCACCGGCCTAAAACCAGACGCAGCTGTCATTGTGGCCACTGTCCGGGCTCTGAAGTGCCACGGTGGAGGACCACCAGTCACACCTGGTGCAGTGCTCGCTAAAGAGTACAAAACAGAAAACCTAGAACTGCTTGCCAAAGGCCTAGTAAATCTGAAAACGCACATCGAGAACATAACCCAGCACTTTGGACTGCCCGTTGTCGTCTCGGTGAATCGTTTCGCCACTGACACTGATGCCGAACTGGAGCTCGTACGCTCTAGCGCCAAACAGTTTGGCGCCTTTGACGCCGTCATTAGTCGCGGCTGGGAGCTGGGCGGTGAGGGAGTGGTAGACCTGGCAAAGGCTGTCGAGAGGGCCACCAAAGAGGCCAGTCCTGGCAAGTTGACTCTGCTCTACGACAACTCGGAGTCAATCAAGGAGAAGATTGAAAAAGTCGCAAAGAATATTTATAGAGCTGGATCGGTAGAATACTCGGAGTTGGCGGAGAAGCGAATCAAGGTGAGTGGACAAAACAAATACAGAAAAGTTTCTCCAAATATAAAACTTTGTTTTGAAGTTGTACGAGCAAATGGGCTATGGCTCGATGCCTGTATGCATTGCCAAGACACAGCTCTCCATTTCGCATGATGCCAGCTTAAAAGGCAAGTTTAACTTTAATATCGCCAGTTTAATTAAAGTTCATCTTTTGTAGGAGCACCATCTGGCTATGTTTTTCCCATTGTTGACATAAAACCCTCTGTCGGGGCTGGATTCCTTTATCCACTTGCGGGAGAGGTAAATGTTGAGTTGAAAAACAAAAAGGACTTGAGCCTAACACATTAATTCTAGATCCAAACGATGCCTGGACTAGCCACTCGACCAGCATTTTATGATATTGACATCGATACAGAAACCGGATTTATTGAAGGCCTTTTTTAATATTTACTAAGCAAACTTTTTACAGCTATTAAATGCAATTTATTGAAAATATGTAAAGTAGCATAAGGGTCGTTTCTTGACCGTGTTAAATTTTCTTTAAACAGATGAAAAGATTATAATGAGGTTTCAATTAAAAGACAACTTGGCAGCAAAGTATAACTCAAAAGACTGCAGATAACTTGCTGCGGTTGTGCTTGGCTTGATTTTCCTCCAAATAATCAGTGTTGCTCTCATCATCACTTGAAAGAACATACAATAGGTTTGTGCTAGTAGGAAAGTTGGTTTCATTATCTGAATCATCGCTCGAATCATCTGTTGATGGCATCAAAAGTGTGCTTTTTGCATCAATATTGTGAATCGGTTCGTTCTGAGACTTCTGAGCCAAAACAGCCGTTGCTTCCTGAAGCCACTCCTTTGGGGGTCGTCCAAATGACTTTACGAGATCTTCATTCTCTGTCATTTTCTTATGATCAGCAACGTTTTCTTCTTTTAGCGAGCTTTGCAACTCTTTCACAAAACCGGCAAACATTTCATCTACTTGAAGGCACATCATTTCCTTGAACCGTTCTTTAGCTTGCTCTAAACGGCTGAAGACATTTTCAAACACTTTGGAAGACATTTTGCAAAGTTTTAGCAATCAATCTTGACCAAGTTACAAGTGATTGAGTTACCAAAATACAAGGGTTTATCGGATCAAAAGACAAAAATGTTAACAGCAAATCACCAATTATGACTTTTCGCAGAAGACGTTATTTTTTCAAAAAGCAAATGGTCAGTTTCGATAATGATAACAGTAAGGGGCAAACCTAACAGTTTAAACCTAAGTCGTCGTTATTCTTAAATTCAGCCTTCTAGTGGCATTTTGCATGAAAATATTTTTCTTTGACAATAAAATAGTAAAACGGCTTCACATTTGTTAAAGTGCTTTTAACAAACAAACTTTATTGTGTTGCCAAATCAGATTGTAACAAAAATGTCTTTTTGTCAACTCGCATGGATACTCAACTCATACATACTGAGACTTATGTAATAGAAATGCCCTAACTTTCATTATTATTATCAGCAACTAAACAATTGAAGTGTCCTTGGTGCATATCAACAGACTGCTTGTGTTTGTTTGCTTCAACCATTAAAAAGGCAAGGTAGGCAACACTAGGCAAATAGCACTTGTCGTTGTAAAGTCGACCAAAATATAAAAGTAATCATTTTTAGACTTGGCGTATTTAAAAAAATAATGTCTGCTACCACAAAGTACGATTTTACTGGCCGAGTTGCTCTCATTACCGGTTTGTTAACATTTTTGTTTGTGTTATTTTTTAAATTTTTGTTCTCTGAAAATAGGTTCCAGTTCTGGAATTGGGGCAGCAATTGCTATTCAATTTGCCTCTTATGGAGCACAAGTGGCAATAACTGGACGCGAAGTTGCGAACCTGGAGAAAGTAGCTCGGGAAATCGAAAAAGTGTCAGGTAAAAAACCATTGCAGATTATTGGCGACCTTCTTGATCATTCAGTAGCAAAGAAGCTGATTGATGAAACCATTGCCAAATTTGGCAGACTAGACGTGCTTGTCAACAATGCAGGGGGTGGTCATCCTAGTGATGCAATTGATAAGCCAAATGTAATGGATGCATATGATAAGATAATGGACCTCAATGTTCGCTCGGTTCTGCAACTTACTTTGTTGGCTGTTCCTCATTTGGAAAAGGTCAAGGGAAATGTTATCAACATTTCATCAGGTGAGTGGTCATGTGATTAAAAATTTAACTTCTGTTATAAGTTGACTTTTAAATACACTTTTCAGTTGCCGCCATACAGCCCATGTCTCTTGTTTATTCAACAAGCAAGGCTGCATTGGATATGCTCACTCGCGCCTGTGCTTCTCAGCTGGCTCCAAAGAAGATCCGAGTTAACTCAATTAATCCAGGTTTGTGTATTTGATTTTTGTTACTAAAACGTCACTTATAAAGTTTTACTACTTTAGGTCCAGTGAAAACGGCGATTTTTCGTTCAATGGGCATAACCAGTTTTCCTGAAGAACAAATTTTAGAGATGATAAAAAAACATTGCCCTCTGGGTGAAATTGCACAACCTGAAGAAATGGCTCACTTGGCTTCATTTTTAGCTAGTGATCTAGCGGCAAATATGACTGGCAGCATTGTTGTTTCTGATGGTGGAATGCTTATTAGAAACAGTATGAATGCCTAAATGCCATTTGTTGATAACCTTTTTGTATTTTAAATGTTTTAAATACAAATGTTTGACCTTCAATTTAAAAACAAACAGCATTTTTTGTTTAAAAGCTGATTACATTATTAAAAACCTGTTTATTTCAAATAGACTGAACTTGTGTTACTAAGTGTGCTAATCAGTGCAAAAAATAATCAATTTTATTATATCATTTGATAGTGTTGGTAGAGGTTCATTTCAGTGTTCAATGTGCCTTTGATTTAGCATAAGAACAGTTATTTTATTGTAAAAACAAGTTATTTGTTTTAAACATGACTACTTTGGAAAAAAAGAAGAAGATTATTCTCAACTTTGAAGGACCAGTTGCTGCAGTTGTCACTCCCTTTGACAATGAGGGGTATGTAAAATAAAGACGAACACATTTTCAATACAACATTTTACAAATTTAAATTTTTTAGAAAGCTAGACACAACACAAATTTTACCTTACGCCAAGCACCTGATTAAAATTGGCATCAAGGGTGTGTTCATTTCAGGCACAACAGGAGAAGGATTTTTGTTGTCAGTAAATGAACGGCTATCTTTAATTCAAGCCTGGCGTCAAGCGTTGGATCAGTTGAAGGACACCCAGCAACTGCTAGCCATTGTCAATGTCAGTTCCACTGTGGTGGATGACGTCGAGAGTTTGGCTTCCAAAGTAGAAAGTTTAGGTTTTGATGGGGTCGCTTTACTGCCGCCCATTTACTACACAGTCAGTACGCGTGAACAATTGGTTGGATACTTGAAGCCTATTCTACAAAAGGCCGCACCTGGAACACCATTTCTCTACTATCATATTCCTTCACTTTCAGGCGAGCTCAAATGTACTTTTATCTAAAACTAAAGAGTCACCATCATAATTACTAATTCAACGTTTAATCGTTTAGTCGAACTAGACAGTTTTGTTGACCTAGCTTTGCAGAAGATTCCGCAGTTTGTGGCGATGAAATTCAGCGACAATAATCTAGTTCGATTTGGTGCTGTCCAAGAACAGTTTGGTAAACGGATCAAAGTTTTTCCCGGATTCAACGAGGTAAACTACTTAGCAAAATGATGACAAATTGTTTAAATGTTATGTTACATTTTTCTAATAGATTTTATTGCCAACTAAAGCGTTTGGCATAAAAGCGGTGATTTGTGCTACATTTAGCTTTGAAGACTGTGTGTCCTGGTACTTGTCAATGGGAAAATCTTACGAGTCTGGTGATTTAGAAGGTGCTGTAAAATTTCAAAAAGCAATTGCAGATAAATGTGTACAACTGAGAAAAAGCGGAAGTTTCATTACCTCTATCAAATCGGGACTTAATATAGACTTGAAAAAAGATGGCATTTCTCTAGGACAACCTCGAACACCTGTTTATGTTCCTGAAAACTAGTTTTGTTATTGAAATTATTGTTATGATCAATTTTTTTCCTTTTTCAATGATATTATTTGTAGTACTTTAATAAAAGCTAGATATTTAGATTTAAAAGTATAATTTCATTACAACAACTTGAATGACGAAATATTGGTGCAAAAATTAGCAACTGTCGACTAAAAATGAACGTTTGAGCACCCCAGTGACCCTGACTTGGGCTGTAACGGTGTGTCACTTTTCTCCCGATTACAATATCACAATATCACCTTTAAAGATGATGCCACCAGGCAATTTAAGCATATGCACTGTTTTTAGCGGTGCACTGCACTTTCATTTATCATTGGGTGAAATGAGTGCCTTTCCATCACGCCGTCACTGCTTCTGCAGCTGCAACCGGCATCCTTCGAAGCACTATATATGTTCAGCGTGACACAATCACTACCCCAACAGTGCACTTGCGCATCACTTCACTTTCCTGTTAGCAGCCGCTCAGTTTTGCTCAAAACAAACTTGACCTTCCAGCTGAGTGCTTGCACACTGACTGTCAGCTGATCCTACCAAAGCCGAAATGTCTTCAACTCTCCAGGCCAAGAAGCAGGAAGTGTACAACATCACAGGGCCGATTTGTGCTCCAGTGACGCCTTTCAAGGAAGATGGGTATGTAATCAACGGTAAATTGTGTGACACAGTTGGTCAACTAATTTATCTTTTTGCAGTGAACTAAACCTCAGTGTCATTCCCAAGTACGTGAAGTACCTCGTGAGCATTGGCGTAAAAGGCTTGTACATTTCCGGTACAACTGGAGAGGTGTTCAACTTGTCTCTGCAGGAAAAGTTGTTGCTGATACAAGCTTACAAAGAAGCACTGGACAAGCTACCAAAAGAGCAGAAACTGCTCACTATGGTACTGGTTAGCTCCACCGTTGTCAAAGAGGTGATTGAGCTGACAAAAAAGGTGGAAGAGCTGGGCTTCGATTGTGTTGCCCTGTTGCCGCCCATTTACTACACAGTGACAACCAAAAATGAACTGATCAACTACTTGAAGCTGGTTGCCGAAGCAGCACCAAACACACCTCTGCTCTACTACCACTCGCCGCTGAAAACGGGTGAACTAAAGTGTGAGTTTTGCTTGTGTCAAAAACTGTGTCTTTTTCTAATTGGTTCTTTACAGTTGTTTTTGAAAACTTTATTCAGACTGCTATCGATGAAATTCCGCAGTTTACTGCGCTCAAGTTCAGCGACCCAAATCTGGTCCGCTACGAATCTTGTCAGAGTCATTTTGGGGATAAAGTGAGGTTTTTTGCTGGCATGAATGAAGTAAGTTTAGTTCAAACCGTAATCTATTTTTCGGCTCGTCATCAGTTTTTAGCCCATCTACTAAGTAATGTCGCTTCTTTTACTTCAGATCTTATTGCCAGTAGCTTCATATGGTGTCAAGTCGGCAATCTGTTCGTCATTTAGTCTGGCCAACTGTGTTGGTGCGTACATTTCTCTTTTGGAAGCAGTGGAGCGAAATGATTTAGTACAAGCTCGAAAGGATCAAAAGCTTGTGGCGGATACTTGTGCTCGCCTTCGATCGACTAACTACTTTGCCGCACTAAAATCACAGCTAAATGAAGATTTGGCAAGCTTAGGCATTTTTGTTGGCAAACCAAGAGCACCAGTGCTGCTGGCTTGAAACAAACCAAATTAATCGCCTTTTTGGCAAAACTCAAGTCTTCCAAATATTGACCTTTCCATAGTTGTTTTTAGAAATCAAATAATATCAAAGTTTTTCAGTGTGATAAGATGGTTGATATTTAGTTACCGATCAAAACCATTAAATAGTTTGATGTTTAAGTTGACCAACAAAATTCAATTATTTTCCAATAAATTGACCAGCTCATCTCACAGTAAACCGTTTTGAATCAACAAATGTTTATAACAGTTTTTAACATATCAGTATTTTCGTATACAAAGTTCACGGCTCAGCTTTGTCAGTGGTGGGATCAGAAGTGGATGGCTCATTGGTCAAAGCAGGCGCAATGGGTATGCTTTCAGGGCCCGTTATGAATGATCTCAGTTTGTACCAGCGAATGGTGAGCTTGTGCAACTCCAGTTGGTTCACGTTAATCTCCATTGCACCGATGGGCACATTAGAGTCAAAGGTGCGCTTCTGTTTCTCCCACACCGAAACGAGCAGCGTACGGTCAAAGAGAATATTCGCATCGTACTTGAGCGTTTGTCGGTATTGCGGATTCTTATCAGCAGGTATAACGCGTGTTTTGCGTTTGTGCAACTGGCGGCCTTTGTCGTGAACGTACGTCTTCACGTAGGTATCTGAAATGGTCAGTGTCAGACGGTCGTAGCTTAATAGGCAAAACATTGAAATGTGACTATACCTGGTGGAAAGGGCCCCATGACCGAGTCGGGCAGGCCTCGTGCTGCCACAACTTCAATTTCAAAGAGGCCCTTTGTCATGATGAAGCCTAGCTTTATTTCGCCCACCACCACTGACTTTGGCGGCTCTGCAGCCGATGGTCCCTCATCTGGTCGGTTTAGCAGGAGAGAGGCACCGGCGGCCACGGCAGTGGGAATCATTCGCTGAAGGAAGCTCTTTCGCCTTCCCACCGCCCAATTGGGCGCGAGAAGATTTTGCTGAGAACCAACTGAACCGGATGCATCCTCAGGCTCTTCTTCGTTAGACGGCGTCACCGGAGAAGCAGTACCTGGGTGGAATAATTAAATCAACGCAAAATCTCTTTGAACGAATATTTCTTTCTCACCTGAGTACCGACTTGGATCGTCGATTGAAGCAATGGACAGTTTGTTAGTGTCGATCACCGTCAATTGATTGAGCTTTGTATCGGACAATTTTTTGCTTGGCTGTGAAAGTATTTCAGCAGCCTGAGCAACCGTCGTCGACGGACAGCCTCCCATCATTGATGCAGACGACTGTGGGCGGAAGTTGGGAAACGTTGTCGTCGGCCTGACGGGTGTATTTTGGTCTGAATTGAAGTTTGAATCATCCAGCAGCAAGTTGTCAATATCATCATCGGAGCTTAAGGGAGATGTGTCCTGATCGGATATTGGCTGTCCCAAGTTCTGACTTTGAAGTAAGTACTGACAGGAGTCATCCTGTCCGGTGCCGGTGAACCGCGAGTACCCACCGCCAGCGAATAAGGGCAGTGCACCTCCGATTGCTGACGAACTAGTGCCGGTCAGCGTCTTTCCGCTGGGTCCTTGACCCAGCGCAGAGGAGGACTTTCTTCGTTCGTATTGCTCCTGGTAAGGCGCCGCCAGGTGAGCTCCGCGAATGTAACTGGCCCCCATTGCCGCCGCCGCTTGCGCGTCACTGGCTACACCTGCTGGCAGGTGATAGAGATTGCCAACCGAGTGGCGGTTCTGCACCAGTCGCAGACTGGTGGTGCGATCCAGTGACAGCGAGCCTCCGTCACCGGTCGACTTGGGTCCCATTGAGTTGGAGTAGGAGCTGTCGTCCAGTGAGTGCCGACCGCCACTCGAGTTCAGCGTCGCCGTTGAGCCCCGTGTCGGCGGGCGGTACATTGAACTGGCGGTGGTCGGCCGCGTTGGAGGAGGCTGCTGCTGCATCGCCGACGTAGTTCTGTCCGAGGAAGCCGGAAATGCAGCCATCTCTCCGTCGGGCGCCTCCTCCACACAGGGCGAGGCTTCAACGATCATCTCCATGCCTGTGTCAGAGCGGCCAGAGTTGCGCCGAGAGCCTGGCGTGGAGCGAGACATCATAATGGACTCGCAGAGAAGATTTCCGGAGCTGACGTCTGCTGAGAGGGGCAAACAGTTGTTAGTGCACACAAACACTCCAAAGAGTAGGCTAAACAAACACACCAATGTAATCCATCGAGGGTACTTTGTGGAAGAAAACTGGAGGGGCAGTGCTGGACAGATTCGGCGCCGGTGAAGGCACTGCCATGCTGCTGCTGGCGCTCTTTCCGGTGCTCAGGTCCAGCGGCGCTTGAACGTAGTTGACCTCGGTGGGAATTAATGGCCACCACTCGGAAAGAACAAAGAGGGCACTTCGCAGTGGAATCCGAGTGGATGCCAGTTGAAAGGTACCCGAGTGCTCCGAGGAGACGGAGATTTGCGGTGGAAGGCCGACGGCGGAGTTGCGAGGACTGCGTAAGCGAATCTGGCTGGCAGGTGGCGCCAACTGGGCAGGTGTGTGCTGGTAGTAGGGGCTCACGGAGTTGGCAGTGGTGCTCCACACTGAAACGTCCAGCGTTATCTCGTCGACCTATCAATTGAGCCGTGTGAACGAGACGAAACTTTATTTGAGTACGGTAAGTCTTACCCTTTCAAGCGGAAACTGGTGGTAGATTAACGTTTCATTCCATTCGAAATTGGCATTTAATTCAGTCTGACAAACTTTGAATCCCCTGAAAAAATGCAGAAAATTGATTATCGAGCTTTGGAGGCTAAGCTGACGGAGCCACTGAGTGTGCCACTTACATTTCTGGAAGCAGTCGAAGCTGTGCATACGCTTCATTAGCCGGCACATTTGCCGCTGTCATCGCCTTCTGGTAGAGTGGGTGCTGCTCAAGGCCACGCGAGGAAACTATGACCACAGACAGCTGACGAATGTTGGCGTCCAGAGTGACTTGCAGCAGAATCTGGGCATCCTTGAGGAAGGCTACGGTGCTGGTGGTGGTCGACTTGGGAGTGGTGGGAATGGCAGGCAATCGACGTCTAGGTGTGCCACTGGAGGAGCCTCGATCACTGGCGGCTGACTGCGGCACCTGGCTGGTCGCCGCTGGGGCAGGTATGGGCGGCGGAATGGAAGTGGAGGGAAGGAGAGCTGCAGCAGCTGAACTGGGCCTGGCGACGGTGCAGTCAACTGCTGAGGTGTTCGTTGTTGAAGAGGCAGGCGCATTGATGGCTATCTTCGGCTGTTGGGATGTCGTCTGACTGGACGCGGCGGAGGACTGATTTGCCTGCTCAGAAGAGCTGCTCTGCTGCTGGGCGGCAGCTAGACTTTGTCTTCGTTTATGTTGGTTCGGATCACTGCCAACAGGAGGACAATTAAACGACGGCTATCTATAAAAGGGGCTGACATTCGAATGCACTTACCACTTGACCATGGACTCAACAATAAGCTCGGCGCTTTCCCCGCAGCTGTCCATGATATGGCAGACCTGTTCGTAGCTGCAATTGACCAGTGACTTGCTGCACCACTCCAGTATCTTGTCGCCCGGTTTCAGGCCCTGTTTGTCCGCCGGCCCACCAGGCTTGGTCCAGCTGACGTACGCGTAGAGCATGCCGTCCTGGTCGTTCAGCCTTCCGCCGACCACTGCCAGGCCAAAGCCACGCGTGCGATTGGAGTGATCCTGTTCGTCTCGGTGCAAGATGATCCGTTCGTAGTGCGTCACGATAGACGCCGCTCGAGTCAGCTGGTAGCGCATTCGCTGCTGGTACGAGGTTTGCCCTTGAGGCGCAACCTGCACCTAAAGAAGAGCAAGTGCACGTGAAAAGCAGATAAGTGGCACTCATTACATTAGCAAGGGTGAGCGAGTGAGTGAGTGAGTGAGTGAGCGTACCTGCGTTACAACCGTCGTTTGAGGCATAATGGCGCCCGAACTGCGGCGGCCACTGCCCGCCGAAGCAGAGCGAGAGTAGTTGCCATCCTGCACTACCCCACCAGCCCCTGAAATGAGCAGCTCCTGGTGGCTGCCCGTCACATCTTGAACCTCGTCAATGACAATGCGAATGTTCTCGCCTTCAGGCGCTGAGGCTCTTCTCGGCTGCTCCATCGGAATGTCCAGCGAGTGGGCTGAGCTCTTTCGTGAATGGGGCAAGTCAAGCATTGAACGCGATGGCTCCACCGGAATTTGTGGCAGTGCTCGCCCGGCAGAGCCCCGTCGGTTGTAGCAGTCTTTCAGCGTTAGAAAGTGCCCTGTCGCTAGGCCACTGGAGTCGGCACCAACGTCCACCAGAACAGAGGGAATCGATCGGCGCTGCATTGCCAGTGAGGAGTACGTTAGGCCGAGCATTTCCGAATCTGCAGACTCGCGCGGTGATCGGGAATACTCAGAAGAAGGTGTCAGTGAGTCCTGCGTCGGACTGTACCTGTTTTAATGAATTCACAAATGAGTTGATTGTTGTTTTATGAACAATGAGATCGGTGATGCAGTGTGCAAATACAGAATACAAACAATTACTTGCCTCACATCACTGACATCAGAGCTTTCGGAGCTCTTTCTCTGCCTGAGGCCACTTCCATAGCCAAAAATGGAATTATCATGAACGTTGATGAGCCCTCCACTTCGATTCATACTGCCCACTTTTTTACTCAAACGCCACCACTTGGACGCAATCGCCTGATTTGGCTTGTAGGCCATTTGCAGGGCCGTTAGCGGTTTGCCTGGTCCATAAAGTGCACTACTCAGCGGCCTTTGTATACCTGGACCTGAGACACTACCATGTGAAAGGGGAAACTCGGAGATTGAAGCTCGGTGTAAAAGCGAATTGCCTGTGACAGTGTTCACCACATCGGCAAAAGTGGACAAATTTTGTCCCATTGGGACGCTGAAATAATGCAAAACAGTGAGTGTTGTACAATAGCGAATTAAAATCACTTTTGTGAATACCTTAGTCCAGCACCTGATTCTCTTCTACCTAAAAAGTGAGTAGCACCACCTGGCAGATGGGCAGCATTGTCTTCTGACTGCTTCGCAGCCGAACTGGTCATCAGCTCATCATCAGAGTTGTACGACTGGCCGGCATGCGGTGATTTCTTTTTCTTTCGTTTTGAACTTCGTCGCCGTTTAAGCGTTTCGGCAGGAACCGAGGCCAGTGTGCCGTGAGACGGGCCACCAATCATGTGGATATAGGCATCGTCTTTGTGTGGTGAAAGGACGCCTGGAGAAACGGTGATCATTTGTCAAATGTGGTCACCCTAAGCAATTGACTGTGATTTATAGTTACCTTTTCGAGTTTTATGTCTACCATTTGCTGGTGGTGGTCTCTTTTTGCACTCATTCAGTAGAACTGCATCGTCAAGGACGGTCTCTTTCAGTACCTTTTTCCGATGTATTTTGCGTTGTTGCGTCAATCGACGGGCAAACTCTTCCCCATACTCTTCGGCATCATCTTCAAATAGTTCCTCTTCTTCCTCTTCGTTTTCTGCAACGTCGTCTTCAAACTCTTCATCATCATCATCATCATCGTCGTCATCATCATCATCATCATCATCGGAGAGTAATTCTTCATCATCTGAAAGCGAGTAAATGCGCGGCCGAGAAGTGCCATTCTGCGGTGAAAGTGCCACAGTCGTTGGCGTGGTGGTACTTGCTGTCAAACTGGGCGAAGTGATGTTGCTAGAAGGTTGAGGTTGACTAAGTTGCGAGCTAGCGGAAAATTGGCTGGAAATTGGGCCTGCTTGAGAGAGAGCAGGTTGAGCTGATGTGCCACCGATCACAGAGCTTAGACTAGCACCAGAAGTTGTGGAAAAGTAAGACAGCGGATGAGCATCACCCATTTGAGGTTGGCTGGGCGGCAGCTCCACTCGCGGTATTTTACTCGGTTGCTGCTGCTGCTCTATTTGGCCCCATGATTGAGCAATTTGTTGCTGAGTGATTGCTTGCTGCTGCTGTTGCGGCTGCTGCTGCTCATACAACAACGGAGACTGGCTAAACTGTGCCGATTTGCGCTGGTGCTGCTGAAGTAGTATGGCAGACTTCTGGAGATCAAGGGAACTTTGCCGCTGACTGGTGATAGCCTCATGGCCATGAGGTCGCATTTGGCACTCGGAGAAGGATGATTTGCGTTTGGCGACAGTGCCCGGCTGAAGGGTGCTTGAGGTGCTGAACAGGGGAGTGGTGGTAGAAGTGGAAGTGCTTATAGGAGGGTGAGTTGAGGAGGAGGAGGAGGAGGCGGTGCTGAGCAATGGACTCATTTGAGGCTGAGAAACAGGTGCAGTGACTGAACTCGAGGTGCTGAGAGGACGATGTGCAGGCGGAGAGAAAGAGGGCTCAGGTGATCTGGGGACACTGATTGATATGTTACTACTGGGGCTACTGCCGACGGCAGCAACACCTGCAAACCCGGAGAAGGATGAACGATGGTGGTGGCTGCTCGTCGAAAAGGGCGTGCCGGTGGACGGTGCTGAGGCGGTGCTCGTGGTGCTAGTAAAGGTGGGGTCAGTGCCAGCAGTGGTGATGATGAGGTGAGAGCCGCGACGACGGCAGAATGAACACATCCAGTACTGAAGCAGCAGTGCACAGGACACAGCGAAAGAATGAAGTGGGAATTATCGTAGAAAGAGTGACTGATCAAGCGTCAGCGAGTCACCACCTACCTTTGACTCTTCTCGAGCCGAGTATGAGCTACAGTCATCACAGACCAGTTCCTGGCAGTTGGAGCATCGATGAGCGCTCTCGTCTCGCATGATAATCTTCCGGCAGATGCGACACTGTCCGGAGGCGTCGGAGGAGATGATGGCGGAGGAGCGGCGCCGGTGAACCGCTGCCGCCACCGGGTCGAGCATGTTTGCGGAGAGGTGCGAGACGCCGGAGACGGGCGACCCAGTGAGGAGCATGGTCGCCGTTGGCTGCCCACCAGCGCCCACACCAGTTGCTCCGTCGCCCAGAGCGGTGTTCTTCACGAAGCTATTGCGGAGGGAAGTGCAGTGAAATGTATTAATTTAATTTGTCAACTGGGCCAAGAGCTATTTGTTTTAGAAGAGAGAAAGAAAAAAATACTGCTATTACTTTTTGAGTGCAATCTCTCTGAATTCCTCCTCCTTCTGGAAGACCTTCTCAAGAATTTTCTTCTCCTCCTCCGTCAAGTGGGCTGTCAGCTGTTCGTTGGTGAGCGAGGACGAGTGCGACTGCGAGAGCATCGACAGCATTGGCGGCCGCTGGGCGCCCGTTTCCGTGCCGGCAACCGGCGAGGTAGAGCCACCCATGGGCGCCACGGTGCCTGACGTGGAGGTAATCGAGGAGCTTCGCTGCTGTCGCGAGGAGGCACTACTCTGAGCGTCCGCTACACTGCCGGTGCCAATTGAGGCTGCTGACTCTGGCCGCTGTATTGTGTTGCTAGGTGGGTAATGAGGAATTTCATTTGCTCAGTCGAGTTCACTGGAGCACATTCTCTGCTGGCACATGCCTTCACGTCACTTACCTGCCACTGTGAGAGGAGGAAGAAGTAGTATTGGAAGACTGCTGTGCGAGGAAAACTGCAGGTGCTGTTGCTGCTGCCGCCGCTGCCGCCGCTGTTGGCTGCACTGGCTGTGCTAAATTGGCTGCATTGCTGCATTCTCCGGCGTTGGTCGCCTGAAAGGTGGACACCATCTTGGCGCGTATCTTCGAAAAGAGCGGCCCCCTCGAAGTGGCCGAAGTTGCCGAGCTTCCGCCGGCAGTGCTCGCAGCAGAAGATGGCCGTGAACCCGATTGTCCGTCGGAGGCAAAGGAAGAGGAGCTGATGAGTTGAGCAGGAGGGATGGGCGATGCTGATATGGAGGACACGGTCGGTGTCGTCGCCGGAGAGTTGGTGATGCTCGAGTAGCCAGTGTCCGAGTGGTGAGACGGTAAGGCACCCGATGATGAGGAGGCGGCCGTGGCCAGGACGTTTGTCGAAGTGGAGGAAGAGGAGGATGCGCCAGCTGCAGCTGCAGGGCCACAAGGTACAAACATGGAGGAGGTGGAGGCGGTGCCAGTGACGGGGGCACTGCTGCCACCCTTACCTCCACTCGGCCCCTGGCTGCCGCCTTTGCTGCCACTGGTTTGCTGCTGCTGTTGAAGCTCTTTGTACTGTTGAAAACTGTTGTCGATTGAGTTGGAGTTGGATGCTTTGCTGACAAACTGCAGAGTGCGCATAAAGTACAACAGGCATAGTTTAACAGAGTGCACTTTTTCCCAAACACCTTTTGTTATTACCTTTCGCATGAAGGAGACAACGCTGGAGGAGAGCTGTGAGCCCATGCCTCCGGTTGAGGCGTTGCCGCCAGCAGCTGCACCACTGCTGGAGCCATTCCGTGAGCTGTTTGGGCTGTTGCTGGAAAGTCCATAACGAGAGGCAAGACCGGAACTAGCGGTGACACCGCTTGGGCGTAGTGATTGACGGTGATGTGAAGAATACCCACTGCTGCCGCCCCATTTGGAATCCATCAGTCATGCAACAGCCAGCCAGCAAAACAGAGAAGATGCTTGACCACTTCACTTCACCACTGCACAACTCTGCATGTTCTCCGCTTTTGCCATGAGGCCGCCCTTTTGATGTCAAAGACACCAAATCTGAGAAAAAAGAGTAATTGCACTTATTAAATGTTGCACTAGAAAACGATACTAGCATCTTTGCAACCGCTAACAAGGTATCATAAGTTACTTTCATATGCACACTACGCTTGTTATGTATCTGTACCCTAAAAGATTATGTATTGAAAAGTTTAAAATTAAAAAAATGTGAGCATTTAAAAAAATGTTTAGTTTTACAAAGTTTTAGGTACCATTTTAATGTATCAAACATTAGAAATTTATTTTCTTTTTACAACAAACTTTTTATTTTGCAACTTTATATTTCAACTAAGTTTTCAACAAAAAAGGATAATAAATCACAAAAAAATTCAAGAAGGGTTTAATTTTGGCAAAACCCATAGGGACAAATTGCAAAGTTCTAAACACATCGGCAGCTAAAAATTTAAAACTAAAATTAAATTCAAAAAAAGTTGCAAAAATTGTCAAGTTTTTTATAATATTAACCGTAAGCATTTAGAGTTTTTTGAATAAACAAATAAACCATACGGCTAGTGGCACTCAGTTGATTGCATCCCAACGGAACAAGTAAAGTTTATTTAGCTATAAACAAATTTGAACTAAAATTAAAGTTAACTCTGGAGACTGGTCAATTTGATAGTAGGGTTTTATTTTTACAATAAAAAATCGATTTATTTTGCAGAGCAATTAATCTGATTAAATTGCATTTTAGCAACTTTCTAATTGTTTGCTCTTTGTTAAATCTACTACATTGATGAATTTATCAAGTATTTTACATTCATTATAACTTACTAGTAAGCAGTAATTGAACAAAAATATATATAAAATATTAACAAAAGAGATGCATATAATCTTTTAATTACGACAAAATCGATTTTAGCAAACAAAAATTGACAAAATAATTCCTTGTATAATTAGAAATTGCATTTAGAGCTGTCCTGCAGTGCCCTTCTGAGCCATCCTCTTGGCTTTGTCACTTTGCTTTCATTTGCGCACTTAATTACTTTGTCAAAACAGCAATTTTCTCTCAAATTCAGGTCATTTATAACTGACCAAATGTTTGCCAACGGATTTCTCCGTTCTGGATTTTTCAATTGGTGATTAGAAAAATCTGTTTCAACGTGCGCAATAACACGTTTTTGAATATAAAACCTTCTCAATCTACTCATTTGAATCCTTTTTTTGTTGCACTGTTTTTTTATTTGGGTCCATTTTGAAGAGCATCTAAAGTTAGATTTCTAAATAATAAATTTATTTATTTGCTTTATATTAGATTTCTTTTACTCTACAGGCGTCCTAATAAATGAAAACAGTTACCTTTTCAAAAAATACTGTAAAAAAGTGAAACGATTGATAAATTGATAAACGACCAAAGGCTCAAAATAAAAATCAATTGGCTAACTCAGCATTTTTTTGTTTTATGTTTGCAAGACCAAATATTTCGAAAGCATTACAATTTATTGTTTTTGTTTTACTTCAGAGAATTAGTTTGATTTGAGCCAAATGCGACAGCCGGTTTGCCCACAAAAGTGGCGGGCAAAATTTTATTGCAATCATTTATCATAAGCGGATTATTTTTTAACCACTAGCCCCAACAATGTAGTTTTCAATTTTTTAAACTTGTTTTTATTAAAAAGATTTGTAATTTTTCAATCACCAGCCACAATGCCAAATCTTTAATGCTTAAAAATCAATCGTTACTGTCAAAATAAAATGGTGTGATATTCACAATAAAAAATAGTCTTCTTTTTAATGCTAAAAACGATATAAAAAATTGATGGATTGATTTGCATGCAGTAAAAATATTCAAAGAGCTTGAGTTTGAGCTTTTGCAAAAACACAAAATTCAAAAATACCTAAATTACAGTTACAAAAGTAAAAAAGTATTTGAAATATTGTAGTAACCTATTCAATATATCAACTGACTATGCAATTGACTGACTTTATTTTTAGATTTTAAACTCATTTATAAACAAATTTTATATTATTGATAAAAAATTATAATTTTAAGTTTGAATAAAAGTTTGTTGTAGCATAATTTAAAATTAGAGAAATTGTGTGTTTTGAAATTGCTAATTGTTTGCATAAATAATAATTAATTAAATCTAATTTTAACAACCTTTGAATTTTGTTTGCAAACTTTTATAACTATTAAAGTTATTAGCATAAAAGAACATTTAAAATGATAAACTAGACTAATCATTTAAAATTTCAAAACTTGTAGTCTTAAAACACTCTAAAGTTATTTTTTTTGCTGTTGGTTTTTTGGTTGGGTGAATTTTTTAAAACTTGCAAAGGTAAAATGCCCCAAAATTAATTAAGTATTTAGTTTAAAACTTTTAAAATAATTTTGAACTATATTTTTAACTGGAAGTTTTGTTTTCTGCTTTTCCAAACATTTAAAAAATCAGCTGAACAAACTTTAAACAGCAATCTGCACGCATTTAAATGCAAATATTATTTACTAAAAATATTTTGGAAAAACACATTTAATATGTTTAAGGGATACTACCTTTAGTTAAATATAGTAAAACGGAAAGTTAGCGATCTGGCCAGTGCCATCAGTTTTATTTATTGAAAAGAGAAAGTGAAGGAATATAGTAAAGATTCAGCTAAAGAAATAAAAATTGAAAAAGAAAATTGCGTGTGTAAATGAAGGCAAAGGGCAAAGTCAAAAAGGAAAAAAGTTTGTGTTGCAAAGTAAATTGAGATGTCAACTCTAATTTTTTTTTCAATTTTGTAAAAATATTAAATATTTTATATTTACAGGTTTGAAATAATTTGATTTGGTTTAACCATACAAATATGTTTAAAACACATTTTTTCTAAAACAAAATTAACATGTAGTGTTACATGTTATTTTAAATTTTAAATATGTTTCTAGTTTTGAAAATCAAATACTAAAAAACAAATTATTTGTTAAATGTATAAATAGTGCAGGTTAAACTATAAATATAAAAAACATCTTTTAAAAATACTTTTCAGCTATTATTTTAGTTAATTATATTAACTTAATTATTTTTTAACGCATGTAACTAATTAATTAGTGTGATAAAAAAATTGTCAGTTTAAAAAATGATCGACAATGAAAATGGTAAAATTATGTTTTGATTTATCAATTTGTCTTAGCAAAAACTTTTTTAAATTTTGTTTGTTAAAGTTTTGCAAAAGAACACTAAATGCATTTGTGTTAAAATAAACCAAAATGCATAAGCATTTTACCTGTTATTTTTTTTGTTAAGAAACAAACATTTTTTACGTTGCACTTAAATTTTTTAAATCAGATATTTGAAAGTTGAGGTAGTTGCAAATTAACTTGAAACATAATATATTTTAATATATTTTTAAACAAAGCTAATTTGTTTGTGTGCAGATTAAGTTTGTTAAACCTTTAGCAAACGGGACAAATAAATTAAATTTACTAGCAAATGCTGCAAACAAATAAAAGTCTAAAGCTAGCCTGTAATACCAAACACAGCAACCTAAATTTGTTGAATTGAATTAAAAATTGCGTCTATTTCTATTGATAACGTAGATAACAGAAGGTTTCTCGTGATGTAAACTTTTAGTTGTGGTAAAAGTGATGGTTTTTTTCAAAAGCAAACACAAAGTACCGGCTGCTGCGTTGTTTCTCAAGTAAATATTTTTGAAACGTTTGATTTAAGTGTTAAATGCGGCAAAAATAAAATGAAGAAGTTTAATACAGTTAAAATTGATATTTTAATTAAATTCTTTTCAAAATAGTTATTATTTAAATTTTTTAATTGAATTTTTTATGTTAAACAGTAAAAGCAAAAAGCTAACACAGTGTGACGATTTATAATTAGCTATCGTCATTTAACTTTACATATATCTTGCTTGTAAATATAGTTGCAAAAATAAAAAAACTATTATGTAATAAACTTTAAGTTTTGTAGTGTATGTTTACAAAAATTAATTTAACAAATAAATGTGTTTTTCAATTTGACTTTAAATGTTTGCTGCAAATATCATAATCAAATTTTGTTGTGAGTTTTTGCACGACAAGTGAATCTTCACTGCACTGCTTTTCAGCAAACAACATTACAAATATTAAGCCTAACACACTTTGTTTTGTGTTGATTAAAATTTAAAAACTTGCAAAAGTGTAATTTAAACTAAATACAATTTGTTTATTAAAAGTTACCAAACAAATTACGCATTTAAAAATCATGTTTAATATATATAATTAGCATAAATATCAAGCTGTTTTTTTGAAATTTTTTGCATTTATACTAAAAAATTACATTTATTTGCCTTTATGTTTAAATTTTTGTAAAATTTTTTTTTAAATAATAATAATTTTTAACAAGTTTATTTTTGCACTACCAAACGTCATTGACTTGAACATTGCATTATTTGTCATTGTGATTTAATGGAAAAAAAATTTAAAACAATGCTGTACAACAGTTTGATTGTAGTTTTCATCTTTACAAGATAAATTTTTGGTTAAAAGTTAATGAAAATATTAATGTTTACATATTTAAAAATTGGTTTTGTAGTGCCAGAAGCACTGCTGCTGTTTTAACATGTTAAATTTTTAAAATTTAAAAACTAGTAAGATTAAAACATAAATTACCTTACACACAATGAACGATGAAATGCCATGTTAAAGTACGATTAGCCAGTAAATATCTTCGCGCAATAATTAGCGCGTATTCATTTTGTTGAGCAATACAACACACTGTTGCAATATAAATAAATTAAAACTTTTGAGCTAGCTTAGTGCGCATTCTAAGCACAATCACTGCACTTTTGTCAAAGTGACAAAAACCACCGAGTAACGAAGAAAAATTTAATTAACACATTTTGCACTGACAGTAGTAACCATTCACTTGGCTACATTGTGGCACATTGAGCTTAGCACAAAATTGAAAACCACAAAATAAAAAAAGATAGGTTGCAAAAAACAAAATTCACAATGTTGCTGAAAAATTGGTTGCACATGATTTTTAAATGCGACAAAGCTGATTGAAATTAAACGCTGTGAAGTGAAGAAAAATCAGTCCCCGGCAGTTGCTTTGATGATGACGTTTAAAAAAACAAAAAATAATTTAAAATTTTTTAGAGCAGGCGTTTTCTATTTGGCAACAATTTACTAAAAAACCTGTGATGATAAAAGAAATTTAATTAATTTTTATTTAGATTTACATTGTTATTCTCTACTATTTAATAAAAGTCAATTTAAAAAGCTGATTGTAACAGCACAAGTATCCACTAGAGTATTTTAGCAATAGTGTAAAGCAAAAATTTTACATTCACTTGACTGAACAAATAATCTTTTGATTACACGTTAATTTAAAATGACCACTGGTCATGTTTGAATAACCCTCTAACAAGGTGCCAAATTATTAGACTTTACTGAATGAGCTAGTTTACAAAACAGAAAATTAGATTTGCTTTTGACACGTTTGGTAAACTTACAAGAAATTTGCTTATAGATAAAAAACAAATAAATTGCTGTCAAAAGTGCATGATAACAAAAGGTGCTATAAAACACATTTATATTGTTTTAATAATTACAGTTTGTGAACTGAATTTTAAATAAATTAAACTTTTGAGTTGTTGGCATAGTGGTTAAAATCATCTGCACTATTGTTTAAAAACTGAATTTAAATTGGTTTAAACGATGATTTTATATTAGATTTTGGCTAGTAGACCACATTGCTACTTGCAAAATCAGTAAGTTTTAAAACTAAATCTAGTTTTTTTGTAAACTAGTCATTTTTTAAATTTTTAGTAAATTTTTTTATTACAAACTCAAATAAACACAAAAAATTCATTAGAGGGTTTTGTGATTCAAAAATGTTTCGTTTTTTTAAATTAAATTTATTTAAAAAACAACCAGTTGTTGTTTCATCATATAAAAAATGTTGATGAATATTTTAAATTTAGTGCTAAAACTAATTAAAAAAATTTGGAGTTTAATAAAACATCTTAAATATTGAAGCAGTCTGCAGTTAATACTACTGATATTTTATTCATGATTTGCGTCATAGTTTTTGATGGTTTGTCGCGCAAAAAAATGTTGTTATGAGAATATAAAACGCAATTTAAGTTTGATGCATTTAACAAAATAAAACTTTTGCAAACAAGTATGTTAATCGCATGAATAATGAATTACAGTTAAAAATGTTTGATTTTTAACAGTTTTTGATGCGCTTTTATTCAAATTTTTTAATGTTGCAAACACAAAATACGCATTTTATTTAAATTAATCAACAAAACCGGTTTTAAAACAAAATTAATTTTTTTCATGATTTTAACTTTAAAAAAAGTTTATTCAAAGTATTTAAACAACAAAATTTTGTTTTTTGAAATTTTAAAAATAAAAACAATTACTAAAAACAATCTTAATTAATAGAAAATTTTAATATATAAATAAACAATATTTAAAATTAAATCATTTAGTATAAAATAGTTTTTAACAAACAAGTAAACAACAAAACTATTTTTAAAAATCATAAACCTGTTGTTTTAAATCTAGGTTGTTTAATTTAAACATTTTCATTTTTACTAAACTAATCTATTAGATCAAAAACTTTCTATGGAGTTTTTTGGCGGTGCATGGTTGAAAGTCACACCGGTAATGAACCGTAAGTTTTTGTGTGTTACAAAAAATTACACAAACTACTATGATAAAAGCTAGAAATGCATTGTACTTCAAAGTAGCTCAACAAAAAATTTTCTAAATGAGATTTTTGCTGGCTCACTGATTTCTAAATCAGTTTGATCGGCACCTATTGATATTTATTTTCAGGTAATAAATGGTTTAATAAATTACGTACTATATATAAAGCAACATCTAAACCAATTGAACCCGCTATGACCTTGTTAAAAAATTGTAACTAAAATTAATAACATTTCATTTTTTTACCACAAAAAAATATTGATAAAACTATTATTTTTAAAAATTAGACACATATTTTAAAATTTTTTAAAAATAGAAATCAATTTAAAACAATTTTGATTTGTTTTTGAAACAAACAAAAAAATTTGATAATTAAAAAAAATTAAACAAATTAATTATTTTGCAAAAAAAATATAATTTTTTCTCAAATTTAGCTAACTGCGGATTTAATAAAAACTACATAAAAATGCAATGATACAAAAACGAGATAACTATAGGAAATGAAACAAAAAAACTAAGGTACATAGACAATTATTTACATTAGAATCAATTATAAGGATTCAATCAAGTAAACAAAATTTTATAAAATTGGATACCAGCAAAATGTAAGAGTTAAGATGGGTAGCTAACCCAAAATATGATAGTTTACCTTTATATTTATTTTCAAAATTTTTGAAATTTGTCAGCAAAATAACACAAAAATACTGATTAGAAATTAAATTAAATTAATTAAACCTGTAAGTACCAAAATTTCAAACTTTTTGTTAGTGCAAATACTTGAAAAGTTCACTCAGGTAGAAAAAGATTTTCTTTTTAACAAACTTTTAAAAATTAAACTTACTGTTGTTTAGGTAATACTGAATTTGTTCTTGGATAATGATTTGCTACTGTTTTACAATTTTTTAAATAATTAAACTTTTACAAATTTTGACATTTTAAAAAATAAATTAAAATTTAAAAATGTTAACTTGTTTCTAAAATGTAACACATTTTTTTAAAATGTTTTCTTGCACTAAATTGTTATTCAACAAGTTAAAAAAATCTAACTTCCCTAAAAAAATGATGTTTCTCCATTTCAACGCACTTTTTTG